>OOCZ01001036.1_pt1 | contig 18900 bp, 16 predicted proteins | sample 1671631 | NCBI WGS metagenome assembly OOCZ01 (sample SAMN06348176, study PRJEB24527) | human gut metagenome | reverse complement strand
TGCAGAAGGCCTTTTTAAAACGGGTTTTAGAACACCTCAATGGTATACGCAGTCTCAAACATCTCGTCCATTTTCAGATGGTTGATAAATGGTTTTTCAGAAAGATCCCCTGTAAATCCACAGTCATCACAGCGGCCCATCCATGGCTCCAGGCATACGAACGGGGCATTTGGCATAGACCAGATTCCCATGCTCGGAATCCCCTGATATTTCATTCCCACATAAGGACTTCCATCCTTATGACATACCCACACTTCATCAAACTGTTCATGATCAAAAATCAGTGCATCATTGGCAAGAAGCTCTTCTGTCAACGGATAACATTCATTTTCAAGCTCCAGCTTATAAATTTTATCCGGGTCTGCTGCTGCTTCAGATTCGATCACGCCAATGTACTCCAGTGTCTTCTTTCCCGGGAATTTCAGGACATAATCCGTCTTCTTCTCTTCCGGTTTCGCAAAACGGATCGCCGGATGTCCCCCGATGCAGAAATACATCGTCTTATCTGCCGGATTCTTTACTTCCCATTTTACATTCAGTCTGTTCTCTTCCAGCGTATACGTCACATACAGCTCAAATGCGTAAGGGAACATTTTCTTTGTCTCCTCGGAATCCTTCAGCATATAAGTTACTGAATTTTCGCTTTCCGCCACACAATCAAATAAACTTGTACGTGCAAATCCATGCTTTTCTGTATCATACTGCTTTCCATCGATCCACAACTTATTCTGATAAGTCTTGCCTACATACGGGAAAAGTAATGGCGAATGGCGACACCAAAAGACCGGATTTCCTTCCCACAGTACATCTGTCTCATCTTTCTTGTTAAAAATTCTTGTCACCTCTGCACCCTGTGCAGCGATCTCCACAAGGAGAAATTCATTTTCAAGCTTCATATCGACCCCTCCGATTTTTCATTTCTTATTTATTATCTGAAGATGATGTGCCTGTTGAGGATGTACCTGTTGATGTGGATGCATCTTCTGTCTGCTTGCAGTTATCTACAAGAAAATCCAGCACCTTATCGCATAAGATCATCGTCTTAAGGTTGTCCTCACCTATCTGCTCTTTATAAGAATCCACATCCTCTGCACCTGCATTTTTAGCATAGGTTTTCATTTCTTTCTCATAATCTTTATCAGAAAGCTCCAGCTTCTCTTTCTTGGCGATCAGTCTGAGTGCCTGCTCTAACTGAACCGTTTTCTTCGCCTGCTCTTCGATCTTCGTATTAAAGTCATCCTCTGTTGTCTTCAGGTAACTCGTGATGAAATCGCTAAGTTCCATTCCGTAGTAATTTTTAACTGTGGTCTCATAACTCTCTTTGATCTGAGAAACTTTATCATCCACTGCACCGTCCGGGTACTTCTTCACTTCTGAAGTCTCCAGCAGCTTGTCCTCGATCTCGGATTTCACCTGAGAATCATACTGGCTGTCATAGTACTCCTGCATCGTCTCTTTCAGACCTTTTCTAAGCTCATCAACTGTTGTATAGGAATCATCGTTTGATGCTACCCACTCATCTGTCAGTTCTGCCGGGGCATAAACCTTATTCAGGACAATGTGGAAATCTGCCGGTTTGCCGGACAGGTCTGTATTGTTCTGATATGGATCCGGGAACTGTACCTGAATATCAAATTCTTCTCCTGCCTTATGTCCTACGATCTGTTCCTCAAATCCTTTGTAGTCATCTGTCGCAGCAAGAAATGTACCCGAACCAAGCTGGAGGTCATATCCGGTGGATGTTCCGCCATCAAAAGCTGTGCCGTCAATAGAACCCGAATAATCAATATTTACCCAGTCTCCATCCTCTGCCGCACCGTCCTTTGCCAGGCCATCCGCTTTTCCTGAAGAAAGAAGACGGCTCTGGATCGTCTGTTCTACATCATCATCACTGACTTCTGTCTTCTCCACTTTTGCTATTTCCAGTCCCTTGTACTGGTTTACTGTCACATAATCATTTGACAGCTTTCCATCCCCACCGCAACCGGCAACGGATACTGTTACTGCGATTGCAGCAAGTGCAACCATCAATCCTTTTTTCATTTTTCTTCTCCTTGTATAAATTATTCTATGATTACCCTTACCACTTACAAAAGTGGGGATAATAACCTTGAAAACTGCTCTTTTGCACGGATGAGCAGACTCCGTTCATCATAAACTTTCCTTGTAACCTGCGTACATTTTGTAATATCATTTTCAAATGCTGCCTCCAGCCTTCCGACCGTCTGCTCACTGTAGATCGTCGCATTCACCTCGAAATTCAGTGCAAAACTGCGGATATCCATATTGGCAGTTCCAACGCACGCCACCAGTCCGTCCACCGACAAGGTCTTTGCGTGAAGAAATCCGTTATCGTAGACATAGCACTTTGCTCCGGCAGCCACCATCTCACCTATGTAAGAATAAGTTGCCCAGTATACAAATGGATGATCCGGCTTGCACGGGATCATGATCCGCACATCAATCCCCGACTGACTTGCAATCTTCAGGGCATCTAAAATAGAATCATCCGGAATAAAATACGGTGTCTGTATATAGACATGATCCTTTGCATGATGGATCAGTCTGAGATAATTATCATGAATCTCCTTTGTCTGAGAGTCCGGTCCGCTGGAAATGATCTGCACCGGATCATGCCCCCCGCGTACATACTGCGGGATCTCAAAAAGGGAATCTCTTAAAAAGAGATTTTCCTTTGCCGCATAATTCCAGTCCAGCACAAACCGCACCGCCAGTGACGTAACTGCCGCTCCCTCAATACACAGATGCGTATCCCGCCAGTAGCCAAACTTCTCATCCAGACCCAGATATTCACGGCCTACATTGAATCCACCGACAAATCCGATCCGTCCGTCTATGACTACGATCTTTCTGTGGTTCCGGTAATTCATACGAAGCTGCAGCTTTCCAAGCAATGCCGGGAAAAACTCTGCGATCTGTACACCACCCGCTTTCAGCCTGTCCCAGTCTTTTTTATGCATCGTCCTACAGCCCATACTGTCAAATAAGACTCTGACCTCCACGCCTTCTTTTGCCTTTTGGATCAGTACCGGTTCAATCTCCTGCCACAGCTCATCGCTCCGTATAATATAATACTGCATATGAATGTACTTTTTTGCCTGCTTCATCTCATGGATCAAGGCCCGGAATTTCTCTTTTCCATCTGTATAAATACGGATATCATTATTATCCGTAAGCACAGCACTTCCAGCCTCCAGATTATACAACATCAGATCTCTGAACCAGTCAAGCTCGGGATTGGCAAGCTTTAACTGCTTTTTGTAGATCGTCTCTTCCTGCCGCCGGACTGCATATTTGACTTCTCCTTCAATCTCCTTTGCCTTGAACATCCTGCTCTTGTGGAAATCCTGACCAATGACCAGATACAGGATAAATCCAACGATCGGTATAAAATACAACAGCAGCAACCATGTCCACACAGCCTGCGGTGACCTTCGCTCAAAAAATACAATGATCAGGGAAAGAATGATATTGATAATGACAATATTGTCCATTATAAAATGAATCACTGTCGATACACCAGTTCCAAGCATTTCAAGCATCCAGTTCTTACTCCTTTTCTCTGAATCGTAAAAATAAATGAGTTACTCCTCCTGCCCGCTTTTCCAGTCTGCAGGGTAAAATGCGTCACAATAAACAGTATACTCGTTTTTCCGGTGAAAAGTAACCCCTAATTGAATTTTACTTGCACTTCCTTTTAAAGAATGTTACAATATTTTATACATATCAAGCGGAAATACCGCGTTTTAGGAGGGTTTTATTTTGAGTACAGGAATGATAATCTTTCTCGTAGTCCTCGTAGTCCTCATTGGAATATGCGTAGGATTATATTTCTTCGGTAAGAAAGCAGAGAAAAAGCAGGCAGAGCAAAAAGAGCAGATGGATGCAGTTGCACAGACCGTCAGTATGCTCGTTATTGATAAAAAGAGGTTGAAGCTGAAAGACTTCCGGCGGCTGTTGTTGAGAATACTCCAAAGTACTTAAGACGTACCAGAGTCCCGATCGTCAAAGCCAAGATCGGACCAAAGATCATGACACTGATGTGCGAGGAAAAAGTATTTGAGGTTCTTCCGGTAAAGAAGGAAGCCAAGGTAGTTCTCAGTGGTATTTACATCACAGGAATCAAGAGCGTTCGCGGTGGTATTCCTGAGGTTGCAAAGAAAAAGAAAAAAGGACTTTTCTCAAGATTCAAAAAAGAAAAGAACTGAAAGTAAAAAGTTCCGCTCCTGCCAGTCAGACAGGAGCGGAACTTTTTTATTCTTTTCATCCTATTTCCAAATTTCTTTATTTTCCGATCTTCTCTATTCCCCGGATCACTCCTCCGTGATCACTCTTCCAAACTTTTCTTTTTACACGCTTTTCCTGCCTCGTACTCCCGAAGCTCCTTTAACGCTTCTCCGCCAAGGAGATACAGGATTGCTGTATTGAAGATCGTCATCAAACCGATCCCGACATCACCAAGATCCCATACAACTGTATAGGCCGCAAGACCTCCTGCAAAAAGCATCACCAGTGCCATAACCTTATAAGCCGTCTGTGACAGCCAGTTATCCCCGAACAAATAAGCCACATTACTTCTTGCATAAAAGAGGATTCCAAGGAATGTTGAAAAGCTGAACATGAACAGGGTCGCAGCTATAAAAATCACTCCAAATTCACCGAGATGATACCGCATGGCAGTCTGCAAAAGTTCCATTCCCGACAGTCCCGCCACCAAGTCTTCCGGTACAAGAAGCATGATCATCGCTGTACAGCTACAGATGACAATCGTATCAATAAAGACTCCCAACGCCTGAACCAGTCCTGCCTGAACCGGATTTTCACATTCTGCTGCCGCTGCCGCACAGGGAGCAGAACCCGATCCTGCTTCATTTGAGAAAAGCCCTCTCTTGATTCCATTCATCAGTACTGCACCAAACCCTCCTGCCGCAATCTGCCGGAACCCGAACGCCTCCTGAAAGATCCTCTCAAAAACCTGAGGAAGGCTTCCGATATTCCTGAAAATGATCACGATCGTCAGAACGAAATAGCATACCGCCATAACCGGTACTAAAAGATCCAGTACTTTCACAGTTGCGTTCTTCCGCAATACGATCACTGCCGCAAGTGCTACAAGCACGATGGTTGTATAAAGGGGCGGAACAGAGAATGCATTTTCTAAAGAAGAAGTCACTGAATTGCTGATCACCTGACTGATGCCGCACCAGCAGATCAGTCCCGATATCGCAAATAATACTGCGATCAGGGAATAACGCTTTTTCTTTTTCTGCCTCCGCTCCATATAACGATGCATATAATAAGCCGGACCACCCCGGTATCCACCATACAGGGGATCTTTTTCCTTATAAAGCTGGGCGAGCGTTGCCTCAATGAATGCTGTCGATGAACCAATCAGTGCCGTGACCCACATCCAGAATACAGCTCCGGCACCACCTGCTGAAATTGCTGCAACCACTCCGACCAGATTCCCCATCCCGACTCTCGTTGCCGTTGAAACGATCAGCGTCTGAAATGTGGACAAGCTGCCCTTTTCTTTCTTTTCCTTTTTTTCACTTTTACCGTCCGCATCTTTTTTCGCTTTTGTCCCCACCAATGCACGCACCATATCAGGGAAAAGCCGGATCGGGAGAAACCGGGTTCTTACTGTAAAATAAATTCCCATCGGGATCAGAAGAATAATAAGCAGTGAAATTCCCACACTGCTGCCTCCCGGTAATGGGATCTGAATCAGGTCTCCCCATAAAAATGAATAAACAATTTCTATCAGTTTTGTTATCATCTGTCCTTATCCTTTCCGTGCCATTCACTCATCCTAACACGGAAAAACTTCCATTGCTGCGGGACATGATATTCATTTTGATCCTGCAGTCCGCCATAGGCTCATGATTTACATCCAGTTCATACTCGATCCGTACATCAATTTCATCCTCTGTCACCTGAATCTCCAGCTCTCTGGTATTCACATCAAGCAGCATCTGTCCATACGGTGTCCGGTAATACGTCGAGTTCTTTTTATTCTTTTCAAAGATCATGTGAGAATCTGACAATCCGCTCTTTACGATCTCCACGCATCCAGTTCCTGTGATCTTGATCCGGTTTCTGATCATTTCAGAAGACCCTTCCACAGCCTCATCATATACAATATAATGCTTCTCGTTTCTGAAGTAATAGCTACCCGGAGTCACAACTTCGATCGCTTCTGCCTCGTCCCTTTCAACTGCAGGCGTCTCTGCAATCTCTTCGTGCATACCGGAAATGCTTACAAATACATCCTTTGTCATAATCTTTAATATCCTTCTATATTCACTACATTCGTTATCGGCACATCAAATGGCATGACTGTATTTGCAAATTTTCTGAACTTCTCTGCCGCATCACTTACATAAAATGAATAATTGCTGTGCTGCCCTTCTGTTCCGTCATTCGCCATATCATTCTCTTCCAGCAGACGTTTCAGATCCATCGCTGTCTCATAAGCAGGGTTTACAATCTGAATCTTGTCCCCCATATAAGCCCGGATCTTGGATCTGAGCAACGGATAATGCGTACAGCCAAGAATCATGGCATCAATATCCGTACTTCGCATAGATTCCAGATAATACTCGATTACTTCCGCTGTTACCTGATGCTCTTTAAATCCTTCTTCCACCAGAGGAACAAACAACGGGCAGGCCTTCTCAATGACCGTGATCTCCGGGTTCATTCCCTGGATCACTTTCGTATACATCCCGCTCTGAACCGTTGCCTCTGTCCCAACTACTCCGACTTTCCCGTTCTTCGTCGCCTCTACGGCTGCTCTCGCACCCGGAATAACCACTCCCAGGATTGGGATATCAAACTCATCTTTCACCGCATCCAGTGCCAATGCACTTGCAGTATTGCAGGCGATCACGATCACCTTCACCTCTTTGGTCTTCAAAAAACGAATGATCTGTTCCGAAAAACGAATGATCGTATTCTGCGACTTACTTCCATAAGGAACGCGGGCAGTATCTCCGAAATAAACAATATTCTCATCCGGTAACTGTCGGCTGATCTCTCTTGCAACCGTCAGTCCTCCGACTCCCGAATCAAATACTCCGACAGGAGCTGTCTTTTTATTCATCATATCCGACTATATTCTCCCCTATTTTTCTATAATGACACAAATTCAGCCATGCGGACTCCAAAGACTCCACAAGGCTGAATTATCATCATGTTGTTGCCTTATAATATTATAATTTGAATCACCAGGATTTGCAATGCTTATTTAAATTGCAAGTGATTTAGCCACATCATACTGGTATGCAGAAATGGTCTTCTTCATTGCAAGAGCTTCCTCAATATCAAAATCAACGAACTCGCCATGCTGATATCCTACAACACGGTTTGTCTTGCCCTGGCAGAGAAGGTCAACTGCCATAGCTCCCATTGTAGAAGCGTAAACTCTGTCCTTACATGTCGGGCTTCCACCACGCTGCATATGTCCAAGGATCGTAGCTCTTGTCTCAATACCTGTTGCATCTTCGATTCTCTTTGCAAGATTGATAGAATCACCAACACCCTCAGCATTGATAATGATATAATTCTGTTTACCGCGTTTCTTATTTTCAAGAATGTCCTCGATCAGGGCTTTCTCATCAAATCCATGCTCTTCCGGCATCAGGATACGCTCAGCTCCGTTGGCAATACCGCACCACAGTGCAAGATATCCTGCGTCACGACCCATAACCTCAATGACACTGCATCTCTCATGAGATGTAGAAGTATCACGGACTTTATCGATCGCATACATAGCTGTATTAACCGCTGTATCAAATCCGATCGTATAATCTGTGCAGGCGATATCCAGATCGATCGTTCCCGGAACACCGATCGTATTAACTCCGAGGTTTGCAAGCTTCTGAGCTCCTGCAAATGATCCGTCTCCTCCGATTACTACAAGACCATCAATGCCATACTTTTTACAGATAGCAGCTGCCTTCTGCTGTCCTTCTTCTGTACGCATTGTCTTACAACGTGCTGTCTGAAGAATTGTACCACCACGCTGAACAATATCAGACACATCACGTGCTGTCAGATCGATGATCTCTTCTTTCAGAAGTCCATGATATCCTCTGCGGATTCCGCGAACCTTTAATCCTTTTGCAAGGGCACGTCTTACGACTGCACGGATTGCTGCATTCATTCCAGGAGCGTCTCCTCCACTCGTCAGAACTCCGATCGTACGGATCTTATCCTCAATCTCGTCCAGATATTTTTCTTTTTCATTCATAGTTTTCTCTGCCATGTTATCTCCACCCTTTCTCTGAAATGTCTGATAAAGATTTCTATTGTCTATTTTTTATCAACTCCGCAAATATTCTACCTTATTTAGAAGTGGTTTTCAATAGCTTTTTCTACTACTTTTACCCGATTCTCACCAAAATGGTTCATTAACCTGCTCAAAATCTGTGGATTTATACTGATATTCTTATTCGCAGGTAATTTTTTCACAATTTTTTCCTTCTCACAGTAGATCACGACTTCGTCATTTCCCTCTGAATCAGCCAGATATCCATAGGTTATCGCCTCTTCCTCCAGATACGTTTCCTTATCCGGAAACTGGATCCATAATTCCTTTTTCTTCTGCCCGAACGGAAGGATCTTCTCGCAGATCAGCTTGCTTGCCTTGTCATCTTCTTCCGAAACTCTTCCCTTTACAAAGATCTTATTATCTTCCTCAAGATACTGCCGATACTTCTCGTAGTCCCTCGGAAATACAACTACTTCTACTGTTCCGAAAAGATCTTCTACCGTCAGAAATGCCATCATCTGGTTCGTCTTGGTATGCTTCACCGTCTTTTCCACAATGATACCGCCGATGATCTCCCTGGCTCCGTCTCTTACTTTCGTATATCCGACTTCAGGATCAACCTGAAAATCAGCAGTGGTCGCAGAAATCACCTTCCGCCACTCTTCTTCATAAGGCTCCAGCGGATGGCCGCTGACATACACTCCGAGTACCTCTTTTTCAAATCCAAGGAGGTTCTCCTTTGTATATTCTCCGACATCCGGCATTCTGATCTGAAACTCTTCCTTCTGCTCCTCACTCACCACATCGAACAGGCTCATCTGACCGACCATGGAGTTTTTCTTTTCCTGCTGCATATGGTCGACGATCTGAATATAAATACTCATGAACTGCTTTCTTGTTCCCCCCAGGACATCCAATGCCCCGGCTTTGATGAGATTTTCCACCAGCCGTTTATTCATCAGCTCCCGGCTCGAAATTCTAGTAATAAAATCTTCCAGATTTCTGAACTCTCCGAGTTCCTTTCTGTCATTCACAATGGCACGGATCACCGGGCGGCCGATACTCTTGATCGCAGCCAGTCCATAACGGATATCTCCGCCGTCTACTGAAAAATCCGCCTCCCCTTTGTTGATATCCGGCGGAAGGATTCTGATCCCCATCTGACGGCAGACGTAAATATATTCTGCAACCTTCGTCGGATTATCGATCACAGAAGTCATCAGGGCTGCCATATACTCTACCGGATAATAGTATTTCAGCCACGCCGTCTGATAAGATACTACTGCATAAGCAGCCGCATGAGACTTGTTAAAAGCATATTTTGCAAAATCGATCATCTCATCATAGATCTTATTTGCAGTCTGCTCATCAATCCCGTTCTTGATACATCCCGGTACACCGGTCTCTTCATCGCCGTAAACGAAAGTTTTCCGTTCCTTTTCCATGACCGCTGCTTTTTTCTTGGACATGGCACGACGCAGAAGGTCACTTCGTCCAAGTGTATAACCTGCAAGATCACGCACGATCTGCATAACCTGTTCCTGATAAACGATACAGCCATAAGTCGGTGCAAGGATTGGTTCAAGCTGTGGGCAGTCATATGTGATGGATGATCTGTCGTTCTTTCCCCGGATATACTGTGGAATGAAATCCATCGGACCCGGACGGTACAGAGAAATTCCCGCGATCACATCCTCCAGGCTATGGGGCTGCAATTCTTTCATGAAATTCTTCATCCCGCCACTTTCCAACTGGAAGATTCCTTCCGTCTTTCCTGTACCGATATAATCCAGCACTGCCTTATCATCGTAGTCAATCTTGTCGATCTGAAGATCCGGCTGCTTTTTTCTTGCAAGCTGTACCGCATTCTGAATCACGGTCAGTGTACGCAGGCCCAGAAAGTCCATCTTCAAAAGTCCCAGTTCTTCCAGCGTTGTCATAATAAACTGGGTCGTGATTGTCCCATCTGCCGCCCTCGAAAGAGGTACATACTCCTCTACAGGCTTCTGGCAGATCACCACTCCTGCCGCATGCATCGAGCAGTGCCTCGGCAGTCCCTCCAGTCGCTTCGCCATATCGATCAGATGCGTCACCGTCTCATCCGACTCATAAAGCTTACGAAGCTCCGGATTCATCTGCAGAGCTTTATCAATCGTAATTCCAAGCTCCTGGGGAATCATCTTGGCAATCGAATCCACATAGGCATAAGGCAGATCCATGACTCTTCCTACATCACGGATGACACCTCTTGCCGCAAGCGTTCCAAATGTAACGATCTGAGCCACGCAGTCTTTTCCGTATTTTCTCATTACATAATCGATCACTTCCTGCCGTCTCTCATAGCAGAAATCCACATCAATATCCGGCATGGATACACGTTCCGGATTCAGAAAACGCTCGAACAGGAGCTGATAATGGATGGGATCAATGGTTGTGATCCCCAGACAATAGGACACGATACTTCCCGCTGCTGAACCACGCCCCGGTCCGACTGCGATTCCATGGTCTTTTGCATATTTGATAAAATCCCATACAATCAGGAAATAATCGACATATCCCATATGCCGGATCGTATCCAGCTCGTATGCCAGCCGGTCTTTCAGCTCCTGCGACGGTATCCTATAACGCTGATCCATTCCTTCATAGCACAGCTTCTGCAGGTACTCCCAGGAAGTATAGCCTTCCGGCACGTCATATTTAGGAAGCTTCGTCACTCCGAACTCAATCTCCACAGAACAGCGGTCTGCGATCTTCTGCGTATTCTCCAGTGCCTGCCTTGCATACGGGAACAGAGCCGCCATCTCTTCTTCGGACTTCACATAATACTGCCCGCCTTCATAACGCATCCGGTTCTCATCCGACAGCTTTTTCCCCGTCTGAATACAGAGCAGGATATCATGTGCCTTCGCATCATCTGCATAGGTATAATGCACATCATTCGTAGCAACCAGTTCAATCCCGGTCTCCTGCGACAGCTTCATCAACTGCTGGTTTACCAACTGCTGATCCGGGATTCCATGATCCTGAAGCTCCAGAAAATAATTCCCTTTTCCGAAAATCTCCTGATACTCCAAAGCCCGGTCTTTTGCCTCTTCATACATCCCTTTGGTAAGATATCTTGGAACTTCTCCTGCAAGACACGCACTCAATGCAATAATCCCCTTATGACAGGTTCTTAAAAGCTCTTTATCTACTCTCGGCTTATAGTAGTACCCTTCCACAAATCCCTTGGAAACGATCTTGGTCAGATTCTCATAGCCTTCGTTATTCTCAGCCAGCAGTACTAAATGATAATACCGGTCATCTCCGCCTGTCACTTCCCTGTCAAACCGGGAATTGGGAGCTACATAGACCTCACATCCGAGAATCGGATTGATTCCCTGCTTACGTGCCTCCCGATAAAAATCGATCACTCCGTACATGACCCCGTGATCCGTAATTGCCGCACTGTTCATCCCCAGCTCTTTCACTCTTGCAACATACTCTTTGATCTTGTTCGAGCCATCCAGAAGACTGTACTCCGTATGGACATGTAAATGTGCAAAACTCATACCTTCACCTCATTGTCCTTTCTTTTGCAGTTATCAATAAGTTCCATCTATCGCTTCTGCCAGCTTAATTTCAAGTAGTATTTTTCTTTTTTTGACCGGACACCTGACATTCTCTCTCCATAGGCTCTGCCTGATCTTTTTATTTCAGATCACAGTCTGTAAATCCCGTCTTCCCTGATCTGAATCTTTCTCTGCTTCAAAAGTCTTCCGACCGCACGCTTGAATGCCGCCTTGCTCATCCCCATCTCCATCTTGATCTGCTCCGGGTCTGCCTTATCCGTAAATGGCAGCCTGCCTCCACACGTCTCAATACAGTCCAGGATCAGTTCTGCATCTTCGTCCATCTGCTGCGGGATCTTGCCACGTACACTTAAATCAAGCTTGCCATCCTCTTTTACGGCTGCTACACGGGCTTCGATCTCCTGTCCTGCAGACATCCTTCCGTACATCTCTCTTTTCGGGATCAGTGCAGAATAAAGATTATCTACCGCCACGAAGGCACCGATCTCCCGGTTCACTTCGTAAATCGTACCTCTGACTGTATCATCCTTTTTATAAGGAGAATCCGTCCGCAGAAGGTGATAGATCTTCATTGTGGCACAAAGTCTCTCGCTCTTGTCAATATAAAGACTCACAAGACATTGATCCCCTTTTTCCACTTTCTCTGTCTGCTCTTTAAATGGAAGGAACAAATCTTTCTCCAATCCCCAGTCAAGAAATGCCCCCATTCTGCCAACATCTGCTACCGTCAGCACTGCCAGCTCCCCAAGTGTCAGCTTCGGCTCATTCGTCGTCGCAATCATGCGGTCTGATGAATCTTTATAAAGAAAGACTTCTATCGGATCCCCGACCTCGATTTCTTCCGGAACCTGCTTCTTTGGCAGAAGCACTCTCTCTTCATCGCTGCCCAGATACACTCCAAAATCTACGATCTTTACAACCGTCAGTACCTGCTTTACTCCTAATCTCATTCTCTACTCCAATCTGCTGCCCCTGCAGCACTTACTTCACTGATTTTCCTGTCATTCAATCGGATTTCATCCTAATCTTCCATATAGATTAAGCTATTTTACATTCCCTTGTCAATGGATTCTTTATTGATTTACACGCATTAATTATGTATAATTGATTCAATGCTACAGAAAAGAGGGAAATTTATGAGTGCACAGAACCTTACTTTACTGACAGACCTGTACGAACTTACTATGATGCAGGGCTATTTTGAAACTCAGGAAAACCAGACCGTAATCTTCGACGTATTTTTCCGTGAGAACCCAAATAAAGGTGGGTACTCCATTATGGCCGGCGTTGATCAGGTCATCGATTATATCAAGAATCTGAATTTTTCATATGAAGATGTGGACTATCTGAGAGGGCTGGGGCTTTTCAGTGAAGACTTTCTTCATTACCTGAGCGGATTCCATTTCAGCGGGGATATTTATGCGATTCCGGAAGGAAGTGTGATTTTCCCACGAGAGCCGCTCATCAAAGTGGTTGCCCCGATCATGGAGGCACAGCTTGTAGAAACTGCGATCCTGACCATCATCAACCATCAGTGTCTGATCGCTACCAAGGCATCCCGCGTTGTATACGCCGCACAGGGAGATGGGATCATGGAATTTGGTCTCCGCCGGGCACAGGGACCGGATGCCGGACTTTACGGTGCAAGAGCTGCCGTCATCGGTGGATGCGTAGGTACATCCAATGTACTCGCAGGAGAGATGTTTGATGTGCCTGTTATGGGAACACATGCCCACAGTTGGATCATGACATTTAAGGATGAATACACTGCATTTAAAGAATACGCAAGACTGTATCCGGATGCATGTACCCTGCTGGTAGACACTTATGATACTTTAAAATCCGGTGTTCCGAATGCGATCCGTGTATTTAAAGAGCTTCGTGAGGCAGGTATCAAACCGAAGAGCTATGGAATCCGCCTTGACTCCGGTGACCTTGCCTACCTTTCCAAAAAGGCAAGAAAGATGCTGGATGATGCCGGTTTCCCGGATGCTGTTATTGCTGCATCCAATGACCTCGATGAATACCTCATCCACGATCTGAAAATGCAGGGTGCTGCCATTACTTCCTGGGGGGTCGGAACGAATCTGATCACTTCAAAAGACTGCCCGTCCTTTGGCGGTGTATACAAGCTGGCAGCGATCCAGAATGCAGAAGGACAGTTTATCCCGAAGATCAAGATCTCCGAAAATACAGAGAAGATCACAAACCCGGGAAATAAGACGATCTACAGAATTTATGATAAAGAAACTCATATGCTTCGTGCAGACCTTATTTGTTTCGTTGATGAGGTTTATGATCCTGAAGAAGACCTTCTTCTTTTCGATCCGAATGCAACCTGGAAAAAGACACTTCTCAAAGGCGGAACCTATACTATGAAAGAACTTTTACAGCCAATTTTTATTCACGGAGAATGTAAGTATGAGTCCCCTTCCGTCAAAGAGATCGCAGCTTTCTGTAAAGAAGAAAAAGCAACTCTCTGGGATGAGACAAAGCGTTTGTTCAATCCTCATAAAGTATATGTGGATCTTTCTCAGAAATTATATGATACAAAAACTGAGCTTCTGAATGAAGCACATAAATAGGAGAATTATGCAATATCAGGTTATCGTGCTGGATTTGGACGGCACACTTACAAATTCAAAAAAGGAGATCACCGAACCGACCCGTCAGGCTCTCATCGACATTCAAAAGAACGGAAAGACAGTTGTTCTTGCCAGCGGCCGCCCCATCAACGGGGTTGCTCCACTGGCAAAGCAACTGCGTCTTCAGGATTTCGGAGGCTATATGCTTTCCTTTAACGGTGCAAGAGTGACACGCTGTTCAGATGGGAAGATCATTTATAATAAGCAGATTCCGCCTGAGATGATCCGACCGATTTGTGATATCGTCCGCTCTTATGCAGAACAGGAGGTTGATCTGATCACTTATACTGATACAACGATTATCTCTGCGATCGCTCCGAACCAGTATACCCGGATCGAATCGGGGATCAACCGTATGGAGATTTATCAGCCGGATGACTTTGTCTCCTATATTGATTTCCCGATCAATAAGCTGCTTGTCCCAGGACCCGCAGATGTCCTTCAGGAGCTGATGAAACTGCTGAAAGAGAAATACCACGGACTACTCAATATTTATCTTTCCGAACCGTATTTCCTTGAGATCATGCCTCAGAACATTGATAAGGCTCATTCTCTGCAAAAACTTCTCAACAGTATCGGACTGACTGCTGATTCCATGATCTGCTGCGGTGACGGCTTTAATGACCTTTCCATGATCGAATATGCCGGACTCGGTGTCGCCATGGAAAATGCACAGCCAATTATAAAAGACTCCGCTGATTTCATCACCCGCTCGAATGATGAAGACGGAGTCCTTCATGTTGTTAATCTATTCATGCGTTAGGGGCATATTCTGCAACCCTGCAGTTTATTCTGAAACTGTCCGATTTCCGGAACTGACTGCTTTCCGTTCCGGGAGCTGGGCAAGAATCACTGCTGAGAATACCAGTACGCATCCCACAAATTCTCTGACGGAAAGTCTTTCTCCTAAAATGACCCATCCCGCCAGTACAGCAAATACAGATTCCAGGCTCATCAACAATGATGCTACCGTCGGGTCTGTATTTTTTTGTGCAATGATCTGAAGCGTATATCCGACGCCACTGGACAATACACCTGCATATACGATCGGTCGCCAGGATACCAGTACCGCATTCACTGTCGGCTGTTCTGACACCAGCATCGGAATGGCACAGATCATCCCGCAAATAAAAAACTGAAGACACGAAAGACATACTCCATCCACTTTCGGCGAAAAATAATCGATCACAAGAATGTGTCCCGCAAAAGCGAAAGAACCTGCCAAAATGATCCAATCTCCCTTTGAAATAGAAAATCCGTCTTTTACGCAAAGGAAATACATTCCAACCACGGCCAAAATAACACCGCACCAAACTTTTTTCCCTGCTTTTCTCCCGAATGCCAGTCCCAAAAGTGGAACAATCAGAATATAGAGAGCTGTAATAAATCCGCCTTTTCCTGCTGTGGTATATTGCAGTCCGATCTGCTGTGCCATACTTCCGATCGTCAGACAGATACCACAGCAGATACCTCCTGCCAGCAAAGTCTTTCTTTGCTCATTTTTTTCTTTCTTTTCATCCGGTTCTGCTTTCTCTTTATTTGCCTGTGACTTTTTCTTTCTGAAAAAGATGACCGGGAGCAAAGTCAATCCCCCTAAAATGCTCCGGACTGCACCAAATGTAAACGGTCCGATATATTCCATTCCGATGCTCTGTGCCACGAATGCACTTCCCCAAATTAACGCTGTCAGAATCAACAGCATATTACTCAGTTTTCTTTTGTCCATCTTCTCTCGACTTCCTTATCTGTTCTTTTTAATCTGTTCCTCATGACAATCTCATATCTTTTTGAGTTTTTATCTGCCAATTCATGACTGTCAACAGTCCGCAACATCTTGATGCCAACGGATTGTTTCGTGCTACGCACTCCCACAATCCTACCCGCTATTCGCATATCATGGTGCTTACGCCCCACTTTTATGCTCATATCGGGGCGGGTCTCAAGGTCATTCTACCACCAGTGTGCAAGCACACGTGGTTTCAGACCTTTTGCCCCTGACATCATCTGAATTATAGCAAATAAAAAAATAAAATACAATCGTGTATTATTTTTCGGGTGTATTCTCTTTAAACCGACATTTTCGGGAAAGAAATATGAAGGAAGAATCTGAGCCTGAGAATGCGTACAGATCAATCCTTAAAGATGATTTTTATGGTACGTGCCTCTGAACTGGCAGGTGCTTTTTTTCTGCATTTTCTCGCATGGAAGTGTAGAAACTTGTAGAACGTTTTTGCAGGACAGGCACGAAAAGTTAGGCTATAATATGCACAAACCCAATCGTACATGACCGTGCATCTGTGAGTTTTGCAGGTTATGGAAAGTGGGAAAAATTAGGAGGGTTGGCTATGATAGGAGAAGTAATAGCGAATACGAATGTCATTCGATATCTGATGGCAGCGATGGGCATACTGGGAGTGATTGCAAAACTTGTAAATCAGGTAACGCTGAACCGATTGATCCGGGCAGCAGGAACAATGTCCAAGAGTACACACCGACTGATAAAGCTTGTGAAAGCAAAATATGAACATGCGTGCATGGTACATGACACGGTAGAAAATACAGATGCCTTTGTAGAAAAATACATATATGAATACAGAGGCTTTCTCTTTAAGATCCATACATGGAGACAGATAGAGATTCTGACGGTATGGTTTTCTGGGATATTGGCGTTGTCAGGAGCGTCGGCTGATTACCTTTATTACGGAGCAGTAGAATCCGTTTATCAATATATAGCTGTCGGAGCAGCGGAGATGATCTTATTGGAAGTCATCCGGCGGATGTCAGATGAGCCGTATAAAATCCAGGGGGTAAAAATGTACATGATCGATTATCTGGACAATACCTGTGCAGTCCGTCAGCGAAGACAAAGGGTAACAGAAAAAGAGGAACTGAATGTGATCGCATCGGCAAATTATGGGGCAGCGGAGCAGCCGGTAAAAAAGGAGGAGACTGTAGCTGCAAAGCCGGATGTGAAGGAGCGGGAGAAAAAGGTTCAGAACAGAAAATTGTTCCGAAAGCAGCGTGAGGAACCGGTGGAACTTCCAATCAATATTGAAGGTGAACCACGGCGAGTTGAGCCGCAAATGGAATCAGGTACAGGATACGGCAGAGAATCAGGAGAAACAGGATCAGAGTCAGTCAAAAAGACAGATTCCATAGCAGGAACGGGAGCGAATGCGGCGGCGAAAGCAGAAGCAAGGCAGGCTGTGAGGGAAGTTCTGAAGGAACGGCTGAATGAGGAAGACAAACCTGCATTAAGGGAGGAGGCGATCCGACAGATACTGGAAGAATTTCTTGCATAGAGGTGACAATGCAATCCCGTAAAAAGCTGTAGAAAATCATGCAGGCAGTTTCTCGGCGTTTTGTCTGTATGGATACAAGATGGTTTAAAATCAATGCAATCGAGGTTGGTTCTTGTGGCACATTTGCAAATAGGTTATAATAATAGGCAGTTGGGAAATCCGGCTGCCTGATTTATTCTGTTAAAAGGGCATGATACACTGCAGGGATGTTGCAGAGCTGAATGGGAATGCTGCTAAAGGAAAAGTGCATGAAGGAAAAATGAATGAAGAAAATATCCATGAAAAGAATGCCCGGGAAGAATAAAGCGGATCATATGAAAGTGCGAAATCAGCAATGAAGGAGGATGCATGAATGTTAAGAATAGGAATGTTGACAAGCGGTGGAGATTGTCAGGCTCTGAATGCGGCGATGCGTGGAGTTGTGAAAGGACTTTGTTCTAAGAGAGAGGATGTTGAGATTTATGGATTTAAGGATGGATATAAGGGACTGATCTATGCGGATTTCAGCATGCTGACTTCTAGGGATTTTTCAGGAATCCTGACAAGAGGAGGTACAATCCTCGGAACCTCCAGACAGCCGTTTAAGCTGATGCGTGTGCCGGACAAGGACGGGCTTGATAAGGTAGAGGCGATGAAGCATACATACCACAAGCTGAACCTGAACTGTCTTGTGGTACTGGGCGGAAATGGAACGCATAAGACTGCCAATCTGCTGCGTGAAGAGGGATTGAATGTTGTGACACTTCCGAAGACGATCGACAACGATCTCTGGGGAACGGATATGACATTTGGATTTCAGAGTGCAGTGGATATTGCAACCGATACGATTGATCGGATTCATACAACAGCCACTTCCCACAGCCGTGTATTCATCATTGAAGTAATGGGGCATAAGGTAGGACATGTGACATTACATGCAGGAATTGCGGGTGGGGCAGACATCATTCTTCTTCCGGAGATCCCTTATGATATTAAGGCGATCACGAAGGTAATCGACGGACGTACAAAAGCAGGCAAGCCATTTACGATCCTTGCAGTTGCAGAAGGTGCAATCTCCAAAGACGATGCACAGCTTACCAAGAAAC
>OOCZ01001024.1_pt1 | contig 19026 bp, 18 predicted proteins | sample 1671631 | NCBI WGS metagenome assembly OOCZ01 (sample SAMN06348176, study PRJEB24527) | human gut metagenome | reverse complement strand
TCCGTCCGGCAGGACTATCAGAACCTGCAGCAGGCGCTCAATAACGTCAATTACAGTGTCGGCAGCCAGATCGGCACCATCTCCGATCAGGTGCGCTCACTGCTCGAGCAGCAGGTGAACATCACACTCTCCGAGAGCACGGACATCGCATCCGTCGACTATGCCGCCGGGACGGTGACGTTCTCGCTCAGCGCCGCGCCGAAGACCTACGTCGACGGCATGACCGCCGTTTTCACCGTCGACTGCGGCGAGGAGATCGTCTCCGCCGAGGGGACGCTCGGTGAGAACCAGTGCTATACGGCGTCCGTCACCTGCCCGCTGACGGACGACGAGATCAGCATTCTCGCCGCCTTCGTGCAGGGCGACACGCGCCAGTATCAGCTCATCGGGCAGTACACCGGGCTCTACAGCGCGAGCTTCCCGCGCTATGATCTGTATGATACCCCGCTCCTGTTCGCCATCGACACAATGAACAGCCTGCTCCGCAAAGGCGAGCAGTTCAGCATCACCCGCTGGATCGACGAGGACAGTCTCACGCCCTCGGAGCCCGCGCAGCTGCGCATGGGTCTGTTCCGGGATCAGAAGCTGGTGATGTGGCTGGATCCGAACACCGACGCAAACACCGACGCGAGGGACAGCAGCTTTTTCCGTACGCCGCGCGCCGTCACGCTTGAGGCGGGGCATATCTACACCCTCGCCCTCGTCGTAACGGACGTCTATGGCCGCGAATGCGTCTGCCCCGGCGACGCCGTCTGCTATGACGAATGGATGAAGCAGTGGAAATACGCCGACAGCAGCACCGTCTCCGCCACCCCCGGCTCTAATTCTTCCGCGGACTGGACTTACTGATTGTCAAAAAGGCTTGCCTTTTTTGAGAAGTGGAATTCGCTCCGACCCTCGCAAAGTATTTTTTGCGACGTACACGCGCCGCAAAAAACGGATTTCAATTGATTCGCGGCTTGCGAGCCGCGAACTCTGTGAGACTTTTTTAACAGCAACTGCCCCTCCCGCCGAAGCAGAAGGGGCAGTTGTCCGTCTTATTTTAAAGAATAAATCCCCCGTCGCAGGTGAGCACCTGCCCGGTGATGAAGTTCGCCTGCTCGGAAGCGAGGAACGCTACGGCGTGGGCGATGTCCTCGGGCGTGCCGAGTCGGCCGAGCGGCGTCTCCTGCGCCAGCTGCGGCAGCACCTCCGCCGGGAGCGCGTCAAGCATGTCCGTCCGGATGACGCCCGGCGCGACGCAGTTCACGCGGATCTGCGTCGGCGCGAGCTCCGCCGCGAGTGAGCGCGTCAGGCCGATCAACGCCGCCTTCGTGCAGGAGTACGTCACCTCGCAGCTCGCGCCGCGCTGCCCCCAGATGGACGAGACGTTCACGATGCAGCCCGCGTGCTCGTGCAGCATATGCGGCAGCACCGCCTGAATCGTATGGAACGCGCCGTCGACGTTCACGGAGAAATACCGGTGCCACAGCTCGTCCGTGATCTCCTGAAACAGCGCCTGTCCGGCGATGCCCGCGTTGTTCACCAGCAGCGACACAGGGCCGAATGCCTCCTCCACGCGGCGCACCATTGCGTTCACCTGCGCGCGGTCGGACACGTCCGCCTGCACCGCCATCGCCCTGCAGCCCTCGCTCTCGAGCTGGCGCACCAGCTCCTCGGCACAGTCCTGCCGCACGCGGTAGTTCACGCACACGGCCCAGCCCTTCCGGGCCAGCTCCGCCGCCACGGCCCGTCCGATTCCGCGCGACGACCCCGTCACCAGCGCGATCTGTTCCATCAAAACCATCTCCTCAAGCAGTTGTTTCCGCCAGTATAACAAAAATTTTGATGAGTTGCAAGAAAAGTGTTGACAAATGCCGCGGCACCGGTTATTATAATATATGTTCCGCGCGGTTAGCTCAGCTGGCTAGAGCACATGCTTGACGTGCATGGGGTCACAGGTTCGAGTCCTGTACCGCGCACCAGAAAAAACCTTGAAGCTTCAGTGGCTTCAAGGTTTTTTATTGCCCTGAGGTGCCATTTACCCTTTATCGTACCCTTTATAAATTGAGAACATTTGTGATAAAACCTTCCATGCGCTGTGCGCTGACCGAGCGCATATCGTCTGTGAAGTGCCCGTAGATGTCAAGGGTAAAGGCAGCGGTTGCATGACCGAGGTTGCTTTGTACAGTTTTGATGTCGTCACCTGCGCGGATGCAGTTGACGGCATAGGTATGACGAAGGTCGTGTATCCTCGCATCGGGAAGACCGATGCGCTTTACGATGCGCTTGAAGCTGTCGAAGATCGCACGGTAGGAGACATAGCGCCCGAACTCATTGGTGAACACCAAGCCGCTGTCTTCCCACGCGGGGCCTGCCAGCAATCTCTGTGTGGCTTGCTGCACTTTCTGAGTTTGCAGTAGCTTCATCACATACGGTGCGGGCGTGATGGTACGGCTCTTGTTGTTTTTTGGCAGGGAGAAATAATATGTTCCGCCCTTCCGCTGGCTTCTGCGGAGTTGTTTGTTAATGAGAAGCGTACCCTTTTCAAAATCCACGCAATCCCACATCAATCCGAGCAGCTCGCCTTCGCGCAAGCCGGTGAAGAGGTCAACGGTGAGGGGAATTTCATATCTGCTGCCTTTTAGGAGATTCAAAAGCTGAGCGGTCTGTTGATCGGTCAGCGGATGGATCTCCTTTTTGATAATTTTGGGCAGAACACACGCGGTCGTGGGATTATAGCGGATGTAGTTCAGAAGGACCGCCTGTTGGAGCGCCTTATGCAGTACGCCATGAATGTTCTTGATGGTTTTGGCGTTTAGCGCAGGCTGCCCGTCATGCTCCTGCGAAAGAGAGTTATAAAGGTGCTGGATTGTGTGCGCCTTCAGACTTTCAAGCGGAATATTGCCGAGCGCAGGCCGCAGATACAGCTTAGCCTGCCGTTCGTAGAGATACGCTGTGGAATCCTTGACGCCGATCTGATAGTCTTTCAGCCAAATATCAAGCCATTCATTCACGGTCATTTTACAAGGCTCTTGGTATACTCCGCTGTCGATCTCCGCGGTGATTGCGGTGAGCTTTTGTCTTACCTCCTTCTGCGTCTTGCCGTAGACGGATTTTTGAATCTGCTTTCCCGTTCCGGGATCAATGCCAAGGGTGTAGCGTGCTTCCCAAAGCCCGTCAGGGCGCTGACGGATCGTGCCGCCGCCCTTGGCTCCTTTTGTCATTCGTGTTGCCAATGTTTCCTCCATTTCTTCTGAAATCATAAAACGGCCAGTCAGTCCGTTGTTTTATCGCTGTTTGTCGCTGTCGAGCCATGCGACAAAGTCTTCGAGCGGCAGCTTGCCCGCTACGCAGGCGTCGCGCTTTGCGCGCGCCTCCGCAGCCCATCTGTCAAATTCCTCGCGGGTCATCAGCCCATAGCGGATACGGGCGTTGTGCGCTTTGTAGGAGCGCTTGTACTCCTTGATTGCCGGCTCACTGAAAATTTTCTTCTCATATAACCGGACAGAGCCCATCTCCTTGCAGGTCTTTTCCGAGCCGGAGATCACACGGGAGCAGTATTCCGGCTTATAGTTTCCCGTGACGCCGAACAGCTTGCCGCAGAACTTGCAGGTGCGGAAGCGGAGATTTACCTCTAAATACCGACAGAGCAGGAAGCAGATCAGATCGCTCACACTCTCTGTGTTCAGCACCTCTGCCGTGATTGGTGTTGGCTCTGAGAATTGTCCAAAATTCAAAGGATCGTCATAGGGGTATGGCACATTGCCGCCGGAATAAACAGCCTCAAGATGCAGTCTGCCATACGCGAGAATAGGAAAGTTGGCTTTGTCTTGCGCCTGCTTTCCGAGATACCCTTCCCGCAAGTCTCCGTTATCCTCAGTCTCCAGCACAGAGTGAGCGATAGCCTTTAGCTTCGGCTGCCATGTGCGGTATTCCTCCATCATGCGCTCAAGCTCGTCCGTGTTGAGAGGATCACCGGACTCAGCGCTTAACTCCAATCGCTCCGCGGCAGCAGCCAGCGGCGCATAGAGCGGGTTATCATTGAGCCAAAGTCGGGCAAGGTCAAACAACTCCTGTAGAGCTTGCTCACGCCCCTGCCCTGCGTTGACGGCGTCTACACGCCTCTTGACCGCACTTAGATCGCTGTCAAAGCGTTTTAGATCGTCATAAAGAAAATCTGTTATCGCAGAGCCGAGCGGCGCGTATTTGTGCCACAGCGGAGAATAGGAGAATTTTCCTGTTTTATCCGCTGTACGCAGCTCAAAATATTCTGATTTTTTATCTGTATATGCGCCTACCCAAAGCCTTTGGTATGGGCGCGGATGGCTTTTTCCAGGTATCATAGAACCCTCCAAAATAGACTGATAAAGAGCGCGAGAGAAGAATCTATTGACAAATGCGGTATCAACAGATATACTGCAAGCAATAGACGACTTAACAATTACAATATATATCAAGAAGTCTATTGTGTCAAGAGTAATTTTCAAAGGAGGTCTAACATGAACAACAACTACGAAAATCTCCCTGCGGTGCTGAATGCCAATCAGCTCGCGGCGGCGTTGGGCATCTCTCGCGCGGGAGCGTATCAGCTCCTCAACACGGGGACCTTTCCCACGCTGCGCATTGGCAAGCGGCTGCTTGTGCCGAAGGACAAGCTCATCGACTGGATCGAGCAGAATACGGGAGGTGGGAATGGCAACTGAAAAAGAAACGACTGCCCCGATTCCATCTGTTGCACCAGATGGGGAGCAGTCGTCCGCGCTTGCACGCACGGATAGTATACCAGCTTTTGAAGAAACGTACAAGCAGTTTGGCAAGATGCGGGTGATGACCATGCCGGAGCTGATGGAAACGCGATTTCCGCTTCGTCCCGCGGTCATTGAAGGACTGCTGCCGGCGGGGACTTATCTCCTCGCCGGCGCGCCAAAGATCGGCAAGTCCTTTCTCGTTTTGCAGATGGCCTACCGGGTGAGCATGGGGGAGCCGTTTCTCGGCTTTCCTTCCCGGCAGGGTACGGTTTTGTACCTTGCCTTGGAGGATACCTGCGAGCGATTGCAAAAGAGGCTCTCGCAGATGACAGACAGCGACAGCCCAAAGCTGAAGCTGTCCGTCATCTCCGAAACTCTGGAGGAGGATTTGACGGAGCGGCTGAGGCTTTTTCTTCTGCATGAGGCCGATACCGTCCTTATCGTCATTGACACCTTGCAGCGGATTCGTGGAAAGACACCGGACAGCGGCAGCTATGCCGCCGACTATGAAACGGTAGAAAAATTGAAGGAGATCTCAGATCTCTATGGAATCGCGCTGCTGTTGGTTCATCACACGCGTAAGGAGGGTGCGGAGGACATATTCAACACGATCTCCGGCACGAACGGTCTGATGGGGGCAGCAGATGGTGCGCTGATTTTGTATAAGGACAAGCGCACTGCTTCGGATGCCGTTTTAGAGGTGGTCGGGCGTGACCAGCCGCAGCTCCGACTGCATCTCCGGTTTGCTGCTGCGCATCTGTGCTGGGAGCTGCTTGAGGCGGAAACAGAACCTTACAGAGATCCTCCATGCCCGCTGTTTGAATTTCTTTCTCGGCTGGTAAACGAAGAAAACCCATCGTGGAACGGCACGGCGACGGAGCTTGCGCAATGTCTTTCCAAGATGGACAACAGCCAGGGCGTTACGCCGAACTGGGTCGTGCGGACGCTGAACGCGCGGCAGGATACGCTGTTGCGGAAATACAACATTCGCTATGTTGCCCACCGCACGAGAGAGGGCAAGAGCCTTTCGCTGCGGTGGGACGGTGTACGGTAATGTACGGTATGTACGGTAAAAATGGGAGTGGGGGTATCCCCTCAAAATACCGTACATTATCGGACATACCGTACACCGGCAGGGTCATTTCCCGCGCCGATAGGCGGCGGGAAATGAGCGCTTGAGGGAGTCCAGAGGGAACGGCTGGCACACGGACTTTGGCACAAAGTCTAGTGTGTTATACCCATCACGACGGGGGACGGGAGAAATCACGGACTGGCCGCAGCCAGTCCGTGATTTTGACCGGACCGAAAAAGAAGAATGTGAGGTGTCGGTATCGACACCTCACGGGCGCACTTTTTCAGAAAGTCGTGGTGGGGATTTTCCGCTCCCTCGTCCCCAAAACGATAACAGGAGGAACAACGATGGCTTATGCCATTTTACGATTTGCAAAGCACAAGGGCGGCGCGTCCAAGGCGCTGAGTGCCCACCACGAGCGGACAAAGGAGTTTTACGCCAGTAATCCGGACATTGACAAAAGCCGCACCGTGCAGAACTATCATTTGATCGTGCCGCGTTGGAGCTATGGGCAGGAGATCCGACACCGCATCAGCATGGCGAGCTGCCGGGTACGCAGGGACAGCGTGAAATTCGTGGAGACCCTGATCACGACCAGCCCGGAGTTTGCAAAAGCACATGAAGCGGAAATGCCGGAGTATTTTGAGCGGGCGCTTGGCTTTCTCAAAGAACGCGTGGGCGAGGAGAATATCTTTTCCGCCGTGGTGCACATGGATGAGAAAACGCCGCACCTGCATCTGTGCTTTGTGCCACTGACGAAGGACAACCGGCTGTCCGCAAAAGAAATTCTCGGCAACAAGAAGCGCATGATCCAGTGGCAGGACGATTTCTACGCCTGTATGTCGGAGCGGTGGCCGGAGCTGGAGCGCGGCGCGCCCGCCGTGGAGACCAAGCGCAAGCACCTGACGCCGCAATGGTACAAGAAAGTCACGGCGATGGATGCCAAGCTGGAAAGGTTGGAAACTGCGTTGAACGACATCAATGTGTTCAACGCCGGCAAGAAGCGCGAGGAGGCGATTGCGCTGCTGGCGCAGCTCTTGCCGGAGGTAGAGTCCTTTCAGGTGGAAATTCAGCGGATGCAGGCAGCTGTGTCACAATCGCTTTCCATGCAGCGATGCAGCGACGAGGAAAACGACGCGCTGAGAGACGAGCTGACCGCCGAGCGCCGGAAAAATGCCGAGCAGCGCGCAAAGCTCGCCGTGCTGGAAGAGCGCTACAAACGGGCGGAAAAGCTGCTGAGTAAGCTGCCGAGAGATGTTATTCTGCAGTATTCCAAATACGAAGGCCGTAATGAATGGTAATGTCAGCGGGGTATTTGGGTAGGTAGGATATTCACTTAGGCTCCAATAGATACAAGTTAAAATATTCCTGTTAGGAATATTTTAAGGCCAAAATCGGATTTTACATCGCATTGTAGCAAGGCTATAATGTGAAACATAAAAATTGTAGTTAGAATAACCAACGGAATAATGACAGATTCGCTATGACAAGAGTTTTCAGAACAGGAGGAGATCAATGAAGACACCTATCACAATTGGAGAGACGACAGCCCAGTGTGGTGAAAAAGTCCGTGGCAAACTGCTGGCGGGTGAATTTTCTACCGGAACCGAGGTCTATCTTCCGTTCATCATAATCAATGGTGCAGAAGATGGCAACACTGTTTGGGTCAACGCCTGCGTACACGGCAATGAACTCAATGGTACTTTGGCTGCACAGAAGCTAGCCCGCGAGATCGACCCAAAGGATGTCCGCGGTGCCGTGATCATTACCCCGATCTGCAATCCTTTGGCCTACCGTGAAAAGAAACGCCTGTCGTTTCTTGAAGGAAATGCTGGTATGGGTGAAAGTAGCAATATGGGCGAAGTCTTCCCCGGCCGCATGGATGGCACTATGACCGAGAAACTGGCCTATGTGCTCTTCTGTGAGATTAAGCGCCTTGCTACCGCCGTGGTGGACCTTCACTGCTGGGGTTTTGGTCAGGACTCCAAGCCCTACACTGTCATTAAAAAATATCCTGATGAAAAAATCAGTCAAGAAATTCTAAATATTGCAAAAGTATTTGGTTCTCCAATGATCTGCACACTGGATATGACCCAAAAACTCAACGAGCCGTCTCCTGTGGACAAGCAGATGGATGTCCTCTGTGCGCAGGCCAGTATTCCAAGTTTTATGGCCGAGACGGGTCATTCTGAATGGGCGGAGACGGAATATATCGACTTTGCCGCACAGGGTGCCAGAAATGTCATGCGGTATTATAACGTTCTTCCCGGCGAGCCCAAGGTCCCGGAAAACCAGATCATTCTTTCTTCCCGTGAAGTAATTCGCTGCAAGCACGACGGTCTGGCCATTGCTCAGGTCAAACCGCATCAGTTTGTGAAAAAAGGTGAGATCCTCAGCAAAGTATACAACGTGTACGGCGATGTTGTTGAAGAGGTCCGCGCCGAGCATGATATGTATACAGTCAGTCTTCCCTATCAGCCCAACGTCAACGGCGGCGAGCGTGTCGCCTTTGTTGGAACCATATAATACTTTTAGAGGAGAGAAATCATGAAAAAGAAACTTCTTGCGCTGATCCTCGCTCTTGCGATGGTCCTGTCCCTCACCGCCTGCGGTGACCAGTCCGCAGACCCCTCCGACAACTCTGACGATTCTCAGAATCAAGAAGCCTCTGATACCCTGTCTCAGAAAGTCTATGTCAGCACGGCACAGGGCGGTTCCCTTTATTACACGGTTGGTATCGCCATTACGCAGCTCTGGACCGAGAAAATTCCCGGTGCAGTCGCCTCCGCCAACTCCAGCTCCGGTTCTGCGGAAAATCTGAATCTTCTCATCAGTGGCGAGACCAACCTCGGCATCGTACAGAGTAACCTCATTAAGGACGCTTACAGCGGTGAAAACGCCTTTGCAGGCGATCCGCATGAGGAAATGCGCATTATCGCGCCTCTGACCACGGCTTACTACCACATCATCGCCCGCAAGAACGCGGATATTCACTGCCTTGCTGACGCCCGCGGCAAGCGTGTGTGCGTCGGTCTGTCCGGCAGCGGCAACATGACCACGAATACGCTGATCTTCGACGCCATCGGCATGTCGTTCGATGACTTTGACCCGCAGTATGTTTCCATGAGCGAGGCGCTTGAGGCCATGAAGAACGGCCTGATGGACATGACCATCGTCTTTGGTCAGTATCCCGACTCCAATGTTATGGATGCCGTGTCTGCTGCCGGTTCCAACCTTGAGCTCGTCAGCTTCACGCAGGATGAGATCGACAAGATCACCGCTGCCAACAGCTGGATCGTCAAGGCCACCATCCCCGGCGGCACCTACACCGGTTATGACGAGGACATCCTGACGCTTGCGCACAACGGTTTCCTCTGCGCTACCGCTGATTTCCCCGAGAATGATGCCTATCTTCTGACCAAGACGACTTTCTCCAACCTCGATTGGCTGCGCGAGGCTTATGCTGGTCTGGATTGCTATGCGACGCAGAACCCCTACGAGGCTGCGCTGTCCACCGGCGTGCCCCTGCACGACGGTTCCCTGCGTGCTCTTCAGGAACTCGGCTTAGCCCAGTGATCTAAAGAGGCCTTCTAATTTAGAATGGCCCGGAAGGGCGGGCAGACCGCACGCGATCTCCCCGCCCTTCTGATATCTCTATGGAGGAAATATGAGTAACGAAAATAACATCAAGATCAAAGATCCTGAGGGGCGTGAATACGATGACAGCGGTTCAGCGACCCTCAAAAAGGTAATTTCTGTCATCTGTGTGATTTTTTCGCTGGTCGGCATTATCACCAACAGCATTTATCCCCTTACCGGCATGAAAAAGGGCGGCATCTTCCTTGGCTTTACCCTGTGTCTGATCTTCCTGCTGTATCCGACCAAAATCAAGGGCCGCCGCCTTTTGGCTTATGATGTGGTTCTGTCCATCATGGGCTTTGGAGTTGGCCTCTACACCTTTCTTGTGACGGATCGCTTTTCCATGAGCAATCTCCAGATGACCACAATGGATACGGCGATGAGCTTTCTTGCCGTTGCACTCGTCATCATTGCCGCGCGCCGCGCAGTGGGAAATGCAATGGCAATCCTGCCTGTGATCTTTTCTCTGTATGCGCTCTTTGGACGCTACATTCCAGGGCTTCTTGGACATGGCGGCTACACGCTCAAACGATTTCTGATGCGCATGTACATGGTCGATGAAGGCCTGTACGGTATGACGGCCCAGGTCGCGTGCAGCTATGTGTTCCTATTCATCGTGTTTGGTGCGTTTCTTTCTTCGAGCGGCGTTGCAGAATTTTTTAATGACGCTTCCAACCGTATCGCCGGCGCGCGCGCCGGTGGCCCGGCAAAGGTTGCTGTTATCTCTAGCGGTTTAATGGGTACTATCAGCGGCAGTGCTGCTGCCAATGTGGCAACGACAGGCGTATTCACCATTCCGATGATGAAGAAGGTCGGGTTCTCTCCGGAGTTTGCCGGTGCAGTCGAGTCCGTTGCCTCCACTGGCGGCATGATCATGCCGCCAATCATGGGATCGGCCGCATTCCTGATGATGCAGTATCTGGGTGTTCCGTTCAGCAGTATCATGCGTGCAGCGATCTTTCCTGCCATTTTTTACTACTTTTCCATCTATATGTGGGTGCACTTTACTGCGTTGCGCCTTGGCAACCACGGTCTCAGCAAGGACGAGATTCCGCCTATCCACGACTTCAAGCGCCGCATTCTCCTCCTCACCCCGCTCATCGCGATCATCATCTCCATGCTGATCGGCTACACCGCAATCTTCGCCGCGTTCATCGGCATTTTCGTTACGCTTCTTGCCGGCCTCGTGCAGAAGGATCGGATCACCTTCAAAAAGATCATCGGTGCCCTGATCAGCGGTGCAAAGGCATCGTTGACGGCAATGATCGCCTGCATTGTCGCTGGTATCATCGTCGGCGTGTGCAATCTGACCGGTCTTGGTCAGGTCATCACCTACAACATTACGCAGATCTCCGGCAACAATCTTTTATTTGCTCTGTTCCTTACCGCTTTTTGCTGTATAATCCTGAGTATGGGTCTTCCCGCCGCTGCCTGCTACATTCTGGTTGCAACCATTGTAGCTCCGGCGCTGATCCGTATGAATGTGACGCCTATGGCAGCCCACATGTTCGTTTTCATTTTCTCCTGCTACTCCAATATTACGCCGCCGGTGGCCATCGCCTCCTTTACCGCGGCCGGCATTGCAAATTGCAAACCATTCGATGTGGCCGTGCAGGGTCTGAAAATCGCTGCGCCGAGCTTTATCATCCCGTTCATGTTCGTTTACAATCCTGCCATTCTTCTGGAAAATGCAGGTATCGCGGAGATCGTGATCACGTTGCTCACAACGACATTTGGCGTGCTGTATATTGCCATCGCAGGCGCTGGATACAGCTTCCACAAAACTGCGCTGCCGATTCGCATCGCTTACGGTGTAGCCGCTCTGCTGTTAATCATTCCGGAGCATATCACCGATATTGTCGGCGTGGCCGTTCTGCTCGTGGCGTCCTTCATTGATTATAAGAGCAAGGGAAAAAATGACGTCCCTGCTCCCAAAGAACAATAATAAAGAGGGATCTTATGGACAGAGAGACATTAGTAACTTTTCTCACAATTGTCAGCACCAACAGTGTATCCAGGGCAGCGGAGCAGCTTTATGTCTCTCAGTCCAGCGTCAGCAAACGCTTACAGCAGCTTGAAACGGAACTGGGCGTATCCTTGATCGTGCGCAAAAAGGGAACGCGCGGTATAGAATTGACACCGGCAGGCCTGTCTTTTCTCCCAATGGCGGAACAGATCATCGAACTGTGCCAGCAATCAGTGGATATGAACAGCGATCACGGCAGGACAAGGCTCTCCATCGCCTGCATCGACAGTCTGAACGCCTCTGTGTTGGCTCCGGTCTACCGGCGGCTTCTCCAGCAGGAACCGATGATCAATCTGTCCATCACCACCAATCTCTCTGCTCAGATCTATCACTTTGTGGAACGATATACGTGCGATATCGGTTTTGTCACCGTCAAACTTCAGCACCCGAACATCATCGTGGAGCCTTTTATTCAGCAGTATTTCAAGCTGATCTACTGCTGCCATGGCAAGCCGGATCTCACATCGCCAGTGGCAACCGAGGCGCTTGATCCGACAAAGGAGATATTTCAGCCCTGGGGCAGTGTCTTTTACCAGTGGCACGAGCGTCATTTCCCCGGTTCAAAACAGTACGTCCGCTTTGACACGGTCTCCATGATGCCGGAATTGCTGGAGGATGGATACTGGACGATCGTGCCGGACACCATCGCCGACACGCTGCGAAATACGGCGCATCTTCATGTGTTCGAGCTCCAAAATCCCCCTCCGTATCGAACCTGCTATAAAATCAAGAACCTGCTTCCCCGAAAAGAAAATCAGAGAGCCATCGAACTGTTCGAGTCTATTTTGAATGAGGACTCTCATTTATCCCAGTTCTGGCGCCCATAAAATGTAAACAGACTATCGTGTGAAAGGCGAGGAACCTCTATGCTCTCGGAAAAGGCAACAAATATCTCTCCCGCCGCCACCATTGAGATCTCCGCACGCATTGCGGAACTCAGACGGCAGGGCACCAACATCGTTTCTCTCAATATTGGCGAGCCGGACTATCCGACGCCGGAAAATATCTCACAGGCAGCAAAAAGCGCGATCGACGCACACTTCACCAAATATCAGCCGGTTCCCGGCATTCTGGAGCTGCGCGAGGCGATCTGCAAAAAGTTCAAAACTGACAACGGCCTGACATATCAGCCCAACGAGATCTGCGTCAGCGCAGGAGCCAAACAGGCTGTATTCAACGCCGTGTTTGTCCTCTGCGGCGAAGGGGATGAAGTCATCATCCCGACCCCCTGCTGGGTCAGTTACAGTGAGATCGTCAAGCTGGTCGGCGCAACGCCCGTATATGTTCCGTGCGCCCCTGAAGAAAACTTTGATCTGAACCTAACCGGCATCCGTTCCGCGATCTCATCCAGAACAAAAGCGATCCTGATCAACACCCCCAACAATCCCACCGGCGCTGTATACAGCGAGCAGACGCTTCGTGCGCTCGGTGAACTGGCCGTGGAACACGGCTTTACCATCATCTCCGATGAGATCTATGAAAAGATGGTCTATGACGGCGCAGAGCATATCTCCACCGCCTCTCTTTCGCCAGAGATCTACCGGCACTGCATTACGATCAACGGTTTTTCCAAGGCTTATGCCATGCCCGGCTGGCGCATCGGCTATTCCGCCGCTCCGCTTGAAGTGACCACTGCGATCAAAGCCGTACAGGGCCATGTAACCTCCGCTGCCAATTCCATCGCGCAGAAGGCCGCGCTTGAGGCGCTCTCCGGCCCGCAGGATACCGTTGCCGTCATGTGCGGCGAGTACGCCAGACGCCGTAGCCGCGTAGCGCAGCTTCTGCAGGAAATCCCTGGGGTTCGCTTTTCCATGCCGTCCGGCGCATTCTATTTCTGGGTCGATGTCTCCGCTTATTTAGGCAAAAGTCACGGCGGCAAAAAGATCAACACCGCCGTCGATCTTGCCAACTTCCTGCTTGAGCAGGCACACGCCGCCGTCGTCCCCGGCGAGGCATTCCATATGCCCGGCAGCATCCGCATCTCCTACGCAAACTCCATGAAAAACATCGAGCTGGCCCTTACAGCCATCAAAGAAGCTCTCGCACTGCTGTAACAAAAGATAGAGAGGTGTTGTAACGATGTCTGTTGGAAAACGCATTTACTTAAAGCGGCGTATGCCGGATCCCGAATTGGTCAAAGCCTTTGAAACGATCCCCGCCTCAAATGTTGCCGACGTTATGGGGCGCAACTGCGCTATGAATCCGCGCATCCACCTGGTCAGTTCTCCCAAAAAGCAGATGATGTCCGGTGTTGCCTATACCGTAAAGGCGCGCGGCGGCGATAATCTTGCCCTGCACGCGGCGCTGAATCTTGCCGGTGAGGGCGATGTCATTGTTGTCTCCAATGAAGAGGACTCCACCCGTTCTCTCATCGGCGAGGTAATGATGTCCTATCTGCGCTATACGAAAAAGATTGCCGGCATCGTGCTGGACGGCCCGATCCGCGATATCGATGAGATCGGCAAATGGGATTTCCCCGTATACTGCACCGGTACGACTCCCGGCGGCCCGTATAAAGAGGGTCCTGGAGAAATCAATGTGCCCATTGCCTGCGGCGGCGTCAGCGTCATGCCGGGAGATATCATTCTGGCGGATCCGGACGGCGTCATCGTGATCCCGCAAAAGGATGCATCCACTATTCTCAAGGATGCGCTCGCCTTTCAGGCGGCCGATGAAGCCAAGGCTATCGCGGCCCGCAACGGCACCGCCAAACGCGACTGGGTCGAAAAGAGTCTGAAAGAAAAGGGCTTCGAAATCATCGACGGAATTTATGAGCCCTGATGGAGAGGGGTGAACAATCCCCATGGGTGGAGAGACGCACATCACACAATGAGAGTCTCCCCCGCTGACCGTTAATAAAACCACGGAGGTGCATTTTGCCGCGCTGTAGCTGATTTGGTTCAGTATGATGAGAGGGGAGCGACTTCAGATTCCTTTACTTGCTACATAGAACTACTGAGCGCAGAAATAGGACAATGACCTATTATAAGCGGCCGTTTAGCGATAAATGGTTTTTCCAGCAACAATCTCCTCCACTGCATTACGGATGTTATTCATCGCCCCGACCCACGCCATTTGGTTTTCAGCTTTTAGTTGTTCGGTGATTCCCTGTGCCTGCGCCATCTGTTCGATTAAAAGCTGCAGCGTTTCGTTTGCCTCTCGATCAGTCTCGTTGAGGTGATGCGTCAGTTGATCGGAGGTTTTCAAATTGATATAGGTCACTCTGCGGTGCTCCTTCAGATACTTAAGCCACATACGGCCAAAGCGCCCATAAGTTGTGGGTTCTTCCCCGGATAGCACCAGATCCGGCAGATAATAGTTTCCGTACTTGCTATATGTGATTTCCATTGTGTGATAGCCCTTTCTTGGGCCTTGGTTTTACCCTTATTTGTACCCTTTATAGCGTTAGCTCTTATAAAACAACTGGACTGGCTGGTACCATGTTTTACAGTTTCAGAACTGTTTATCACAAAATTTGACGGAATTAGTTGCAGAAAATAGTTTTTCTTGAATTCGAGTCCTGTACCGCGCACCAGAGAAAAGCCTTGAAACCATTATGGTTTCAAGGCTTTTTTGTTGCCCTGAAACCCTGTTTAGCCTTATTTTTTAGCCTTATTGTCCCTCAAGCATCCGAAACGCTCTTGATAAACTGCTCCATACGGGCAGTACTGTCCTGCTTCATCTGCTTCGTAACGTGTCCGTAAACGTCTAATGTAAACGCTGCGGTGGCGTGACCGAGATTTTCCTGCACGGTCTTAATGTCGTCGCCGCTCTTGATAGAGGCAACGGCGAAAGTATGACGCAGATCGTGGAAGCGTGTGGCCGGTGCGCCGATGTTTCGGACAATTGCACATAGTGTAGGCGTTTGCGAACATAAGGAAGGGCCAGAGAGAAACTGGTTTACATTACGGCTACGCAATACTACACAGGTAAGGTTAGGTATAGTATTGCGTAGTCGTGGGTCGACAATACTATGCAGACTACAGCTCTGCGGGGTCGCCTGCTTTGTTGATGCGCCCGATGAGTGTACGTTCTAACAAGTGAAAGCCCCGGATCCGCTCGGCAGTAAGAAGAATATAAAAAAGAACTTGCCAAAATACATCAGACATATTATACTCTAGACCAAACAAACAATCGATACAGGAAAGAAGGCAGAGTATGAAAAAAGCGGTTGGGGGAAAAACGCGCGTCGATCTTGCAGTCGATCAGATCATTCAGGTCATTTTGGACCGCGATATGAAGGCCGGTGACAAGCTGCCGAACGAGTATGATCTGGCGCGCGAGCTGGGCGTGGGCCGCAGCACGCTGCGCGAGGCGATTAAGCGCCTTGTTGCCCGCAATATTTTAACGGCGCGGCAGGGCGCGGGCACGTTTGTCTCGGAGAAGAACGGCGTGCCGGAAGACCCGCTCGGACTGACGTTTATGATGGAAGAGGGCTCGGAGAATCTCGCGCTCGACCTGCAGGATATTCGATTGATGCTTGAGCCGGAGACCTGCGCGATCGTTGCGCGCGGCGCAACGCCCGAGCAGATCGACCAGATGCAGGCATACTGCGATGAGGTGACGCACCTGATCGAAGCGGAGGAGGATTATTCCGCCGCCGACGCAAAGTTCCACCGGTATCTTGCCGAATGCAGCGGAAACCATGTGCTGCCCAATCTCATCCCGATCATCGCCTCGGCGATCGGCGTTGTGATCACGGTGACGAACGATGAGCACCGCTCCCAGAGCGGCATGGAACACCAGCGTATCGTCGACGCCATCCGCCGCCATGACCCGGAGGGGGCAAAGTACAGCATGATCGCGCACCTGAACACCAGCCGCAATTCCATGGTTCATTCTCGGGATAACTGCGCGGCGAAGCGCTGAAAGCGCACCACACCTTGAGTCATCACACAACTAACGCACAGAGATTTCGTATGCCTAACGAAACTTCTGTGCGTTTTTGCAAAATAACTAAAAAAAGCGCAAAGAAATCAGACGAAATACAGAAAACATTGTGAACTAAATATCAACTATTGACGAACAGAGTTGTCTGATGTATTCTGAATTTGCAAAATACATCAGACAACAGCACAAAGCCATCCACCAACCAATCAAAAGAAGAGGAGAAAGATCATGAGGGTATCGGTCATGCGTTCTTCCGCAGCTTTGACCTCTCCCAGCCGGTAGGCGATATCCATCAGATCCATGGCGAGGGCATCGGTCAGCGCGAGGTCATGATGACCCTGTCGGACAAGGATGAGGCGTCCCGCCTGATCTGCGGCTTTACATGGGGCGGCGAGGGCGCATGGACCAGCTGGCCTCCGCACCAGCACGAAAAGGATCTTGAAGAGGTCTACTGCTACTTCGGTATGCCGCTGCCGCACTTCGGCTTCCACATCAGCTATCTCAAGAGCGGCGAGGTCGAGGATATCGTGACCCACACCGTTCACTCCGGCACGATGGTGGAGGCTCCCGTGGGCGATCACCCGACGGTCGCGAGCCCCGGTACGCGCAACTCCTATCTGTGGGTGCTTGCTGTGCACAGTCATTCCAGCCGCAGCTATAACCTCGCTGTGCTGGATCCTGCGCTGGAAAACTTCAATTCCGCGCGCTGATTTTGAGAAAAAAGAGCATTCGTATGACGAATTTATTTGATTTGACCGGCAGTCGTGCCATCGTGACCGGCGGTAGCCGCGGTCTCGGCCACGGCATGGCGGAGGGACTGATGGAAGCGGGTGCTTCCGTCGTTATCTTCGGATCGAGCGATAAGGTTGAAAAGGTTGCGGCGGATTTCCGTGCCCACGGCTTTGACTGCCAGGGTGTCAAGGCGAACCTTGCCAAGGCGGAAGAACGCAAGGCGGGGTTTGAAAAGGCTGTCGCGCTGCTCGGCGGGCTCGATATTATCATCAATGCCGCCGGCATCCAGCGCCGCTATCCCAGCCCCGATTTTCCGCTTGAAGACTGGAACGACGTGATCGAGGTCAACCTCACCGCGCCGTTCGATCTCAGCCAGATGGCTGCGCGCGAATTTCTGAAAAAAGAGAAGCCCTACGGCAAGATCGTTAATATCGCTTCCATGCTCAGCTTTTTCGGCGGCTTTACCGTTCCGGCGTATGCAGCCTCCAAGGGCGGTGTGGCACAGTTCAGCAAGGCGCTGTGCAATGAACTGGCGGGTAAGGGTATTACCGTCAACTGCATTGCTCCCGGCTATATGGACACCGAGATGAATACAGCCCTGACCGACCCCAGCAATCCCCGTTATCAGGAAATTACTGACCGCATCCCCGCGCACCGCTGGGGCACGCCGAACGATATGAAGGGCACGGCCATCTTCCTTTCCTCCCACGCCTCCGACTATCTCAACGGTGCGGTCATCCCCGTTGACGGCGGCTATCTTGTCAAGTAAAGGCGGGGGGAAGCAATGGCAAAATATCTTGTTTGTGTCAGCGATGAGCGCCATGCGAGCTATGAGATCGAGCGCGCCATTCTGGAAAAGGCTGGTGCAGAGCTGAAGCTCTGCCACTGCGAAAGCGCTGCGGATATCGCCGCACAGTGTGCGGATGCGGACGCCGTACTGCTTGACCTTGCACCTATGACCGCCGAGGCGGTTGCAGGGTTGAGAAAATGCAAGGTCATCAGCCGCTACGGTGTCGGTTTTGAGAATGTCGATCTGGATGCGGCGACCGCCGCAGGCATTCAGGTCACCAATGTTCCCGATTACTGCATGGAGGATGTTTCCGACCATGCGTTGGCGCTGATGCTTTCCTGTCTGCGTCATATCCCGCTGCGCGACCGCGAGGTCCGCGAGGGGAAATGGAACATTCAGACAGACAGCTTCCGGCTGAAGGGCAAAACGCTCGGTGTCATCGGCGCAGGCCGCATCGCGCGCGCGCTGATCCGCAAGGTCAGCGGCTTCGGTTTTGCCGAGGTCGTGGCATACGATCCCTATATCAGCGCCGAGCAGTTGGCTGAGATCGGCGTGCGCAAGGTGGAAAAGGAGGAGCTGTTCCGCATTTCCGATATCATCTCCCTCCATCTGCACGCCAATGCTGAGACAAACGGCATGATCTGCAAGGAGACGCTTGCACTGATGAAGCCGACGGCGATCCTCATCAACGTCAGCCGCGGTCCGCTCGCCAAGGACGAGGATCTGCTCGACGCGCTGCGCGGACACCGCATTCTTGCGGCGGGGCTTGATACGCATAATCACGAACCGCTCGGCGCGCAGTCGCCCTTCTGCCAGCTTGACAATGTTGTGCTGACCGATCATACGGCCTACTCCACGGCGGAGGGCGTAACGGAGCTCAAGACCAAGGCGGCGCAGAACGTTGTGGACGTACTGGAAGGGAGAACTCCTCGCTATCCGGTCAATCACCTGTAATTATTCCACTTGTTTGCCCGAAAAGGGCGGGAGGTAAAAAATATGACAGCATTAGAAAGACTCTATAACGCGGCAGTCGTGCCCGTCGTCGTGCTCGACGACGCGGCGGATGCGGTGCCGACTGCTAAGGCGCTGCTTGCGGGCGGCGTGGACGTGATGGAGATCACGTTCCGCACTGCGGCAGCCGCCGATT
>OOCZ01001011.1_pt1 | contig 19212 bp, 19 predicted proteins | sample 1671631 | NCBI WGS metagenome assembly OOCZ01 (sample SAMN06348176, study PRJEB24527) | human gut metagenome | reverse complement strand
CCTGAATCTAACGCGTCTGCCAATTCCGCCATATCCGCATATTCTGTTTTGTTCGTGAGCTGTGTCGCTCGGAACGATAGTTATTATACCAGATGCAACAGAAATGTCAACACCTATTTTCAAATTTTTCTGACAAATTTTTGCATGGAAATTGATGCAGTCCGTACAGCGGCTGTGGGGCGAAAAATTCATGAAAGTGTGGTACAATAAAAGCTACGCGGCGGGGCGCTTCCCGTACAATGATAAAAACGAGGGAATGCATATGGCAAACGGAATCATCTTTCTGGTGGGTGCACTGATCATGTTTTACATGGCGCTGCGCAGTGTGCGGCAGCGGCGCAGTCTCTGCACGAACGGCGAAAAAGTACAGGCACGCATCACTGGCACAGTGCAGAGCCGGGACGGCACGGCCTATGTGCTGGAGTTCACCACGGCGGGCGGCAGCCACCGGCTGCAGTACCCCAAACCCTCCCGCAGCAAGAATTTTGCCGAGGGCAGCGTGGTGACCCTGTACTACGACCCGGAAGCCCCGGAGAAAATGTATGTGGAGGGCGATAAGTCGGTGCTGGGCGCCGAGGCGCTGTACGCCGGCATCGGCGTGGCATTGCTGGTGCTGATGTTCGCACTGCTGTGAGAGGAGGAACCATAAGATGAAACTGGAACATTTTGGTATGGCAGAGCCGGGGGACTGCCGGCTGGTATTTACGGCGGATGCCGAAGAGCTTGAACGGGCCATCACGGCCGAGCAGGCTGTGCCGGACGCCCCGCAGGCCGAAGAGGACTTGCTGACGGCGGCGGTGAACCGCACCATCCTGGAGGGCTTTTCGGCCCTGTATGAGCAGATCGCGGCGGAGTACGGCGTTACGCCGGTGACCGACCCGGACTTTGAATTGCTGGCCGTGAACCGGGCCGAAGGGTTCCGGGCCGGGGCGCAGTTCTATGCCCTGCCGCCGCTGACGCTGGGACGGTACACCGGTTTTGTGCAGGCGGTAGAGCCGCACCTCATCCGGCAGCTTACCATTGAAATGGAGATCAACCGTCATCATGGCGATGAGGAGCGTGCGGCAGATGCTGCTGGAAAGGCCGCCCTGCGTCAGCAGGTGGCCCGGGAACTCTACGCCCAGCGCTGCGTGCAGGCAAAGGCCCGCGCGGAAAAAGAAGTCATCTGGCAGCTGGGGGACGAGGTGACCGGTCCTCTGCCCAAACAGCTGGTGGGCGGCAACTACTTCGCCGAGCAGCGGCAGTTCAACCTGAGCCTGCAGGCCAACGGCATCAACTTTGATCAGTTCCTCAAGGTGCGGGGCCAGACGGTGGAAGAGTTCCGCACCTGGCTGCACACCCAGGCGGAACGCAAGCTGCGCAGCTGGCTGGGGCTGCTGCTGGTAGCGGAAGCAGAGGGCCTGCAGCCCACGGAAACCGAGGTGACGGCCGCCCTGACCGACTGGAATGAGAAACTGGACGGGGAACGCACCTTCCCGGCCAACGATGCCCGCAAGGTGCGCCAGCGCCTGATGCGTGCAAAGGCGACGGCCTTTGTGCTGGAGCATTCCACCCTGACCCCGCCCCCGGCAGAACCGGTGGTGCAGGAACTGCCTCAGAAATAAGGAAAAAAGCCGTGTTCCCACGCCGACAGATCGGCAGGGAGCACGGCTTTTAAAGGATGGGGACTAGGTTTGGGCTCAGGCTTCTTTCAGATGCAGCACACCGGCCTGCACCAGACGCTTGCGCAGCAGGGCACCCACAATGCAGGACACCACGATCTTGGCCAGATCCAGCACGATGAAGGGATACACGCACACAGCCAGTGCATAGCCCAGCTCGCACTGCATCTGGAACACGAACCAGGCGGTACCCAGGACGTAGCAGGCGGCATCGCCCAGCACCAGACCCACGGCGGAGACCACCGGCTGGCCATTGCTTTTTTCAATGAACAGGCCGCCGATGAAAGCCAGCAGCAGGTAACCCACCAGATAGCCGCCGGTGGGGCCTGCCACCTTGGCCAAACCGGCACCGTAGCCGGAGAACACCGGAACGCCGATCAGGCCGATGGCCAGATAGATGACGACACTCAGGGTGCCGAACTTGGGGCCCAGCAGCCAGGCGGTCAGGCAGATGACAAAGTTTGCCAGCGAGATGGGAATGGCTCCGATGGGCACGGTCAGCGGGCCGAGCACGCACAGCACGGCGGCCATCACCGCAGTAACGGCCATCTGGTAAGTGGTGATTTTTTGATTTTTCATAGTAAAATTCCCCTCTGTAAAAATTTGCAAGGCAGTTCTGTGCAAGAGTATAGCCTGTGAACGGACAAATGGTCAACAGAAAAGTTTGCGCAGGGTTTACAATTGACTGGAGAGGGGAGAGAACGGAAGGGAGACTGTATGGGCGGAGGACACGTTTCACGGCCGGATTTCGGCATGGCACAGCCGGATCCGGCACATCCGCTGACCGAATTCTATCTGCTGGTGCAGCAGGCTTTGGACAAGGCAGGCTGCTTTGCGCTGCCTGCCCTGTATGCCAGTCTGCAGGCCCCGGCGCGCCGGATCTATCCGGAAGAAGCGCGGGAGTATCTGCGTCTTGCGCCGCAGGCAGGGGAGGGCTTTGTCCGCCTGCAGGCGGCGGTGCAGATGCAGGTGCTGTACAGCAGCCTGCAGGTAGTGGCCGACGGTGCCCCGGCGGCGCTTCTGCTCACCGAGGAGTGCACCCGCAGCGTGACGGCGCTGCAGCTGCTGCCGCCCTTTGTGTGGGAGGATCCGCTGCCGCCGCTGCCGGATGTTCCGGCGGCACTCACTTTGCAGCTGACCGTGCAGGATGTGGAGGCCATCGACACCGACCCGGCAGCCCTAGGACGGCGGCTGGTGGGCAGCCCGGCGGGTAAGTGCTGGCTGACCCACCCCAAGGCCGAGACCTTTCTGGCAGAGCGGGTGGCGCTGCTGCAGCGGGTCTACCGCCGCTGACCGGCCGGAAAAAGAATGAAGCAGCGAGGGAACTGCCGCAGACGCGGCGGCGCCCTCTTTTGTTTTGCAGGGGTTCATGGTATACTAAAACCGATACGCCGCTGCGGCGGGGTGAAAAAAGTTTTGTTGCACGTTTGTGAATGATACGCAATAATCGGGACTGCTCAACCGTTTCTTGAGTGAAATGTCCCCGTGGAAAGTATTTCCACCGTGCCCGTTGAGGGCGTCAAAGGAGAGTTTGAACAATGGGACAGCTGACCAAAAACGAAGTGTTCGCGCTGGCGGTGCAGCGATACAGCGACGCCGTTTACCGCGCGGCCGTGCACAATTGCCGATGCACGGCCGATGCCGAGGATGTGGTGCAGGATGTATTTGAAAAGCTCCTGCATTACGAGGGCTGCTTTGAGAGTGAGGAGCATCTCAAGGCGTGGCTGCTGCGGGTGGCCATCAACCGCTGCCGGGACCTGACCCGTGCGGCGCACCAGAAGGATACCGAACTGGACGAGAACCTGCCCGCACCGGAACAGATGGAGGACGGCAGTGTGCTGGATGCAGTGAAGGCCCTGCCGGAGAATTACCGCAACGCCATTTACTTACACTATTATGAAGGGTACACCACGGCGGAGATCGGCCGGATGCTGAAGGTGCCCACCAACACGGTGTTGAGCTGGCTGCGGCGGGCGAGGGCACAGTTACAGACGATGCTGAAGGAGGAGATCGAAGATGAGGTGGTATGAGTACAAGATGGAGGCGGATGACCTCCACGCCCCGGAAGATCTGAAGGCAAAGCTGCTGGCCATGGCCGACACCCTGCCCGAAGAGGAAAAGAACCGCCCGATGATGCCGGCGCAGGCAGACAACACGGCTGTCGTGCGCCCGCAGGAACCGCCCAAAAAGGCAAAGCTCATCCACTTCCCTGCAAAGCCGGTGGGCGCGCTGGCCGCCTGTCTGGCCGTGTGCGTGGTGGGCTACGGTGCCCTGAGCACCGGGAAGCTGGACATCGGTGCAAAGAGCAGCAACATGGCTCTGTATTCGGCCAATAGTTCCGCAGCTTCCACCGCAGGTGGCTTTACCACCCAGCAGGCCATGCTGGACGCTACCCCGGAGGCTGTCACCTATGACCTGGACCAGGCAGCCGTTCTTTCTGAGAACGACGCTGCTGCCGCCGAGGACCGGCAGGCCAGCACCAGCCCCAAGATCATCTACACCGCCAACCTGACCCTGGAAAGCAAGGACTACGACACGGCCCGCGCGGCACTGGATGCTGCCCTGAATGACGCAGGCGGGTATCTGGAATCCAGCAGTGAATATTCAGACGTCGGGTCCAGCCGCAGCGTCAACCTGACCTTCCGTGTGCCGGAAGAAAATTACCAGAGCTTTCTGGATGCTGTGGCGCAGGCGGGCAATGTGACCTACAAGAGCCAGCAGGCCGACGATGTGACCACCCAGTACATGGACGTGGAAACGCGGCTGGCCAATCTGGAAGCCCAGCGCACCCGTCTGCAGGAGCTGCAGGCCCAGGCCGACAATCTGTCCGACCTGCTGCAGATCGAGACCAGCCTGACCGACGTGCAGTCCCAGATCGAGAGCTGGCAGAGCCAGCTGGACTGGTACAGCAATCAGGTGCAGCAGTGCACCGTGTACGTCAACCTGAGCGAGGTGCAGAACTACACCCCCACCGATGAGAGCTTCCTGGGCAGCGTCGGTGCAGCCTTTGCACAGGGCTGGTCCAATTTTGTAAACGGCCTGCAGCAGCTGGCCGTCTGGCTGGCCGGTGCCTGGCCGGTGGTGCTGGTGGTCGCGGCCGCCGCCACAGGCTTTGCCGTCTGGCGCAAAAAGCGGAAGAAGTAAGGGCGGCAAGCCCCTCCTGCACAAAATTCAAAATTTTTGGAAAAAGGGGTTGACATTGTTCCTGCCCTGTGGTATTATACTTGAGCAGTCAGCGAACAGCTGATGAGCGAAAAGTAAATATCGCGGGGTGGAGCAGTCTGGTAGCTCGTCGGGCTCATAACCCGAAGGTCGTTGGTTCAAATCCGGCCCCCGCAACCACCAAGCGTTCTGAGATTTCTCAGAACGCTTTTTTGTTGTGTTTTACGCAAAAGGATCCCCCGGTCCACGCTGCAGGCAGACCGGGGGATTTTTGCCTTATAAATGTTCTGCCAGCTCAAACATGGCGCGCACGCTGGCGCGGCTGCGCTCCCGGCGGGAAATGAGCAAGAAGCTGAAGTTCCACTGCGGGCCGTCGATGGGCACGCTGCACAGATCCGGGCGCAGGTAGCCGGGCACGGAAGAGGGCAGCAGGCCGATGCCCACCCCGGCGCTGGCCAGCAGGAACAGCTCCTCCAGCGTCCGGGTGTGAAGGACCGGGTTTCCTTTCAGACCCAGCTGATTGTAGTACTGGCGCAGCAGCTCCTCGGTGTTGCCCTGGGGGTCCTCTTGAGTCAGGATCAGCGTTTCGCCCTGCAGCTGCTGCGGCGCGATCTTTTCCGCTCCGGCAAGGGGGTGGCCGGTCGGCAGCAGCCAGGTGGCGTGCACCTGCTGCAGGATGATGCTGTCCAGCCCCTCCAGATCGGGCAGGTCAAAATCCATGGCGACCAGCAGGTCGATCTTCCGGTCCACCAGCTGGCTGACCAGCTGCTGCCGGGCGCCGGTCACGGTGGCAAGCTGCACTTCCGGGTGCAGGCTGTGGTACTGACGGAGCAATTGGGAGATGGCGTGCTGCTCCAGAATGGTGGGGATGCCCAGGGTCAGGTGGGTCTGCTGCTCCTGGGCGATGGTTTGGGTTCGGGTCACGACCTCTTCCAGCCGGGCCGTGAGCTCGTTGACCTGCTGGAAGAAATACTCTCCGGCCAGCGTCAGCTTGACATGGGCTGTGTCGCGCTCCAGCAGGGTGACGTGCAGTTCCTCTTCCAGGGCGCTGATCTGGCGGCTGATGGCTGTCTGGGACACAAAGCAGGCCCGCGCCGCCTTGGTAAAGCTGCCGGAGCGGGCTACCTGCTGAAAGTACATGATCTGCTGCAATGTCATACGCTTTTTCTCCTGCCTGCATCAAAAATTGTGAAACCTTGCCAAGAGTATAACAAATTTCTTGTGCAAACTCAACCACCTTATGCGTCTAAGTTATAAGCGGGCAAATTATTGGTGTTTCAAATCTTTGCCGAAACCTGTTAAACTTGTAACAAGAGCGCCGGGCCTACACAAGACCGGTGCAAAAGAAGAAAAGAGGTAACCAAATGAAGAGCAAGATCTCTCGCCGCAGCTTCCTGCGCAACATTGCTGCCGCTGGCAGCGGTGCCGCTGCGCTGGGTCTGCTGGCAGGCTGCAGCTCCAGCAGCACCGCCGCATCCTCCGGCAGCACCGCAGCCGCCGAGGACAAGTACACCCCGGGCACCTATTCTGCCTCCAAGACCATCTCCTACTCCGAGATCGGTGTCTCCATGACCTTTGATGCCAACAGCATCACCGCCTGCGAGATCACTTCCTCCGGTGAGCAGGACCTGCTGACCGACGACAAAAAGACTGCCATGGCCAAGGCCATCGTGGAGGGCCAGAGCGCCGATGTGGACGCTGTGACCAGCTGCACGCTGGTGGCCTCCGTGGGCGCCATCCAGGAGTGCGTAGCCGACTGTATCGCACAGGCTACCGGCACTGAGGTGGAAAAGCCTGAGACGACCGAAGTGACCGGCCGTGTGCCCGGCTACTGCGGCCCCGGCGACTGGCTGGGTGAGGCTCCGGCTGACCCCGACAAGTACGAGGATGCAGGCACCTATGATGTGGTCATCGTGGGCGGCGGCCATGCCGGCGTCGGCGCAGCCTTTGGCGCTGTGGATGAGGGCGCTACCGTGGCGGTCATTGAAAAGCAGGCATGGGGCAACTTTGTGGACCTGGACGGCACCGGCACCAACATGGGCGGCTGGTACGGCGAGGACATCGGCCACGTCAACTCCAAGCTGCTGATCGAGCGCGGCTATGGCCCCTATGACACCGGTGCCATCACCTCCGAGTTCTGCAAGCGTGCCGCAGGCCGTGTGAACCCCGAGATCATCAAGAACTTCGTGCAGTATTCCGGCCAGATGTTCGACCGCTACGAGGAGATCTACGACTCCTATGAGGAAGAGCGCAAGGCCAACGACAGCGATGTGTATCTGGCCGATACCGCTGTCATCGTGCCCAAGGCTACCGGCGACGGCAAGACCGGCGACCAGTGGGTGGACGGCGAGCCCGCAGGCGGTGCCGGTCACTACGACATGAGCGATATGTTCCAGTACCCGCTGTGCAACACCCAGGCAGCCTACGGCCAGCAGAAGGCCAGCTACCCCATCAGCTGCGGCGGTTACCTGACCTGGCCCTGCAATGCCCAGTTCTACGGCTATCAGGGCAACAACATCGAGTACATCCACAAGTACATCGTCAAGTATGTGCAGGAGACCCCCAACTGTGCCTGGGACTTTGAGCGCGAGGGCATCAAGCTCATCCAGGACGACAGCGGCAAGGTCACCGGCGTGTACGCCAAGGGCGCAGACGGCACCTACTACCGCTACAACTGCAACAAGGGCGTCATCCTGTGCGCAGGCGACTTCATCGGCAACCCCGAGATGTGCTGGGCGCTGCTGAACGAGGGCATGGAGTGGGCTGAGCGCAGCGGCGCGACCGCTGACAGCTGGGCCTCTGCAGGCACCCGCAACGGCCAGGGCCACAAGATGGCCTGCTGGGCAGGCGGCATGATCGAGCCCACCCCCCGTGGCTGGATGGCCATCGGCGGCGGCGCTTCCGGCCCCTGGGGCACCGCTCCCATGCTGATGCTGAACAGCCGCGGCAAGCGCTTCATGAACGAGGGCGCCATTGCTCAGATGCAGGCCACCTGCCTGCGTCAGCCCGCCGGTCTGGCCTGCTACGTCACCGACGCCAACTGGGCCAAGACCCTGAAGGCTGCTCCGCTGGACCACGGCGCACCCAACTTTGGCATGCAGGACTACTGGGATAAGATCGAGCAGGACATGAACAACACCGTGTCCGGTCAGGCCAACACCATCACCATTGCAAACCTGGCCGAGCGCACCCAGATGGCCGGTACCGTTTACCGTGCCGACACCCTGGAGGAGCTGGCAGACCTGCTGGGCTACAAGGGCGCTGCCAAGCAGAACTTCCTGGACAGCATCGCACACTACAACGAGCTGTGCTATGCAGGCGTGGACAGCGACTACGGCAAGGATGCACCGTACATGGTGCCCATCGACACCGCTCCGTTCTTCGGCGGCACCAGCTCCACCGGCCACTCCTCCAACCCGATGATGGTCACCATGAGCGGTGTCATCACCGACGAGACCCAGAACGTCCTGAACAAGGACTGGGAGCCCATCGAGGGCCTGTATGTGGCTGGCAACTGCCTGGGCGGTCGTTACGGCTTTGGCTACAGCACTCCGTTCGCCGGCAACTCGGTCGGTATGGCCATGACCCACGGCTGGACCGCAGGTCATCAGGTGGCTTCCGACAAGAAGTTCCTGGGTGAGCCCGTGGAGGCCATGGAGGCACCCGCAGGCGGCCCCGGCGGCCCCGGCGGTCCCGGCGGTCACCACTGATCTCTTCTGACGTGTTTCTTTCTCTTCTTCTCTGGGGAAGCCCCGTTACAGGGCTTCCCCTTTTGCATGAATGCGTGTATACTTTATAAAAAACGACAAGGAGCATCACCATGGCAAAACCGCTCGTGCTTGACCTGCACATCCCTTACTGCATCCGCCCGGAAAACTACCTCGCGCACTTCAACGCGGTGGGCTCCAATGCGGAAAAAAACGCCTATATGGACGCCCTCAAGCGGGAGGTGCTCTCCTATGAGGGAGAACTGGACGGTTACGAGATCTGGGCCGTGCACCTCAGCGGCGGCAGCGCCAGCGTGATGGCCCCGGACTTGCTGGGCGATGTGCTGCGCACGGTGCGCACCCATCTGCCGGTGGCGCAGGGGGCAGAGGTCAGCTACGACTCGCTGCCCGTCACCATCGGCACGCCGTCCCTCACGGGCATCGCGTCCGGCCACCCCAACCGCATCGAACTGATGATGCGCTCGGACAACGACGCCGAGCTGAAGGCGCTGGGCTGCACCCACAACGCGCAGCATATCCGCAACGCCATGCTGTTTCTGGCAAAGTTCCACCTGAACAATGTGGGCCTGACCCTGAACTACGGCATCCCGGGGCAGACGATGCAGAGCTGGCACAACAGCCTGCACGCGGCGGTCATCATGCAGGCCGGGCACATCACGGCAGAGCCGCTGGCCGTGACCGACGCCGAGGGCATGCCCAACGCGGCGGAGCGGTTCGAGATGTTCCGCTATGCCTGCGAGTACCTGCCGGAGAACGGCTACAAGATGTATGCTGCCGGGTGCTTTGCCCGCCCCGGCTACGAGTACCGCGCCCGTGCCATGGAGTGGAACGGGGATGACGTCATCGGCATGGGCGTCAACGGCGGTTCGGTGTACGACGGCTATGCCGTGCGCAACACCAACAATCTCAAGCTCTATATCAAGAATGCCGGTGACTTTGAAAAGCTCACGGCGCAGGCCGCGCAGCTGGACGAGAACGCGCTGATGCTGCGCTACCTGCGGGGCCGCATGAAGCTGAACGACGGCGTGGTGGAGCCGCTGTTCCGGGAGCGGTTCGGGCAGGAACTGCCGCAGGAATTTTCCACCCTGCTGGATAAGGCGGTGGAAAACGGCCTGGCCCAGTGCACGGCCGACGGCTGGATGCCTACTCTGGAAGGACTGTTCCGGGGCGAGGTACTGTAACACAAAAAGCGGGAGCTGTCTCATGGGAGAGACGGCTCCCGTTTTTTGTATGCCAAAAGTCCCCACGGCGGGCCGATTTGTGGTATACTGGTAGAAAACACGGACCCGTGAAGGAGAAAAGCATGCAATACAAACTTCTGGTAAGCGATTTTGACAATACACTGGTGCCCTTTGGAGAGCCGAAGCCCCGCCCGGCGGTGGTAAAGGCCGTGAAAAAACTGCAGGCCGCCGGGGTGAAATTTGCGCTGAGCACCGGCCGCGCCTATCCTTGCGTGCACAGGGAGCAGCTGGGCGGCATCCGGCCGGATTACATCGTTACCTGCAACGGTGCCTGTGTGACCGACAGCAAGGGCACTGTGGTGACGGAACACCCCCTCACCAACGAGGAAATGTACGCGTTGGTGGATTTCTGCGAGGATTACAACTACCCGCTGCAGTTCAATTTCCGGGATGCCTGCTATGTGTACTGTGAGTACGAGGCCCTGCGCAACAATTATGCAAAGATGGGCAGCAGCGGCCTGACCTGCGTGGACGGCGAGGACCAGGATCGGCACCTCATCGACATGCCGCATTCGGCGTTTGCCGCGGTGCCGCCGGAACATGTAGCAGACTTCATGGCAAAATATGGCCATCTGAACCTGAACTGGATGCAGGTGGGCGCGAAAAACGCCGACGGCTATGGCTTCTACGATATCGTGCGCGGCGGCATGGACAAGGGCGTGGGCCTGACCGACCTGTGCGCCCGGCTGGGTCTGTCGCCGGAAGAGGCGGTGGCAGCGGGTGACTCGGCCAACGACCTGAGCATGCTGCGCACGGCAGGCTTGGGCGTGTGCATGGACAATGGAACCGAGGATGCAAAGGCCGCTGCTGACCGGGTCATCGGTGATGTGCGGGAGGACGGCCTTGCGGCGCTGATCGAGGAACTCTGGTTTGATGGCCCGAAAGCGGAGCCCTCCGGCCAGGACCTGGGCTCGGCCTGGGCACAGATCGAAAGCGCAGGCGGCCAATGAGCTTTGCGCCGGTGTACAATGAGCATAGCCGGGCGCTGATCCTGGGCACCTGGCCCAGCCCCAAAAGCCGGGAGATGGCCTTTTATTACGGCCACCCGCAGAACCGCTTCTGGCCGATGATGGCCGCCCTGACCGGGGAGCCGGTGCCGAAGCGGGAGGACATCGAAGCAAAAAAGCAGATCATCCTGCGCCATGGGTTGGCCCTGTGGGACACGCTGGAAAGCTGCACCATCACCGGGGCGTCGGATGCTTCCATCCGGGACGTGGTGCCCAACGATATCGCTGCCCTGCTGCAGAAGGTGCCCATTGAGGCGGTGTTCTGCAACGGGGCCACGGCCTATCGCATTTATACAAAGTATCTGCAGCCGGTCACCGGCCTTGCGGCGGTCAAACTGCCCAGCACCAGCCCGGCCAATGCGGCCTGCCGCCCGGAGATGCTGCGGCAGGTGTGGGGCACGGCGCTGGCAGACTGGATCATCAAATAATTGCCAAGCTGTAAATTCTTCATGAATCCGCTTGCGTTTTTCGCAAAGGGTTGTATTATGGGTACTATAAGGGGCACCTGCCCCGGAAAAGGAGAACGACCATGAGCAAGATCATCCGCACCCGGAAGCCCAGTGTCCTGCCGTACTACGCGGCGGCGCTGGTGTTCGTGGTGCTGTGCGCGGTGCTGCCGGTGTACCGGCTGTGGGCCCTTGCGGCGGCGCTGGCAGCCGCTGCGGCGGCATTTGTGGCGGCCAAAAAGGTCTGCCCGCCCCGTGTGGTGGAAACCGAGGTGCCCTTCCACACGGGTGTGGAGGATGTGGACGCCATGCTGGCAGACATCCAGCAGAAGCTGGACACTCTGCACAGCCTGAACGAATCCCTGCCCGACCCGCAGCTGTCCGCCGCCATGACCCGCATGGAAAAGGCCGGACGCTCCATTGTGGAAGTGGTGGAAGCCAACCCCGCCAAGGCAAAGCAGGTGCGCCGCTTTGCCAACTACTATCTGCCGGACGCCGTGAATGTGCTGCAGCAGTATGCGCAGCTGGCCCGGCAGGGGGTGCGCGGCGAGAACGCCGCCGCCATCCGTGCCGAGGTGGAGCACAATGCGTCCTCCATTGCTACGGCCTTTGAAAACCAGCTGGATGCACTGTACGCCGCAGAAAGCATGGACCTGTCGGCAGACCTGACCGTGCTGCAGAACATGCTCAAAGGGCAGGGACTGAGTAAATAAACGGATATACTGGAAAGGAAGGAATCTCCTATGGCAGACAACACGTTCAACTTTGACCTCGATGCACCCGCTGTGCCTACCCTGACGCTGGACCCGGCTCCGGCACAGGAGCAGGCCCAGCCCAAACAGCCGGAACCCGCCGCTGCCCCCGAGGCACAGGTCAAGCTCAGCCCGGAAGAGCAGGCCATGGTGGATCAGTTCGCGGAGAAGATCGACATCACCAACAGCCAGCAGGTGCTGCAGTACGGCTCCGCCTGCCAGAAGAAGATCGGTGACTTCTCCGAAGCAGCTCTTTCCAAGGTGTCCACCAAGGACCTGGGCGAAGTGGGCAATATGATCACCGACCTGATCGGCGAGCTGAAGAGCTTTGACGCAGGCGAAGAGCAGCAGAAGGGCATTCTGGGCTTCTTCAAGAAAAAGGGCGACCAGCTCGACGCCCTCAAGACCAAGTACAACAAGGCCGAGACCAACGTGGAGAATATCCAGGGCATGCTGGAGGCCCATCAGGTGCAGCTGCTCAAGGACATCGCCATGCTGGACAAGATGTATGACCTGAACATGGCCTACTTCAAGGAGCTCAGCATGTACATTCTGGCCGGGAAAAAGAAGCTGGCCGAGGTGCGTGCAGGGGAGCTGCAGCAGGCCATGGACAAGGCCAAGGCCTCCGGCCTGCCGGAGGACGCCCAGGCGGCCCGCGACCTTTCCGACCAGTGCGAACGCTTTGAAAAGAAGCTGTACGATCTGGAGCTTACCCGCAACATCAGCCTGCAGATGGGCCCCCAGATCCGCCTGCTGCAGAACAACAATACCATGATGGCCGAGAAGATCCAGTCCACCATCGTGAACACCATCCCCCTGTGGAAGAACCAGATGGTGCTGGCCCTGGGCCTGGCCCACAGCCAGCAGGCCATGCAGGCCGAGCGTGCCGTCACCGACATGACCAACGACCTGCTCAAGAAGAACGCCGAGGCGCTCAAGTTGGGCACCATCGAGACGGCCAAGGAGTCCCAGCGCGGCGTGGTGGACATCGAGACCCTGCAGCAGACCAACAAGAGCCTGATCGAGACGCTGGACGAGCTGAACAAGATCCAGAGCGAGGGCCGCGCAAAGCGCGCTGCCGCCGAGCAGGAGCTGAACCGCATCGAGGACGAACTGAAAGCAAAAATGATGGAGATCCGGAGCTGAGATGGCAAACGCAGATTTTTCGCAAAAACAGAACAGCACTTCCGGCGGTTTTGACGCGGGCAGCTACCGCGAACAAAAGCAGCCGGAGCAGGCCGTGCCGCTGACACCTCTGCAGCAGAAGCTGGCAGGGCTGGAAGCAAAGCTGCCCGCAGCCCTTTCCACCCGCGCAGCTGCACTGGCGCTGAGCGTGGTGGTGATGCTGGCGGCCTTTTTGGGCTTTGGCAGCGCCAAGCTGCGCAGCCGGTACAACGAAGTCCGCAAATGGTACACGGTGGGTGTGGCGGCAGACAACGGCTATAACCTCAACGAGGAGCTGACCACCCGCATGAACACGGCGGCAAACATCATCACCACCGCCGGCAGCACGCTGGGAGCGGACAGTGCCGAGGTACAGGCCGCACAGAGCGCGCTGAGCGATTTTACCGCCTGTCTGGAAGCCGTGCAGAACGGCGGCAAAAGTCAGGCACTCACCTCGCTGCCCTATTATCAGGGCAGCACGATGCATGCGCTGTATCAGGCCAACGAGGTGCTGGGGTCGCGGATCGATCAGCTCTACGCAAAGCTGCAGGAGCAGGCCGCAGACCCCATGAAGATGGGCGCGGTGCAGGGCCAGTACGGCCAGTTCAACAGTGCGGCTACCATTATCGGCACCCTGAAATACAACGATGCCGTTTACGACTACCAGAAAGAGACCGGCGGCTTCCCGGCCAGCGTGCTGGGAGCCATTGCTGGTGTAAAGGAGGTTGAACCCTTCGCATGAAAAATTTTGCAAAACGCGTAAGCGCTCTGGTGCTGGCCCTTGTGGTGGGCGCAGCGGCCCTGTGCCCGGCGGCCCTTGCCGCCGCCAGCCTGCCGGACCTGCCCAGAGATCAGTGTGTGGTGGATGACGCCAACGTTCTGAGCGACAGCACCACCCAGACCATCATCGACCTGAATGCCCAGCTGGAACAAAGCTGCAACGGGGCACAGATCGGCGTACTGACTGTAGATTATACGGGTAATTATTCCACTGAGGATTATGCAACACAGGCCTTCAACGCCTGGGGCATCGGCGATGCTACGAATAATAACGGCGTGCTGATCCTGCTGGTGATGGAATCGCCCATCTACGAGGACGGCGATTACTACGTGACCTACGGCGACGGCTTCCGCAACACCACGCTGGAAAGTCAGGCCAGTGCCCTCGCTCAGACCATGGAAGGTGATTTTGTTAACCGCGATTACAGCGATGCAGTAATCACCTGTGCCAACAATGTGGCCGACACCATTGCAAGTGTTTATGGGGTAAATCTGAACAATGGCAGCTACGACGACGGCAGCTACGCGGAGCCGGACGACGGCCCCACCACCTTTGGGGATATCGTTCTGGGTATCGTGATCCTGTTCATGTCCCTGATGGTGATGCTGATCATCGTACTGTTCGTGTTCCGGGTGTTCATTGCACCCATCGGCCACGCAGCAGGCTGGAACTGGGGTCCCTTCGCATGGGGCTACATGGCAGGCTCGGCCCGCCGCCTCCTCCGGGCCCCGGCTTCGGTCCCGGATACGGCCCGGGCTATGGCCCCGGCCCCCGCAATGACCGGCCCCGCCCGCCCCGGAACAACAACCGGCGTCCGCCCCGTCCTCCCATGGGCGGCGGCTTTGGCGGCGGGTCCTTCGGTGGCGGCAGCTTTGGCGGCGGCTCCTTTGGCGGCGGCTCGTTCGGTGGAATGGGCGGCGGCGGCAGCCACGGCGGCGGCGGTGGCCGCGGCCGTTAAAAACACAAAAACACGGAGAACTGCTGTGGGCGGTATGCCTGCGGCAGTTCTCTTTTTAGGTTTCAGGTGTGAAGGGAATTCATTTGACAAATCAACTTTGTTAACCTATACTGAGAAACATGCATAATAAGCCAGAAATAAAGGCTCTGAGGGCGGAAAAGCCGCAGAGCAGGGAACGATAAAAATAGAGGGAGAAAACCATGCTGACTCTGGATAAGATCTACCATGCAGCCTTTGTGCTCAAGGATGTTGCCCGCAAGACCGACCTCATCGAGGCACCCAAGCTCTCCAAGGACTGCCAGCTGTACCTGAAAACCGAAAACCTGCAGGCCACCGGCAGCTTTAAGGTGCGCGGTGCTTATTATAAGATCAGCCAGCTTTCCGAGGAGGAGAGCGCCAAGGGCGTGATCGCCTGCTCTGCCGGCAACCACGCACAGGGCGTGGCGCTGGCTGCTACCCGCCGCGGCATCAAGAGCATCGTCTGTATGCCGGATGGTGCCCCCATCATGAAGGTGGAGAACACCAAGAATCTGGGCGCAGAGGTGTGTCTGGTGCCCGGCACCTACGATGATGCCCACGACAAGGCTGTGGAGCTGCAGGAAGAGACCGGCATGACCTTTATCCACCCCTATGACGATGAGCAGGTCATCGCGGGGCAGGGAACCATTGGTCTGGAAATTCTGGATCAGCTGCCGGATGTGGATGCGGTCGTTGTGCCGGTGGGCGGCGGCGGCCTGATCTCCGGCGTGGCCTTTGCCATCAAGAGTCTGCGCCCGGAGGTGAAGGTCTATGGCGTACAGGCCGAGGGTGCACCCAGCATGTACCGCAGCCTGCACGAGCATAAGTACCAGACCCTGAAAGCCGTTTCTACCTTTGCAGACGGCATTCAGGTCAAGACTCCCGGTGAGCTGACCTACCAGATCTGTGAGCGGTATGTGGACGACATCGTGACCGTGAGCGAGGATGAGACCGCTGCCGCCATCCTCTCGCTGATGGAGAACCAGAAGCTGGTTGCCGAGGGTGCCGGAGCTGTGCCGGTGGCTGCAGTGCTGTTCCACAAGCTGCCGGTCGAGGGCAAAAAGGTGGCCTGCGTCGTCTCCGGCGGCAACATCGATGTGAACATCCTCAACCGCGTGATCACCCGTGGTCTGGTCATGAGCGGCCGCAAGGCGAACATGACCATTGCGCTGGAGGACAAGCCCGGCCAGCTCAAGAAGGTGGCCGAGATCGTGTCCCGCTGCGGCAGCAATGTGGTGTCGGTGCAGCACGATGGCTCCGATCCCAATATGCCCATTTCCAGCTGCTTCCTCAAGCTCACTCTTGAGACCCGCGATGCCGAGCAGATCGAGCAGATCCGCGCAGAGCTTGCAAAAGAGGGTTTCCAGCTTGTGAGCGAAAGAGTATAATAGAAGAAAAAAGAAAGGAACGTTTTATCATGAAAGTCGTTTCCACTTCCAACGCACCCGCAGCCATCGGCCCTTACAGCCAGGCGATCGATCTGGGCAATATGGTGTTTGTTTCCGGCCAGATCCCGGTAGACCCTGCTACCGGCAAGATGGCCGATACGGTTGAAGAGCAGGCTGCACAGAGCCTTGCAAACCTCAAGGCCATTCTGGCCGAGGCTGGCCTTTCCATGGCAAATGTGGTCAAGACTGTCATTTTTCTGGCCGATATCAACGATTTTGCCGCTGTGAATGCCGTGTATGCCAAGGCCTTTGCTGAGCCGTTCCCTGCCCGCAGCTGCGTGCAGGTGGCCGCCATCCCCAAGGGCGCAAAGCTGGAGATCGAGTGCATCGCCGTGCGCGAATGATCAGGCCTAAACACAAAAGGGGCTGTGCCGCTGGCATAGCCCCTTTTGCATGTATGAGGAAGAATGAGAACAGCAATTACGGGCGCAGACCCATGCCGCCCTCCAGCGTGAGGGTCTCGCCGGACAGATACTTGAAGTCCGGCATGGCCAGCTGCACGCATACCCGGCCGATCTCGGTCTCGGGGTTGGCGTAGTGGCCCATGGGCGGCATCTTGACGTTGGCCTTGAACGCATCCGGGTATGCCTGCTGGAACTGCTCCAGCTTGGCGGTCCAGGCCAGCGGGCAGATCACGTTGACATTGATGCCATCCTTGCCCCACTCAGTAGCGGCCACGCGGGACAGGCCGCGGATGCCCTCCTTGGCGGCAGCGTAGGAGCACTGGCCAAAGTTGCCAAACAAGCCTGCACCGGATGCAAAGTTGATCACGCTGCCCTTGGACTTGGCCAGATAGGGATAGCAGGCCTTCATATAGTAAAATGCAGCGTACAGGCCGGAATAAAGGGCCAGATCAAACTGCTCGGTGGTGTGCTCTGCCAGCGGCACGCCGGAAGCGGATGCCTGTGCGTTGTTCACCAGCACTTGAATGCCACCAAAGGTATCCACAGCCTGATTGACGACATTTTGCACGGTGGCTTCGTTGTCGGTGCCTGCACACACATCTGCCCGCACCGGCAGAACGCGGATGCCATACTTGGCTTCCAGCTCGTTTTTTGCCTCTTCCAGTTTTTTCACATTACGGCCAGTGATGACCAGATTTGCGCCCTCTTTTGCAAAGGCGGTGGCAATGCCATAGCCGATGGAGCCGCAGCTGCCATCGGAAAGTACGGCGCGGCCTGCGCCGGTGATGATAGCGGTCTTACCCGTTAAAAAGCCCATAGTTGCCCTCCAGAAGTGCTCAATTGATATATCAATTGGCTGATGTTGGCCATATTATAGCCTGAATTTCAATAGAATGCAAGGCTTTTTACCGATAAATAAAAAATAGACAAAGAATGCCGAGAAGGTGAAAAAATTCACGACTTCTCGGCATTTTGTGAAAGATTTGTCAGAGACTTTGATGTTAAAATAAAGACAAACTAATTACTTCTGCACGCCCGCCTCGCACTGCTCAATAAACTGCTTTGCCACGCGGGGGCTGCGGCCGCCGGCGCGGATGGCAAAGGCTTCGGCTTTGACCAGCAGCTGATCCATCGGCATGTCGATGCCGTGCTGCTTTGCCAGTTCGGCCAGAATGGTCTCAAACCGGGCCTTCTCCGGCCGCTGGAAAGTGACCGTCAGGCCGAATCGGGCGGAAAGGCTCATCAGCTCCTGCCGGGTATCGGCTTCATGGATGTCGTCGCCGGTGCGGTCGGTCAGTGTTTCTTTAATAAGGTGGCGGCGGTTGGAGGTGGCGTATACCGCAATGTTCTTGGCTCTGCCGCCCACGCTGCCCTCCAGAATGGCCTTGAGCGCGGCAAAGTTGTCGTCGTTGGCGGTAAAGCTCAGGTCGTCGATGAACAGGATGAATTTGAGCGGGTTCGCGGCCAGCTTGTCCATCAGATCCGGGATCTGGTAGAGCTGGTTCTTCTTCACTTCCACCAGCCGCAGGCCTTCAGGTGCAAACTCATTGGCAATGGCTTTCACCGCACTGGACTTGCCGGTGCCTGCATCGCCGTACAGCAGCACATTGTTGGCGGGCATCCCGGCCAGCAGGGCCTTTGTGTTGGCAATGACCTTTTCGCGCTCCTTCTCGTAGCCGGGCAGCTCGGAAAGGCGCTGGGGGTCCGGGTATTTCACCGGCACCAGATGGCCGTTCTCCACCGTGAACACATGGTGCTTGGCAAACATGCCATAGCCCTTTTTTCCCACCTCGCTCATGCGCTGGGCGTAGGCGGCAGGCAGGTCGATGCCGGAGGTCTCCCACCGGGGCAGGAAAGCCAGCTCCTGCGCCTGCCCTGTGGCAGAACCGGCAGCGGCCAGCAGCTCGTCCAGCGTCAGGCCGCACAGAGCCTGCAGAAAAGCCAGTTCACTGTCCAGCGCGGTCTGCAGTGCAGGGGCAAGGGTGCCCGATGCAGCCTGACGTACGCAGACGGTCTCGGCTTCCAGCACAGCGGCGCTGAGGTAGCTGCCCCAGTTGGTGGTGTGCTCGAACAGTGCGGCTTCAAATTGGGCCACAGCGTCGCACACTGGGCCATAGCCGGGCGCACCGGCTTCCATGCGGTCGGTCAGGTCCAAAAGCTTTGCCACAACGGGGTCGTCCAGCAGGCTGCGGAAAACAACAAGCCCGTGCAGCCGGGCATTCCATTCTCTCAATTTCATATTCCTGTCCTCTAGTTGGTCTTAAATTAAACGCGCAGGCGCGCATATCAGAAGTATACAGCGCATTGTGCCATGGCGCAAGAGGTGTTCAATTAACTTCATGTTTGGGGTGATTCAGGTTACAAATTGTCGATTGACAAAAGGCCGATTTATAGTATAATTTACATCAACAAATGCGCAGATGGGAAAAAGTACCACACGAT
>OOCZ01000993.1_pt1 | contig 19463 bp, 13 predicted proteins | sample 1671631 | NCBI WGS metagenome assembly OOCZ01 (sample SAMN06348176, study PRJEB24527) | human gut metagenome | reverse complement strand
GTGCGCAAGCGCCCATCGCTGTCCTCACTATGCGCGGCTCATTGCTCGCGTAAACTCTCCAGTTACAATATTAAATCCCTTGTTGTATTTTTCTCCAGAATCGGTATGATAGATACAAGTGAGGAAATATTTATGTTCAACGTGGAAGAAGAGTTAAAAAAGCTCCCCCGCAAGCCGGGAGTGTATATCATGCGGGATGACAAAGATGTCATTTTGTATGTGGGAAAAGCAATCAACCTGCACAATCGTGTAAGGTCTTATTTTCGTGAAAATATCGGCAGAGGCCCGGCCATTGACCAGATGGTGTCGCTGATCGCCCGATTTGAATATATTGTGACGGATTCGGAACTGGAAGCATTAGTGCTGGAGAATAACCTGATCAAGGAGAATTCGCCGAAGTATAACACGCTGTTAAAGGATGACAAGACGTACCCTTATATCAAGGTGACGGTGGGGGAGGATTATCCCAGAATCCTGTTTTCCCGTACCATGAAGAAGGATAAGTCTCGCTATTTCGGTCCTTATACCAGTGCTACGGCGGTCAAAGATACCATTGAGCTGCTGAACAAACTGTACCAGCTGCGTACCTGCAACCGGGTGCTGCCCAGGGATATAGGAATCGAGCGCCCCTGCCTGAACTATCATATCAAGCAGTGTCTGGCACCCTGCCAGGGATATGTGAGCAAAGAGGAATATAGACAGCAGGTGGCAGGTGCACTGGAATTTCTGAATGGTAATTACAGTCCGATCCTGAAGGATCTGGAGGAGAAGATGAAGAAAGCCGCGGAGGCTATGGAATTTGAGGATGCCGCAAGGTACCGTGACCTGCTCTCCAGTGTACGACAGGTATCCCAGAAGCAGAAGATCACCGAGGGCGTCGGTGAAGATAAAGATATCCTGGCACTGTACCAGGATGAGACGGAAGCAGTGGTACAGGTATTTTTCGTCCGGGATGGCAAGCTGATCGGCAGAGAACATTATTATATGACACATGTGCCGGAAAATAACAAGCCGGCAATTTTACAGGATTTTGTAAAGCAGTTCTATGCGGGGACCCCATTTATCCCCAGAGAGCTGATGCTGCAATATGAGATCGAGGATGCGGAATTGATCGAGAAATGGCTGTCGGAGCGAAAAGGCAGCAGGGTCTATCTGAAGGTGCCTAAGATCGGCAGTAAGGAAAAATTGGTGGAGTTGGCAGCGCAGAACGCAAAACTGGTATTGTCCCAGGACAGAGAAAAGTTAAAACGTGAGGAAGGCCGTACCATCGGTGCAGTGAAAGAAATCTCGGATCTGTTGCAACTGCCGTTAACCGGCACGGCCCGGATGGAAGCCTATGATATTTCCAATATCAACGGTTTTGAAAATGTAGGATCTATGGTGGTCTACGAAAAAGGAAAACCGAAACGCAGCGATTACCGTAAATTCAAGATCAAAAGCGTCTCAGGTCCGGATGACTATGCCTGCATGCGGGAAGTGCTGACGAGACGGTTCCGTCATGGTATGGAAGAGAGCAGAGAACTGGAAGAACAGGAGATGGATCAGGAGTACGGAAGCTTCACGAAGTTCCCGGATCTGATTCTGATGGACGGCGGCCGCGGACAGGTGAATATTGCGCTGTCCGTACTGGAAGAACTGGGAATCGACATTCCGGTCTGCGGCATGGTCAAGGATGACAACCATCGTACCAGAGGCTTATATTATCATAATATTGAGCTTCCCATTGATACCCATTCCGAAGGTTTTAAGCTGATCACCAGAATTCAGGATGAGGCCCACCGTTTTGCTATCGAGTATCACAGATCCCTGCGCAGCAAGACTCAGGTGAAGTCCGTACTGGATGATATCCCGGGGGTGGGACCGGCCCGGAGAAAGGCCCTGATGAGGCACTTTAAGTCACTGGAGGAGATCCGGCAGGCATCGGTGGAAGAATTGATGGAAATTCCCGAAATGAATGAGCGTACGGCAGAGGAAATCGTGACCTTTTTTGCTTCACAGACAGGACAACCTGTGGTACACTAAAAGATAATGAAAAGGGCGGGGAACCGGGGCGGTTTTTTCGCGGAAAGGTATGGAGATTAGTATGGCAAGTGTAAGTTTAACCCGTGTTATCGAAAAAATGAAACTGGAAAATCTCACACCGGAGATTGATGTGAAACATGTGAAGATCACACAGCCGGATATCAACCGTCCGGCACTGCAGCTGGCAGGATATTTTGAGCATTTTGATGCCACGCGTCTGCAGATCGTTGGATTTGTGGAATATACTTATATGGAGGGACTGACAGACGAGACCCGCAGGGAGGCGTATGAGAAGCTGATGGCCTATGACATTCCCTGCATTGTGTTCAGCCGTGACCTGAAACCGGATCCTATATTCCTGGAGACGGCGATCCGACATCAGATTCCGTTATTATCTACGAAAAAATCCACCTCTGACTTTATGTCTGAGATCATCCGGTGGTTAAATGTCAAGCTGGCTCCCTGCATTTCCGTGCACGGTGTACTGGTGGATGTCTACGGTGAAGGTGTCCTGATCACTGGTGAGAGCGGCATCGGTAAGTCCGAGGCAGCACTGGAGCTGATCCGAAGAGGTCATCGTCTGGTAACCGATGATGTGGTAGAACTCCGTAAGGTCAGTGATGATACGCTGGTAGGTTCTGCACCAGATATCACAAAACACTTTATTGAATTGCGTGGTATCGGCATCGTGGATGTCAAGGCACTGTTTGGTGCATTGTCCGTAAAAGATACCCAGACCATTGACCTGGTCATCCGTCTGGAAGATTGGGATAAGGACAAAGAGTACGACAGACTGGGACTGGAAGAGAATTATACCGAATATCTGGGCAATAAGGTGGTATGCCACAACATTCCGATTCGTCCCGGACGTAACCTGGCAGTTATCTGCGAGACGGCAGCTATCAACCACCGTCAGAAGAAGATGGGCTACAACGCAGCAAAAGAGCTATACACCCGTGTACAGAACTCTCTGGCAAAAAGACGTGAGGAGGACGAGGACGATGAGTAAATATGCATTTGGGGTAGACGTGGGAGGAACCACGGTCAAGTTAGGACTTTTCAATGATAAGGGACAGGTGCTGGATAAGTGGGAGATTCCCACAGTAAAAGATAACGGCGGGGAAAAGGTATTGCCGGATATTGCAGCATCTATCAAAAACAAAATGCAGGAGAAGAATATCTCTGTAGAAGAACTGGTAGGCGTAGGAATTGGAGCTCCCGGTGCAGTGGACGCTGACGGCTATATGGTCAACGGTGCAGTGAACATTGGCTGGGGTGCCTTTGATCTGGCAGAGACCCTGAAAAAAGAACTGGATCTGCCTGTAACTGTGAAAGCTGGAAATGATGCCAATGTAGCAGCCCTGGGTGAAATGTGGCAGGGCGGTGGTAAAGGCTATTCCAATCTGGTAGCCGTTACTCTGGGAACCGGTGTCGGTGGAGGTATCATCATCGACGGCAGAATCCTGACCGGTACCAACGGTGCCGGCGGTGAAATCGGACATATCCATATTGAAGATGCTGAGACAGAGACTTGCGGCTGTAAGAACAAGGGCTGTCTGGAGCAGTATGCATCCGCTACCGGAATTACCCGTCTGGCCAACAGACGTCTGGCCAAAGATGATGCTCCCAGCATGCTCAGAGGTGGTGAAATCTCTGCGAAGACCGTATTTGATGCGGTGAAAGCCGGAGATAAAGTAGCAATCGAGATCGCAGAACAGTTCGGCGAGTATCTTGGCAAGGGACTTGCCGCAGTAGCCAGCGTAGTTGATCCCCAGATTTTTGTCATTGGCGGTGGTGTGTCCAAGGCCGGAGACATTTTATTCAAATACATAGAGCCTTCTTATAAGAGATGTGCTTTCGGTCCCTGCAAGCAGACGAAATTCGCCCTGGCCAAGCTGGGAAATGATGCCGGAATCTACGGTGCGGCAGCACTGGTATTAAAGTAGGCTTTCGCGGCATAATTATAACAAAAAGAAAGAGCAGCCTGACAACATGATAAGTGCAGCAGTGATAGAAGCATTAAAAGAAATTGTACCGGCAGATAAAGTTCTGTTACAGGAACCGATGAAATTGCATACCACCTTCCGGATCGGTGGCCCGGCAGATTGCCTGGTCTATCTGGAAAACGAAGAGCAGCTCTGTAAGATCCAGAAATACCTTCGGTTGGTGGATGTTCCCTATACCGTGATCGGCAACGGAAGCAATCTGCTGGTCAGCGACCAGGGATATGCAGGAATTGTCCTGGTGGTTGGTAAGCATATGAGCCGGATCGAAGTGAGAGACTGCTATCTGGAAGCAGAGGCAGGGGCCCTGATGAGCCAGGTGGCAAAAGCAGCGAAAGAGCATGGCCTGACAGGCCTGGAGTTCGCCGCGGGAATCCCCGGTACCATCGGTGGCGGAGCTGTAATGAATGCCGGAGCCTACGACGGAGAGATGAGCCAGGTGGTGACCACTGTTACGGTAGTCAACCGTAATGGAGAGATCATGGAACTGGACAACAGTACCATGGAGTACGGCTATCGTACCAGCGTGATCCAGAACCAGTCGTTTGTCGTGACGAAAGTGACTTTCCGGCTACAGCCCGGAGATCCGGAGCAGATCGCAGCCAAAATGGAGGAACTGGCAATTCGCCGCAGAGAAAAACAACCTTTGGAATATCCCAGTGCCGGCAGTACTTTCAAACGTCCCGAGGGACATTTTGCCGGGCAGCTGATCATGGAAGCCGGTCTGCGGGGATACTCCGTAGGAGGCGCAAAGGTATCGGAAAAGCATTGCGGATTTATTATCAACACCGGCAATGCCACTGCAGAAGATGTAAAAGATGTGATCTGGGAAGTACAGAGAAGAGTGAAAGAACGTTTTCACGTGGAGCTGGAACCCGAGATCAAATTCCTGTAACTATTCAGAGCCATGTAAATTTGTTTTCTGCGGATGCTTGCATCTTCGCAGAATCGCAAATTTATATGGCGAAGTAACCACATGAGCAAAAAGGAAGCCTCGGAGAGGCGATTTTGCGAATGTGGTGCTGAATAGTTTACATGCATGGTTCTGAATAGTTTACTCTACAGTAAGAAAAGGAGAATACCTGTGGAGAGTCGTTTACCAAAGATAAAATCGATAGTAAAGCAGACAGCAAACTGGGTGATCCGGATCATGGGCAGCCTGATCCTTCTGTTCCTTGTATGGTATGCCATGCGTACCCTGCAGTATATGCTTCCGGTGGCAGGTCATGAAGATCTGGTGGAGATTCCGGATTCTGTAATACGGAATCTGGCGGCAGCAGCGCTGATATTGCTATTGTATGCAGTTCTGACGGCAGTGGAAAAAAAGGCCGGTGACAAAATCGTTATCTGGTGCAAAAGAATTGCCGTAACGCTCGGCATGCTTTGGCAGGGAATCGCAGGATTGTGCTGGGTTCTGGCGGCAGACAGAGTGCCGAGTGCAGATCAGGCATCGGTTGTTGGTGCGGCCATAGATTTTATACAGGGTGACTATGGGACGCTGGCTCCGGATCATTATTGCGGTCTGTATGCTCATCAGTTGGGACCGGTGGCCATGGAAGAGATGCTGTTCCGGATTCTTGGAGAGGCGGATTATCATGTGATCCAGATAGTGTTCGTACTTCTGAACGTGGCGGGTATCTATTGCATTTACGGCATTCTGAAGGAAGTTTCCGGCAGACTTGCGGTGGTGGTCATGGGGACACTGCTTGCGGGCAGCTGTATGGCATCTGTCTTTTATACCAGCTGGGTCTACGGAGAGATTCCCTGGGTATTCTGTTCCCTGTTTTCCGCATGGATGCTGGTCCGATATATCAAATATGGAAAAACGGGATCACTGGTGGGCATTGTGACAGCTCTTACACTGGGAACTCTGCTGCGTAAGAACACACTGGTCCTGGTGGTGGCATATTGCATGGTCGGCGCGGTACGGATATTCTCAAAATGGGACAGACGCCTGTTGATTTCACTGGTGCTGGCGTTGGCACTGCCACTCTTGTGCTATCAGGGAATCTATAAAATGTATGAGATGAGATCCGGAATGGAGCATTCCCGGGGATTGCCCACATCGGCTTACCTGTATCTGGGAATGGAAGAGATCGGTGGCCGGTACGGCTGGTATTACAGCGATTGTTGGGCACAATATTATGCAACGGACTGTAATACAGAGCAGAGCGATCAGATCTACCGGGAGATGATGCAGGAGCGCATGCAGGCCATGAAAGCACAGCCGGGGTATCTGAGAGGTTTTTATCAGGGAAAACTTCTGTCCCAGTGGAATGTCCCGACCTATCAGTCACTGTATTTCAACTTTAACCACGGGGATGTGTATCATGAGAAACTGGCGGCACTGGAAGACCGGCTGAGTGGAGATCTGTTTGACAGTGTGGTGAGGATGGCAGATCGTTTACAGTTCATTATCTATCTGGGGTGTCTGTTTTACTTTATCTTCTGTGTCCGAAAAGACAGTGAGATCACACAGCATCTGTTGGCAGTGGCTGTGATCGGGGGCTTTTTGTTCAGTATTTTCTGGGAAGCAAAGGCCAGGTATATGTATGCCTATTACATGATGATGTTCCCGCTGGCAGCGCTGGGATATGGGGAAATCATACGTCTGGCAGAAAAATATTGCTTTTTCCGGAAGAAAAAGATATAATCGAACAGGTGTAAGTAAGATAGATGATCGCGGCTGCTTTATGCAGGTGAGGAAAGTCCGGGCTTCACAGGGCAGGATGCCAGATAACGTCTGGTGGAGGTGACTCCAAGGCTAGTGCAACAGAGATATACCGCCGGCTTTTGGCCGGTAAGGGTGGAAAGGCAGTGTAAGAGACTACCGTCCGGCTGGTAACAGACGGAGCCATGTAAACCCCATCCGAAGCAAGACCAAACAGAGAACAATAGACCGGCCCGGTCTGTTTTCAGGTAGGTCGCTTGATGCGGCTGGTGACAGTCGTACTAGATAGATGATCGTCATATACAGAACTCGGCTTATTTTTTGCTTACACCTTTTGAGAAAAATGCGGACTGCGGATGCGGTCCGTTTTCTGTTATAAGCGACTGAAATGCAGAGCATGTTTCGCGGAGAAACTATGGAGAAGTCATGGAGAAAAAAGAGAGAATGCGGATAAAAGGGATCACTGTGATACTGAGCTGCCTGTTACTTTTCGCCGGCTGCGGGGAAAACGGTGGGAGTGAGGAAAATGTCTCCACGGAGACCGCAGGCCAGAAGGTTTCGGAAGAAAACAGTGGCATGGGACAGGCTGACGCAGGAATGGAATTTGTGGAACTGCCGGTGCAGACAGAGCAGAAACTGACGGAGAATGATTTTAAGGTAATGAAATCCCTGGTGGGAATTCAGACGGGAGAGCGGCAGGGCAGCGGTGTGATCTATGATGAAGAGGAAAACAGGATTCTGATCGCAACGGCAGGGCACGTACTGGCGGACGATACCGGAGAGGCCCGGGTGACATTTCCGGACGGAACACAGGTGGCTGCCACCGGCGTGGAGACAGTGGACAGCTGCGACCTGGCTTTCCTGTGGGTGGACAAGGCGGAACTGTCAGAAGAAGCATGGAAGGTCTGTCTGCCGGTGCAGACGGATCGGGAAGTATTCGATGCACTGAAGGAATATGACGATGTATGGATGTACGGAGGGGAGAGTGGGCTGCCGGTCTATGCTTTCGTGGTGGATCCCTGGATCTATGTGGAGGATTTTGACCAGTATATGCTTCTGCTGCAGGGACTGATCGCTCCCGGAATGTCAGGAGGCGGAGCCTTTACGGAGGACGGTGTGTTCGTAGGAATCCTGTGTGGCGGTGATGAAGAGGGAAAAGTGGCCGTGGTGCCTTACAGCATGATCGAGACGGAGAGACCGTAGCACAGTTGCGTATGCGAGCATCCGCACAGTGTCTGACGAACATTATGGCTTAGTTGATAAAAATTTAATAATCGTTTTATTGACAATACTGTAAATATGATAGAAAATAAAAAGGATGGGTCTTAGACTCAGATTGGAGGAAAAAACAATGACGAAAATAGATGTAGTATCCGGTTTCCTGGGTGCCGGCAAGACCACCCTGATCAAAAAGTTATTAAAGGAAGCATTGGACGGCAGCAAGACCGTTCTGATCGAAAATGAATTCGGTGAGATCGGTATCGACGGCGGATTTTTAAAAGAATCCGGTATCGAGATCAAGGAGATGAACTCCGGTTGTATCTGCTGCTCTCTGGTAGGCGATTTCGGTACTTCCCTGAAGGAAGTCATCAGCACCTATGCTCCCGAGCGAATCCTGATCGAGCCCTCCGGTGTCGGCAAGCTGTCCGATGTCCTGAAGGCTGTGGAGAATGTGGCAGGTGATCTGGATGTGGAGATCAATAGTGCAGTAGCAGTGGTAGATGCATCCAAGTGCAAGATGTATATGAAGAACTTCGGCGAATTCTTCAGCAATCAGATCGAATATGCCGGGACGATTATCTTAAGCAGAACCGATAAGGTTGACCAGGCGAAGCTGAATGCCTGCGTGGAGATGATCCGTGAGCACAACGACAAGGCTACCATTATCACCACTCCTCTTGATCAGCTGGATGGCAGGGAAGTACTGAAGACCATCGAAGGCGCTGACAAGCTGGAAGATATGATGAAGGAAATGCTGGAGCATATCCATGACGATCACGATGAGGATGAGTGCTGTGACCACGAGCATCATCACCATCACGACCATGACGAGGATGACCACGACCATGAGTGCTGCTGTGGACATCACCACGATGACGACGATGATGAAGACGAGCATGAGCATCATCATGACCATGATGAAGACCATGAGCATGAGCATCATCATGAGCATGACGAGAACTGCACCTGCGGCTGCCACGATCATGATCATGACCACCACCATCATCACCATCACGCAGACGAAGTATTCACCAGTTGGGGTATCGAGACACCCAACACCTACAGCGCAGAGGACATCGAGAAGATCCTTACTGCGCTGGACAGCGGAGAGTACGGTGCAATCCTGCGTGCCAAGGGTATGGTACCCGCTCCCGACGGAACCTGGGTATATTATGATTATGTTCCCGAAGAACATGACATCAGAAGCGGTAAGCCGGAAGTTACCGGTAAGATCTGTGTCATCGGTTCCAAACTGGACGAGGACAAGCTGGCAGAACTGTTCCGTAAATAAATTGCCGGAACGGATTTTACAGGCAGCAGGATAAGAAAGAGAAAGGTATGAATTATGACGAAACCAGTCTATATCATAAATGGTTTTCTGGAGAGCGGTAAGACAGAATTTATCACATTTACACTGGGACAGCCGTATTTCCAGATCAAAGGAAAGACACTGCTCATCCTCTGTGAAGAGGGCGAGAATGAATACGATCCCGCTTTATTAAAAAAGAGTCGTACGGATGTCGTATTGATCGAAGAGGAAGAGGAGTTCAATCCGAATCATCTGATCGAACTGGAGAAGCAGTATAAGCCCGCCCGTATCATTATCGAGTATAACGGCATGTGGAACTTCAAGAATATGAAGCTTCCCTGGTACTGGAAAGTAGAGCAGCAGATCACGACCATTGACGGCTCCACCTTCCCTATGTACTACACAAATATGAAATCTCTGCTGGCAGAGATGATCCGTAAGTCCGAGATGATCATTTTCAACCGTTGCGACGGTATCAAGGATCTGAATGTATACAAGCGTAACATCAAGGCAGTCAATCCTGCCGCAGATGTGATCTTCGAGGACTCCAACGGTGAGATCGACGAGATCTTCGAGGAGGATCTGCCCTACGATCTGAGCCAGGATCCCATCGTACTGGACAACCAGGGCTACGGCATCTGGTATCTGGATTCCATGGATCACCTGGAGCGTTACGTGGGTAAAAATATCCAGTTCCTTGCCATGGTATTAAAGCCCGAGGAATATCCCGATGGTTATTTCGTACCGGGACGCATGGCAATGACCTGCTGTGCGGAAGATATGGCATTTCTGGGCTATGCCTGTGAGTTTGCAGGCACGAAAGACCTGAAGCAGAAGGAATGGGTCAAAGTGACAGCGAAGGTTGCCAGAGAATACTTCGCAGACTATAAGGGAGAGGGCCCTGTACTCCATGCCATCAGTGTGGAGAAGGCAAAGGCTCCCAAGGATCCCGTGATCAGTTTTAATTAGAAAGGATCAGCTCTATGAAAAAGAATCCCATAAAGAGCGACCTGCGGGAGACAACAGCAGGAAAAGTGACATTTCTTTTCCTGCTGTTTTTGTATACCGGGGTTATGTTATATCTGTTTTGGATGGAGTGCTATCAGGTGCCGGGCTTTCAGTCGGATATGCCGGACTATGTGAATAAGGTGGCAGGTATTGCGGGAAATTATGAGTTTCCCTATCCGATCCTGTTCTGGACAGCCAGACTTTCCGCCTGGCTGATCGGAGCGAAAGCGGCCATGGCCATCACCACCGCACTGTTCAATCTGGCAGCGGTAGTGATCACAAAATATTATATGAACCGGGAGATCCGGAAAGTAAGTCATTATGATGACTTAACTCAGGGAAGACAGGCTATGACGGACATTCTTGTGACCCTGCTTGTCTTTTCGCTATTTTTGCTTTCTAATCTGTATTCTCCCAAGAATACAGCTTTTTTCGGCTTTGATTATGCGTATCGCTGTATGGGGATTTATACGCCGAATCCTTTCTGGAATGCCACTTATCTGGCCACCAGACCTTTTGCGATTATCTGCTTTTTTGAGACGGTGAAGGTGCTGTCGGAATATCAGAAGGATTTTCAGTGGAAGAACTGCGTTCTCTTCGCAGTCAGCCTTCTGCTGACCACCATGACCAAACCAAGCTATACGATGGTAGTGGTGCCTCTGATCGGTCTGATCCTCCTGATCCAGCTGATCGTAAGCAGAGGAAAAAGTTTTCGCAATGCCTTCTGCCTGTGTGTGACCATGATCCCCACGGGAATTGCCCTGCTGTACCAGTTTTCCGGAATTTTCACCGGAACGAATGCCATGGGAGAGGAGACAGGCATCACCATCGGCTTGGCCAAAGTATGGAGCAATTATTCCAAAAGCATTCCTTTAAGTATTATCATGGGAATGGCATTGCCCATCGGCGTACTTTTCCTGAATCTGGTATTTGATTTCAAAAATATAAAGTCCAACAGATATTACTGGTTTGCATGGCTGAATTATCTTATGGGTACAGTAATGTTCCTGATCTTCTATGAAAAAGGATTCCGCATGATGCATGCCAACTTTTCCTGGGGCTATATGCACGGTATGTTCTTTGTCTTCCTGATGACGTTGATCGTCATGGTGCGGAATATCAGGGAGTGGTGGAAGAGCTGGAAGGTGATCTTCGTCGTGGGCGAGATCGCGGTATTCTGCTACCATCTGGTGTGTGGTGTGAATTTCCTGATGTATGCCGTCCTGGGCAACGATCTGGCGGGATTTTAGTAAAAATGATTTGAAAAGACAGACAAGATACCATCTTGCTGCGAGTTACATAGAATAATAAAAGAAAGGAGAGTGTTTCATGAATTTAAGCATTGTAGCCGGTCTTCTGATTCCGTTTCTGGGAACGACTGCAGGGGCAGCCTGCGTGTTTTTCCTGAAAAAACAGATTGGCGGCAATATTCAGAGAATATTTACCGGATTCGCTGCCGGTGTCATGGTGGCAGCTTCGGTGTGGTCTTTGCTGATACCGGCCATGGATATGTGCGAAGAGATGGGGAAGCTTGCATTTCTTCCCGCAGTGATCGGATTCCTGATCGGTATTGTTTTTTTGTTGTTCATCGATAGCATGGTACCCCATCTGCATGTGGGAAGCGATGCACCGGAAGGCCATAAGAGCAGTCTGAACCGCACAGCCATGCTGATGCTGGCGGTGACCATTCACAATTTCCCCGAAGGTGCGGCGTGTGGTGCTATTTTCGCCGGAGTGTTAAACGGGGACGGAACTGTTACGATGGCGGGAGCCCTGACGCTGGCCATCGGTATCGCCATTCAGAATTTCCCGGAGGGAGCCATTATTTCCCTGCCTCTTCGGAGTGAAGGAAATAAGAGAGGAAAGTCCTTTGCCTTAGGCGTATTGTCGGGAGCAGTGGAACCGGTGGGAGCGATTCTGGCCATTGCACTGGCAAGCATTGTGACACCGATCCTTCCGTATATGCTGGCATTTGCCGCAGGTGCCATGATCTATGTGGTCGTGGAGGAACTGATTCCGGAAGCCAGTGAGGGAGAGCATTCCAACCTGGGAACCATTGCCTTTGCGATTGGTTTTGCGTTGATGATGATGTTGGATGTGGCACTGGGATAACGTGTATAGGGTAACATTTGCAAAAACAAAGTGAGAACAGCAGGAAGGGTGTACGGGAATGTCCGTGGAAAATGAAAAAGAAATACAACAGCTGAAAAACCGGATCCGTGAACTGGCAGATAAATCCTACAACCAGAACCAGTACACCTTTACCGGATTCTTAGGACTGGCGGAGCAGGATGCCCTGTGGCAGGTGGAACGGGAAGTGAAGTTCGCAGGGATCACCTTATACGGCGGCAGGGAAGAGGCAGAGCGGAAGCTCCTTCGCTTCGGCAGTGAGGCGGAGCTGGGCTATGAACAGCCCTTTCCTATCTGCTGTATCCGGATCAGACCTCTATCCGCGAAATTTGCAGACAAGCTGTCCCACAGGGATTATCTGGGGGCACTGATGAATCTTGGTATTGAACGCAGCACCATCGGCGATATTCTGCCGGGAGAGGGCGAAGCTTTTTTGTTCTGTCAGGATACCATTGCGGAATTTATCTGTGATAATCTGGAGCAGATCCGCCACACCCACGTGAAGTGTGAGGTGGTGGATGCGGCGGCAGAAGTACCGCAGGAAGAACCGGTGCGTCAGGTCATTCAGGTGGCAAGTCCACGTGTTGATGCTGTCATTTCCAAGGTATATAATAAATCCAGAAGCGACTGTCTGGAGTTGTTCCGGGTGGGAAAGGTATATGTGAACGGCAGGCTGTGTGAAAATAATTCCAAGCCCCTGGAGGCGGGGGATGTGGTAAATGCCAGAGGCTACGGTAAATTCCGCATAAGTGGAGAACCCCATGCCACGAGGAAGGGGAAGCTTGCCATAGAGGCTGAGGTATATCCGTAGCGGTTCGGTCATGAGATGACAGTTGCCTTGCTCGTAAGGAAAAAACGAAGACGTGAAGGAGGTTAAACAGTGTATCATTATACTGCGATCCAATGGCTATTTTTCTTTTATTTTTATTGCTTTTTCGGCTGGTGTTTTGAATCCACCTATGTATCCCTGAAAAGCAGGAAGCTGGTCAACCGTGGTTTCTGCCGCGGACCGTTTCTGCCGCTGTATGGAAGTGGAGCCATCATGATGCTGGTAGTGTCCATGCCGTTTCAGGACAATCTGGTGTTAGTCTATATTGCCGGATGTATCGGGGCTACGGTGCTGGAGTATGTCACAGGTGTGACTATGGAGGCGTTATTTAAAGTCAGATATTGGGACTATTCCAAGAATAAATTCAATTTCCAGGGACATATCTGCCTGGGGTCCTCGCTGGCATGGGGTGGTCTGACGATCCTGATGACGGAGTTTATCCATAAGCCCATTGAACATCTGGTATTGTCCATTCCGGACAGCATCCTCACTCCTGTGACACTGGTGCTGACGGCGCTGATCGGTGCGGATTTCGCATTATCCTTCAAGGCAGCCCTGGATCTGCGGGATGTACTGGAGAAAATGGAGAAGGCAAAAGAAGATATGCTGCGGATCCAGAAACGGCTGGATGTCATTATTGCTGTGACCAGTGAGGATCTGGAGAACCGCAAGGAGGGATTCAGCGAAAGTCTGGCGCAGAAGAAGGAAGACCTTACTGCAAGTATTACCACCAGAGTGGAGGACCTGAAGTCCAACATTGAGGGCAAGCTGGAGAGCTTCCGCACTTCCGCACAGAAATCTCCCAATCAGTATTTGGAGAGCGTGAAGAACGAGGTCGCCGAGTTGCGGCAGAAGTACACCAGAAGCGTGGCAGACAGAGAGAATGTCAGCAGCTTAAGAGATTTCTTCCAGCGTGACATGATCCGTTCCAACCCTACCATGAGTTCCGAGAAGTTCAAGGAAGCTCTGGAAGAACTGAAAGAGCACTCCAATAAGAAAAATGAATAAAAAGCAGAAAAAAGCATGTCTGTGATGCCCGTTTTTAGGGGGGCGGAAGGGCATGCTTTTTTTGCACATGGAAAATGAGAAAAAAAGGAAAAAATAGGAAGAAATAGGGTTGACAATATAGCGGGGGGGAGTAAACTAAATAACGGTAAAAATAAAATCCATAACATTATACTTAGGAGGAATGAGATAATGAAAAAGAAATTAATCATTGCCGCAGCCATTGCATTTGCAGTATTTGCAGTTCCTTTCGGCAGCAGTGCACTGTCTACCGTATCTGTAGCAAGTGAGAATAATACGGTGGCACCGACACCTGCACCTGTTGTAGATGTAGATAAGGTGAAGGTTAGCATTGATAACATTAGCATTACAGATGTGTCCAGCGCAGACGAGGCAGTAGCTATTTTGAAGAATAACATTGGAATCCAAACTTTGAGGGCCGCGTTGTGGCAGAGTTATGATCTTAGAGAGGAATTGTATGGCCGTCTGGAACAGGAATATGCAGATGCAAAAGGAATCCAGATTTCTAAACCTAACTTTACAGACGATTTTAATAAAGAATATTCAGATGAGTGGTGGGTATCCAGTGAAGGAGTAGCTCTTAATGATTGCGCTGAGTTACAGGTGGATGCTCCTACAATCAAACCTTCCGTTTCTGGTGTCACATCTATATGTTATTTGGACTTCAGCCTGATTAATGCAGAAGGACGGAAAGTTGGTGCTGCAGTGAACGTTCCGGTAGGTATCGGAGTATCTGTTCCTGCGGGAATGGACCCCGCGAAAGTAGTAGTTTATCATTTCGCAGCAGATGGCAGCATAGATGAGATTATTGATCCGGAATGGTATGTAGATGAGACCAGCGGCAGAGATTCTGTATATTTTCTAGTAGATCACTTCTCCACTTTTGCCATCGCAGAAGTTGAGACTACCAGCGCTGAAGGTACTGACAACGCATTTGGAAGATATCGTGACAATGTGGCAAGCGAGATCGCTAATGCCAAGGACGGTGCTACCGTCAAGATCAGCAGAGACAAGAATATCAATGCTCTGCCCAACGATATCATGCAGGCTCTGTACAAGAAGCAGACTGTAGCTCTGGAGCTGGAGTACACCTTCGAAGGCAACGAGTATACGGTAACCATCCCTGCCGGTAAGGCAGAAGACAATGCTATTGAATGGTATGGTCCTCTGTACCTGCAGATGCGTTACGGCAAATAAGTAACCGTAAGGAAATAAAATAACCGGGAAATATAAGGCACTCTTCAGTCAATGAGGGGTGCCTTGTTTTTCAGTCTGAAGGATAATGTAAGCTATGAAGAAACAGGAACAAAATACAAAAGAGACCGTGAGTATGCTGGTTTATGGGTATCTGGTGATTCTTTTTGCCGGTTTACCGCTGTATATGCAGAACAAGCTGGTGATGATCGGAAATGCAAAATATTTGTTTTTCCGGAATACTACGCTGGTGCTGGGGGCTTTTGTGGTGCTGGCTGTGCTGTGGCAGGGGATCCGGGGAGAACGGACAACGAAACGGATGTGGAAGAAAACGGATGTGTTTATGCTGTTGTATCTGGTGTCTGCAATCTTTTCTTATGGAATCAGTCCCTGCAGGGAGGATGTCCTTTTAGGGTATCCCGGCTGGTATATGGGGCTGGTGACCCAGGGATTGCTGGTGGGGATCTATTTTGCGGTATCCCGGTATTATGACGGCAGCAGAAGTATCTGGTGGATCGCCGGGATTACGGCAGGAATCGTGACACTGATCGGGCTGCTGAACCGTCTGGACATTGATGTGCTGGGAACTTTCCGCGGAATGGAAAACGGAGAATGGAACCGGACCCAGCTGTTGTCCACCATCGGTAACAACAACTGGTATGCAGGCTATATCAGTGTGACGGCAGGTATCTCTCTGGCAGCTGCTTATATGGGAAAACGACAGGGCAGAGTGTTGGGGATGCTTGGAAGCTTTCTTTTTTTGGCATCGGCTATTACCTCCAATAGTACCACGGCTATAATGGCAGCCTGTGGATTAAGCCTACTTTTGTTCCTTGTTTCTCTGCGGCAGAGAAGCCGGCTGCTGAGGGCATTGGAGATTCTGATGCTTTTGCCGCTTTCGATATTTATGGTCCGATTGTTCTTGTTGTTGCATCTGACCGGACTGGTGATAGCGGGGGATGTCGAAAAGAGGCTCTTTTTTACCACGGTATGGTATATTGTATTTGGTGCGGAAGCAGTGTTGTACCTGATCCTGCGAATACGCGAAAGGCAACAGCAAAAAGATTTTCTGGAAAGCGGCAAAATATACCGGATCGTTGTTGTTGCCGGAGCGGTGATGATATGTTCGGGAGTGCTTTTGGGATGTCTTCTTGGAGGAATCGTTGGAAATGAAATGGTGTCTGAGGCTGCCGACGGGCGATTGGCCCTGTGGAAGGTCACATTACTAACCTATGGAAAAGAAGGAGCGCTATACAAATTCTTCGGCACCGGTCCCGGAAGCTATTACCATATGCTCTATCAATGGGGCAGCGATGCCATGGACTGGATCAACAAAGGTCTTTTGGACAACAACATCTATTCCAACGCTCACAACGAATGGCTCACCCTATTGGTCGAACAGGGATTCTTTGGCGTGACCGCCTACATTGGTATTTTTATCACAACCCTTACGGATCTGCGAAAAAAGATATCCCAAAGCCCGGAGTGCCTTGCTGTTTTCCTGGGACTGACCGGCTACCTGATCTGTTCCCTGTTTACTTTTCAACATGTATTATCCACACCCTTTGTCTTTGCCCTGCTGGGCATGGCAGAGGGTGTTTTATGTAAAGTCATCTTAATAAAGTCTTAAAGGTTTTTCCTGTTTTTTATTAATCGTTAATCTGTTACAATAAATTCATCAGCGGGACATCTGTGGACAAAGCAGATGTTCTGGCAGCGTAAGGGAAAGCTCCTTGCGCAGGAAGTGTCCGGGCTGCAGCCACCGGCACAGAAATGAGGGAGAGTATGTACAATATATTGATCTGTGATGATGAGAAGGATATCGTAAACGCGTTAAAGATATACTTGAATGACAGCAATTACCATTTTTTAGAGGCTTTCGACGGTGAGGAAGCCGTACATCTGGTAGAGACGAATGAGGTGCATCTGGTACTGATGGATATAAGGCTTCCGTTTCACAATGGATTTTACTGGTGTACGGAGATCCGGAAAGTATCAAAGCTGCCGATTATATTTGTCTCTTCGATGAATGACAATATGAATCTGGTGATGGCGATCAATATGGGAGGGGATGATTTCATCACAAAACCTTTTGATCTGAATGTGTTGACGGTGAAAATTCAGGCGATGCTGCGCCGGACTTATGAATTTGCTGGGGAAAGCCATATGCTTGAGCATCAGGGGGTGTGGCTGAATCTGTCGGATGGGACACTGACCTACGAAGAGCAGATACTGGAGTTAAGCAAAAATGAGCGGAAGATTTTGCAGACGCTACTTGAAAATCCGGGGGCAATTGTAACGAGGGAGAATCTGATGATGGCATTGTGGGAAAGTGATGTGTATGTGGATGAAAACACATTGTCGGTCAATGTGAACCGGCTGCGAAGGAAACTGGAAACAATTGGGCTGGCGGATTTTATCTTAACACGAAAAGGGATCGGTTATCAGATTAAAAATGGATCATGAAAAGGGGAACACCTTGAAGGTATACATCAAACAGTATTTAAACAGATACAAAGGCTGTTTTGCACTTGTGGCAGGAATTATGATTTTCTATATTTTCACGCTTTACCTCTGTGGCGTATCCGCAGCAGATATCCGGTATTTTGCGGGATTGGAAATTGTTTTTCTTGTGGTGTCCGCTGTATTTTGCGGGATACGGTACTGGTATCGCCTGCGGACAGTAAAAAGGCAGATCCGGGATTATATGCAGGGCATGCAGACACTTTCAGATACGGAGGATGCGCTGGAGGAAGTGTATATGGATGCGCTTGAACAACTGCAGAATAAGCGGCAGGAGGAAAAGGGAGCATACAGGAACCAGCAGCGGGAAATGGAAGAATATTATGCTCTGTGGGTGCATCAGATCAAAACGCCGATCTCCGCGATGCGTCTGCTTTTGCAGAGGGAAGAACAAAAACAGACAGAGGATGAAACAGTGGGAATGGAAAAAAGTGTGTTGTATGACATGCAGCAGGAATTATTCTGGATTAACCAGTATATCAATATGGCACTTCAATACCAGCGGATGAATTCCGGTATGAATGATCTGGTGCTTGAGATGGTTTCAGCGGATCAGGTGGTGCGCACTGCGATCCGGAGGTTTGCGCCGATTATGATTCGCAAAAAGATTGCCATTCACTATGAGGAATGCCAGGAGATGGTGCTCTCGGATGAAAAGTGGCTGGAATTTGTTGTGGAGCAGATTTTGTCCAATGCGATTAAGTACAGCGGCGAAAATCACGCGGTTACAATACATATAAACCGGAATGAAGCCGACAATACCTGTGAGTTTGTGATCTCTGATCAGGGAATCGGCATCCGGAAGGAGGATCTGCCAAGGATTTTTGAAAAAGGTTATACCGGGTATAACGGACGGGCAGATAAAACTTCGACGGGAATCGGACTTTATCTGTGCCGGGAGATTACCAAAAAGCTTGGGCATGGGATTATGATCACATCCGAAATTGGAAAAGGTACGGATGTGACAATTGTATTTGAAAGAAATAATTTGGATGTCCGGGATTAAGTGTTTTGACGTGGGAGACAAATAACATGGATACTCGGGACGTAAAAACAGGTATCTTACACAAATGTAAGATACAAAGCCGAAATGTAAGACAAATCAATGGCTTGCATTTCGGTTTTTTGCTATTCTGAAATTGTAAAAAAGGGACAGAGTTATTTTTATGAAAAACAGTAGAAAAAAGGACAGATTTATAAGGAGTAAAAATCATGACAATTTTAGAAGTGCATAATCTGAAAAAAGTTTATACGACGAGATTTGGTGGCAATCCAGTTCTCGGTAGAGGAAGGTGAGTATGTCGCGATCATGGGCGAGTCCGGATCGGGCAAGACAACACTTTTGAATATTCTGGCGGCGCTTGACCGTCCGACGGAGGGAGAAGTATTGCTGAACGGGAAAAACCTTGTGACGGTGCGGGAAAAAGAAATTGCAGCATTTCGGCGGGAGCATCTTGGCTTTGTGTTTCAGGATTTTCATCTGCTTGACAATTTTTCGCTGAAGGACAATATTTTCCTGCCGCTGGT
>OOCZ01000992.1_pt1 | contig 19476 bp, 44 predicted proteins | sample 1671631 | NCBI WGS metagenome assembly OOCZ01 (sample SAMN06348176, study PRJEB24527) | human gut metagenome | reverse complement strand
TGGGGTATCCACGAGGACAACGGGAAGTACAGCCGGTGGAACGGCTGAGAAGGGAGAATGCCAATGGAAGAAGCTGAAATCACTAAGTGGATTTCCGCTGTAGAGCAGCGGGGAAAATCCAACTCCCACCGGCTGGACGCTCTGGAGAAGCAAACGGAAGCGCTGAACACGCTGGCAACGTCTGTTGCGGTGATGGCTGAACGTGTGGAAGTTACCGGGGATAAGGTTGACAGCCTTTGCGCGGACGTGCAGGAGCTGAAATCCGAACCCGGCAAGCGGTGGAAGGGCGTTGTGGAAAAGGTCATCTACATCGTCGTAGCCGCTGTCGTAGGGTTTATTCTTGCCCGGCTTGGGCTGGGCTAAATTTAAGGAGGAAAACAAAATGATTAACTGGATTGTACGTATCAAAAACAAGAACTTCTGGCTGGCCGCGATTCCCGCGCTGCTTCTGCTGGTGCAGACGGTAGCCGCCCTGTTCGGCTTTACGCTGGACTTGGGCGAAATCGGCGACAAGCTGCTGGCCGTGGTGAACGCCGTGTTTGCCCTGCTGGTGATTCTGGGCGTGGTCAATGACCCCACCACCGCCGGTATCGCTGACAGCAAACAGGCAAGAACCTACATTTCTCCCAAGGAGGACTGATGTGATAAGTGGATAAAGTCCCGTGGAATCGGGTGATTCTGGATGAATTCTGTTCTCTGGCGATTCTCACGCCGCTGGAGGAAAAGATCATCCGCACCCGAGCCGCCGGATGGAGCCAGACAAAACAGTGCCACAAGTTTTGTGTGTCCCAAGCCACTATCACAAGAACGGTTAAAAAGTTGCGGATAGAATACGAATTGTGCAGAAAGTACAGCGACAAGCTCCCTGAAAATCTGAAATTCTGATTCTGCGTGACGATTTATTGACGATTTATTGACGAAATCCCGACGAGTAGATGATGATTCTACCGTCGGGATTTTTGTTATTCTATAGGTAGAAGGTGGCCACCTCCTAATATTTTGAAGGAGGACTTCTATATGTCTCTGAATTTCACTGCTGCTGACCGCGTGGGCGGTATCGGCGGCTACATCGGCGGCATTTCCACCCTGCTGGGCATGGCGAACGGTGGCATTTTCGGCGGCAACTGCTCCGAGGGTGACCACGTTGTCAACCGCTACGAGGCCGGACAGGCTGCGGAGATCGCGGCCCTGAAATCCGACATCAAACTGCGGGATGCCAACACCTATACTGACAGTAAGATTCTGGAAATGTACCAGTATCTTGACGGCCGTCTGCGTGGTGTGGAGGGGCAGATTTCCGCTCAGGCGGTTGTCAATGCCCAGATCACCGCGAACCTCAGCTGTATGCAGAACACCCTGAACACCCTGTCCGGGCTGACCAAGACCGTGATTCCCATTGGGAATGTGTGCCCTGAACCCATGCCCGCAAAGAACAGCTGGACTGCGCCCGCTGCTGCCGCTGCTGGCTAATCCAAACGGGGCGGCAATCGCCGCCCCAACAATAATCGGAGGTAACTATGGTTTCAAAAGAACGTTTTGTAAATGGGGCGCTTCGGTATGTGGAGCAGGAGGTTCTCCCCCACTTTCCGGAAATGAAAGCCGTCGTTGTCGCCGGGGTGGTAGCCCTGTACGCCAAGAGAACGCCGCAGATTTTTGAAAGGCTGGAAAGCATTCCCGCCGTCAAAATGCTGAGCGTGTTGGAGGACGGAAACATTGACGAAGACGCGCTTTACAACGCATTCGCCCCGCAGATTCGGAAACCGCTGGAATTTGACATCCCGTTTGTCGGCAAGCTGTCCTTTGACCGGGCAGAGGTTGACAAGCTTCTGAGATACATAAAGGAGGCATAAGCCATGAAAGAAATCAAACTGCTGATGGAGCACATTGAGGACGAGCTGGAAGACGCGCACACCTACGCGGAGCTGGCCGTGGAATACAAGCACGACGACCCGGAGCTGGCAGACCTGTTTTACAGGCTGAGCGGGGAGGAAATGAACCACATGAACGCCCTGCACAAGGCCGTTGTTTCCCACATCGAGGAATACCGCAAGCAGAAGGGCGAACCGCCTGCGGCCATGATGGCCGTCTATGAGTACCTGCACAAGCGGGATATTGAGCGGGCGGAGAACGTCGGAGTGGTGCAGGGGATGTATAAAAAATAAAGAAACACGCCCTACCAATCAAGGCAGGGCGTGTCTTTTGGTTTGGATGAAAACCATTCCCACAACGGTAATTGTGTTCGGATTTGCGTCCAATGGAGCAGGTTGCGTCCTAAAATCCGAACACGGTACTTTTTCGGAAATGGGCACGCGATATGTCCTCGCGGGAATTTGCGTCAGCCGGTAGGCGTATATAAGTTTAAGGAATCCCGGCTCGTCATCGTAAACGGTGACGGAATTTACCAGCATATCAATAAGCATGGCTTTCTGGGTTTCCAGCGGAACCGCATTTTCTCTTACCGCTTTCAAATAAACCACGACAGATTCCTTTGTGAGCGGAACCACACCACGCTCTTCATCGGATAGTTGGGTAGCCAGCCCCTTTTTCTGGGCTTCCAATTCGGCAAGTCTTTCCACAATAGCGTCCGGCGCAACGGAAGCGCATTCAAGCGCTTTCGTCAGGTTGCGGATTTTATTTTCAATTTCAGAGATTTTTTTGCGTATGACCGGAATCTGCGTATTCTTCTGAATGTCTTCCTCTGACTGCTGGGCGGCTACCTCTGCCACAAATTCGATAATTTCGTCTGTCAGTACGTCCAAAGCGTCCTGAGCTACCACATCTTCCAGCCAGTCCTTCGGGACTGGCTTTTTTTCGCAGCTGTTATGATGTTTGCGGGTCGCGCAGGAGTAATAATTGTACATTTTCCCGGATTTCCCGCGCCCGCACTCACCTGTCATTGGAGCGCCGCAGTGACCGCAGAAAATCTTCCCAGCAAGGAGATACGCTACTTTTGCTTTTCCACGGGCGGGGGCAGCTTCGTTGTCCTTCAAGCGGGATTGAACGGCAATCCACGCATCGTCGGCAATAATTCGCGGGATGATGCCCTCCCGCCGCATTTCCTTGTACTTATATACGCCTATATATTTCTCGTTCCGGAAAATGTTTTTGAAACTGCTTTTGTTGAATTCTGCGCCGCTTGCTGTCCTGTAACCTCTGGCGTTGAAGTCTGCACAGATCGAGGCGGCTGTTTCCCCGTCACCATAGCGGGAAAACGCCTCCTTTACCAAAGGGGCTGTTAGGGGGTCGATAACGTACTTTTTATTTTCAATCTTATATCCCAGTGGGATTTGACCGCCCAAACAATTTCCCTTGATGGCGGATTCCCGCATTCCACGGGTTATTTTTTGGGACAGCTCCAAAGAATAATACTCTGCCATGCCTTCCAGCAGGGCTTCCAGAATCACACCCTCCGGGTTCTTGGAAATGCCCTCTTTCGCAGATTCCACGTTGCAGCCGTTCTTACGGAGCCGCATACGGGCAATGGCACTGTCTTCCCGGTTCCTAGCAAATCTGTCCAGCTTGTAAACCAAAACGGTTTTCCATGACGATCTGGCGCTGTCAGAAAGCATCTGCTGGAACGCTGGACGCTTGTCCATGCTTGCGTGGGCGGAAATCGCCCGGTCAACATAAATGGCGGCGACCCGGTAGCTGTGGTGCTTGCAATAGGCTATCAGCTCCCGGAGCTGCCCTTCGATGGACTGCTCTGTCTGCCGGTCGGAACTGTAGCGCATATACAGGCAGCAGACCGCCTCGCAGTCCGAGGAAAGAACGGAGGGGTTATCCGCAAACTGCTGTCTTTCCTCCGGTGTAAGAGCCGATAGATCAATTGGTATTGTTTGCATCGTGTTTCCCCCTTTCTGTGTTTCGTTTTATCACAGTTCGGACGATATACAGGCATGTTTCGATAATGGAAAAGGCCGCGACATAAACGATCGGCGCGGCGTGGCCGGACTGGAACAGGCCAAGATTCGGATTTTGCATATCCAGAAAGACATATACCATAAGGAAGATGCCGAACAGAACCGCAAACCCTGCGGCTCCATAAGTCACATGCTTCCAGTTATCCCGGACAGCGGATATTTCTTTATCCATCATGTGGCTGCGCTCTTCCAGCCGGGAGATGGCGTTATCTTTTTCCGAGATAAGTTCTTCCTTGTGTGAAATTTCGGTTTTCAGCCGTTCGATTTCCGCGCTCTGGTCTTGCTTCGGCGGGGACAGCTCCATCAGCTCATCCAGGGACAGACCAAGGTCAATGGCGATGGCGGTCACATCATAGATACTTGGACCCGTCAGGTGGCCGGAGAAAAACTTTTTAACCATGGATTCACTTAGCCCTGTGCTGTCGATAATCTGCTGATTGGTTTTGTGCTGTTCCTCCTTTGCCCATTTCATCTTTGTGGGCAGATTATCACAAATTGTCGATATTTGTTGTATTATTTTCCGTTTTTCCATTTGCTGATCGCCCTTTCCGAAAAAAATCCTGCGAATTACGCTGAAAACGACTGAATTACTCGGATGCACCTTTACGTCACCACCGGCTGAACAGTATTATCATACTAGCCAAAGGTAAGGGACACACCATTCCGGCGGCGAGCCCCGTCACCTTGTGGCACGGGTGGCGGGGCAATTCAAAAAATTTTTTGAAAACCCCTAATTAGTCCGTTTTATTGGACAGATAGTATGTTATAACTAGCACGCAAGCCGAACATGCGTTCGAGAATGATAAAAAGTAAAGGAGCGGTAGAAATGACAGCGGACGAAAAGGGCTTTATCAGCGTTTACCGGACATTAACAGATGAAAACAAACGGAGGCTTCTGCGCTTCTTTTCTGATCTGCTGTCCAAACGGCCACCACTTGATAAAACCGCAGATTGTGGTATAATAAGTGATGAAACCAACGAAAAACCATCTTTGGAGGCGTAAAATATGAGCAAACCTGTAGTTTCTATGGAAGAAATCATTGAGGCTATCAAGGAGGGTGTCAGGTCTGCGAATTTGCTCATTCGTGGTACTGACGAAGAAGTGCCTTTGTTGAAGCAAGAGAAATCTTCACAATCAGAGAAATGTCATCCTGTGAAAGAGTGATCCTATCGTTCCAAGATTCACTTGTGAATTTCAAAATGTCCTTTAGAACATCCTCGTTGTGCATAGACGCATACAACATAAATCCGTCATAATCTAATTTCATGCTATTTACCTCCGTTCTGTTTGTCTTTTAGGGAGAGAGCATAGGCGTACAATTCCCCCTTTTCCTCTGTAGATAAAGAGCGGTACATCCGAAGAATATTTTCCTCCCCGATGTCGATAGGCATCGGGGCTTTTTCTTTTTCTTCCTGGGCTTCCTCGGAGAAGTATGAGACGGGTACGCCGAAGTAGTCGGCTAACTGTGCGACATAGGTGTCACTCGGCTTGCGACCGGCTTTCCAGTTGGACACTGTTTGCTTTGGAATGCCTGCCTCGATGCCAGCTCTGGACGGCTTCAATCCTTTCTCTTTGCAAAGGTTTACAAAATTATTGTAAAAATTCACATAGTCAATCTTCATTTTTTGTACAGTCCTCCAAACATTGACTTTTGAGACTTTTGGTGTTGACATTTGGGACTTATGGGACTATACTAACGTCATGAACACCGATTCCAAAAAGGGTGCAGAAAATCACGGGGTATGAAATCCGAGTTTTCGGAAATTCAAACTCCGGCGAGTAGCGGATGGTTTATTGTTTCGGCAAATTCAGTATACCATGCGCTACTCAGATTTTCAAGTCTTTTGTGGAAAAAATGTTCAAAGAATTTCATCTAAGGAGGAGGGACAAATGGATGGCAAAACTGAACCTCCCGCAGTCTTACGGGGAGCGGGAGAAACTGGCAAAGTATATCCGGCAGACGCTGAACACCTACAATCTTCGGAACAACTGGCTGATTCAGCAGCTTCGGAACGAGGGCTTCATCATCTCCGCGACATCCCTGTGCGACGCGCTGGCAGTTCGGTGCATGACACCGAAGACGGACGAGTTTCTGGCCAGAGCGGAGCAGATTTGCAAGCTGTACGAGCAGAGCTACTTCGGTCAAACGCGATCCGGGAGCTTGGGAAACGGGTCAGAGCGTTCATGAAAGAGCAGCCGGACATCTACGAGCGGATTTACCGCGAGACATACGGCAGAGCGCCGAATTTTTGAAAGGAGTTATTTATGGCATACAAAGTGGGGGATAAGGTGCGGATTGTGAGCAAGAGGCCGCAGCGGTGCTGGAACCCTTATATGGACAAGCATCTGGGAAAGACCATGACGATCATAAAATCCGGAATCAACGCTGAAGGAGTTTACTATTGCATGGAGGAGGATCGCGACGATTTTCTTGGGCATTGGTGCTGGTACGAAGACATGATCGCTGGTCTTGCGGAGCCTGAGCGGGAACTCTGCACCGTGGAACTCCGCTTTGACGGGATGATTACCACGGCCACGCTGAAACGTGGCGGGCGGGACGTGAAGACCGCAGAAGTCCGGTGCAATCCGAAGGATACCTACAGCAGAGCGGAGGACGCAAGGGTCGCCGTTGAGCGGCTGTTTGAGAAGAAGCGCAAGGAGGATAAGCCCAAAGAGAGCAAGCGTGAACAGGGCAAGCCCAAGGTTGGAGACAAGTTTGTGGTTGTACAGAAACGCTATATCCCGCATCATGGCTTTGCAATAGGGGATATTGTTACGCTGGAAGCAATAGGCACCGTGAATAATATCTATTGTCTCGGGAAGATATCTCAGTATGTGGATGCCGGGGATTTGAAGCCTTACAAGGAGAACTCCAAATGATGCCGAACGAGGTTGCCCAGCTTCGCACCATGGCGGAGATGAACCGCCGGTTGCGCCGGGAAAATGACCGGCTGCGGGAATCCCTTTTGCTGGAATCGAAGGAAAGCAAGGCGTTTGACGACGAGAACGTGGAGCTTTTCGATGTAGTCCACAAGAACCATAAGGTCAGGGGGTGAGGATATGGCAAGCAGAAGCAAACCCATGGATGCCCGGTGGGAGCCGGTGCCGGAGAACCGGAAGCCGTTCAATGTTAAGGAATGTGTTTTCCGTGTTTGCCCCTATGCGGGGCTGAATCTGGTGCTTTTTTGGTGGCAACAGGCCGATTTGCTGGCAGACAAGGCCGCAGTTCCCGCAATGTGGGTGTGCGCTATCCTGATGGGCGCCGGAATCGGGCGGTGCATCAGAGGGCGATAAAAAGCCGCCCCCGATGTTACAGCACCGGGGACGGCAAGCGATATAAAAACTCTATCATTTACAGTATATCAAATGGAGAAAGGAAAGTCAATGGATGATGTTGGTGTGAATCCGGATTACGATTATCTGTACGATTCCCAGGCAACGGACAGCAGCATTCCGGTGTGCATCTGCTGCGGGAGAACCGTGGGACACAGATACTGGAAAATCCGGGACGATGCCATTTGCGACATCTGCATGAACAGCCGGGAGGAATGGCGGGAGATTTCCTATGATTGAGGTGGATTATGGCGGATAAAAAAAGCTGCCTGTGGTACGAGAAGGCCACGGCAAGCATTTACTTCCCGGAGGGGCATGTGTGCTGTGACCTCTGCCCGTGTATGGAAACATACGCCCGGAAGCAGTGCCGGTTGACCGGGGAGTATCTGCTGGATACAAGAGCAACAGTCGGGTATGAATGCCCGCTGGAATTTAAGGAGGAAGACAATGGCGAGAATGTTTCGGTTTCTGACCGCTGACGAGATTGAGGTCAAGGTCAAGCAGGTCAAGGAAAATGGTCTGGTGTGCCTGCTGTACAAGACGGCAAGGACGGATATGGACTTGCTGGACGAGACTGTAGGGGCTGGCAACTGGACGAACGACTACAAGGAGATCAAGGGCAATCTCTACGCCGGTATCGGGATTATCCAGGAAAACGGCGGTATCCAGTGGAAATGGGACTGCGGTATCGAGAGCCGGGAAGACGAGGAAGGCAACCAGAAAAAGGGCGAGGCAAGCGACGCTTTCAAGCGCGCCGGGTTCCGATGGGGCATCGGCAGGGAACTCTACACGTCCCCGTTTGTCTGGATTCCCAGCAATAAGGCAGAGATCAAAGCATCTTCCTTCAACGGAAAGACCCGGTTCAACTGCTACGACAAGTTCAGCGTTGAGAAAATCGCCTATGACGAGAAGACCGGGCGGATCACCGGACTTGCAATCCGCAATGACACAAAGAACCTTCGGGCGTTTGTGTGGCAGCAAGCATGACGGAGCTTACATTCACCGAGGCAAAGCTTGAGGGCGGCTGGCTGATGGTAAAGCCTTCCCGTTCCGATCTGGGCAAGGCGATGGCCTTTATCCGGAAGATGAAGGACGCGCCCTACGACTTATCCCTAAAGGAGCATCGGGAAAAGCGGAGCCTGGACGCAAACGCCTATGCCTGGGTGCTGATTCACAAGCTTGCCGCCGCTATGGGGATTCCTCCGGTTGAGGTCTACCGGAACGCCGTTCGGGGCGTGGGAGACAATTACACGCCTATGTGCGTCCGGGAACAGGACGTGGAGCGCTTTACACGGAGCTGGCAGAAAAATGGCCTTGGATGGCTGGTTGACAGCCTGGGCGCGTCTCAGGTGCCTGGGTGCCGGAATCTAGCGGCATACCACGGCTCCAGTACCTACGACACCAAACAAATGGCGCGGCTGATCGACAATCTGATACAGGACTGCAAGGCGCTGGACATTGAAACCCTGCCCCCGGACAAGCTGGAACTGCTCAAGGAGGAATGGCGTTGAGGAAGGACACCAAAGCGAGGGACTTCACCCGGGACGAGAAAATGGCGATTGCCCAGCGTGACAGCATTGACGGCTGGACGTGCTGCGTATTCTGCGGCGCTCCCGCCCCCGCCCCCTTGGCATGGAGCAACGCCCACTACATATCCCGGGCGCAGGGAGGGCTTGGCATTGCCCAGAACGGGTTGACCCTCTGCCCCAGATGCCACAACCAGTACGACCAGACCACGGCAAGAATGGAAATGAGGGCGTATTTCCGGGAGTACCTGGTGGGCATTTATCCCGGCTGGAACGAAAACGATCTGATTTATAGGAAGGAGAACACATGAATAATTGTCAATTTGTCGGGCGGCTCACCGCCGACCCGGAGCTGAGAAGAACCCAGGAGGGGACGGCAGTTTGCTCCTACAGTCTCGCCGTCAAGCGGCCAATGACGAAGGATGCCACCGATTTTCTGGACTTCGTCACGTGGCGGCAGGGTGCTGAGTACCTGACGCAGTACGGCCATAAGGGCGATATCGTAGCCGTCTCCGGAGCGTTGCAAGCAAGGGACTGGACGGACAAGAACGGGAATAAGCGCCGGGCGTTCGAGGTGGTGACCGCAAGCGTTGAGCTGCTTTCAAGCAAGCGCAACTCGCAGGAGGCAGCAGCTAATACCGGAACGGCGCAAAACGCCGGATACGGGCAACTCATCGTCCCACAGCGGACGAACCGGGGTAACGGATACAGCCAGCAGGGGTTCGGAGGATATCAGGAGATCACCGAAGACGACCCCGCCTTGCCGTTCTAGGCCGGAAAAATCAATCTTTCCTCAAAAAGATTGACAGTACAGTTTGCATTTTCCCTTGGCGGTGGGAGGTTAAACCGCCAACTCCAAAAGGAGGAGAATCGTGGCAAAAGAAGTTTTCAGAATCGCCTACCCGAAGACCGGCGCGGAAAAGAAGAAGTGGGCGAAGGAGTACGGCATGAATGCGTACTACGCCGGGAAGCACTGGGCATTGCGGAAGAAAGACGCCGAGTTATGGCACTGGCTTACATTGGCGGCCATGAACGCCCAGGACATTCGCAGAATACCCTTTAAGCTGCCCGTAGCCGTGACGTTCTACTGGAATGACCGGCTGGACATCGACAACCATGCAATCATGGGAAAGATGATCGTGGATGCCATGAAAGGCCGTGTCATCGAGGACGATAACCGGCGCTGGCTGAAAAGCGTTTCCCACAATTTTCATGATGAGGATTACATACAGATTGAAATACGGGAGGTAAGGCCGTGACACAGTGTGAGATGGAAGGCGAAGCAAGAAGCCAATTCACTTTTTACCGCTCATTTTTTGAAGCGGTTTTCAAGATAAAAAACAAGGCCGCACGGGCAGAAGCCTATGACGCTATTTGCAAATACGCTCTGTTTAACGATGCTCCGGACGTAGACAAAATGTCTGACGCCGCCGCCATTGCCTTTATGCTTATCAAGCCGAATCTGGACGCAAGCAGGCGGAAAGCAAAATCCGGGAAAAACGGAGGAAACACCAAACAAATGGCAAGCAAAGCGGAAGCAAATAGCAAGCAAAGCGGAAGCAAAACGGAAGCAAACGATAAGCAAGAGCAACCCGCAAGCGAGAAAGAGAAAGAGAGAGAGAAAGAGAAAGAGAACGAATGTTATCCCCCTACCCCCTTTTCGAAAATCATCGCAAACTTGCCAGCGTCAGAACCGCTGATGGCGAAAACCACCGCTTGGCTGGAGTACAAGTCCGAACGGCGGGAGAGTTACAAGGAACAGGGATTGAAATCGCTGCTGACCCAAATCCAAAAAAACGCAGCAAAGTACGGAGAACAAGCAGTCATTGACCTGATGGAGCAGTGTATGGCAGCAAACTGGGCAGGGATTATCTGGGACAGACTGATGAAAGGAGGAACCGCCAATGGAAAGCCTGATGGAAATGCTCAAAGCGAAAGGGTTGGTCACTACCTGTGACCTTGACCCCCGGCAGTATGCCCAACTCCGGGTGGATGCCCTGAACGACGCTATTGGCGACCGGGACAAAGAGGACGGCTACAACTGCCCTATTTGCAAAAACAAAGGCTATGTTGCCCGGTTGGTGGAGAACCCGGACGGCACTTTTTCCCATTCCGTGGCAGATTGCAAGTGTGCAGATACCCGGCGCTCCATCCTACGGATGCAGCGGAGCGGCCTGAAAAACATCATCCGGGATTACACCTTCGACAAGTTCCAGACCCCGGAGCCGTGGCAAGAAACCCTCAAAGCCGCCGCCATGGACTACGCCAAGAATCCTTCCGGGTGGTTCGCCCTGTGCGGTCAATCCGGCTGCGGAAAGACCCACTTATGCACTGCCATTTGCCGTGAGCTGCTGCTGGAAGGCCGGGAAGTGGTGTATATGCTCTGGCGGGATGAAATCGGAAAGATCAAACAGGCTGCCAGAATGTCCGAATTTGACGGCGAAACGGTTGAGCTGCGGAGGATTCTGGACAAGTACAAGACCGCAAAGGTGCTGTACATAGATGACCTTTTCAAGACCGGGAAAACGGCAGAGAACGCCACCCAGCGCCCCACAGCGGCAGATATCAACTATGCGTTTGAAATCTTGAACTACCGATACAACAACCCGGAACTGCTGACCATTCTGTCCACGGAGCTGACGGAGGATGAACTGCTGGATATTGACGAAGCGATCGGAGGCAGGATTTACGAGCGGGCAAAAGCCTACTCCATCGGCAAAGACCGGGGGAAAAATTACCGTGTGCGGAACACACGCAGACTGTGAGGGGTGGGTATGATGGACGAAAAACCCGGCCAGTACATCGATTCGTCAAGCCCCTTTTGCAGAAACTGCACGCGGGACGATTGCCCCACCAACGGGGACGGCTGCAAGGCGTGGGAAGAATATTTCGTAGCGAATTGGAACAAAAACATCATGAAATCAATTGGAAACCACAAAAAACAACGCCAATTTTTCAGGTATGAACACCCGGATTTGGTGAGAGAGGGGGTTGTTATCGAGAATGAATGACTTGGAGCAGATGGCAATCGATCGCCTGAAAGCTGCCTCTGATATGTCGTTCATGGCGTATCAGCAGCCTTTGGTGATCTGCATTTCAGGCGGCAAAGATTCCGGCGTTATCACCGAGCTTGCGGTGCGTTCCGGCATCCCCTGCGAGTTCCAGCACAACCACACCACAGCCGATGCCCCGGAAACGGTGCGATTCGTGCGAAGCGAGTTCAAGCGGCTAGAGGGAAAAGGATACAAGTGCACCGTGAACATGCCGGTTTACAAGGGGAAACGGGTGTCCATGTGGAGCCTAATTCCTCAGAAGCTCATGCCGCCAACACGGTTGGTACGGTACTGCTGCTCCGTCCTGAAAGAAACAGGGGGGGCAGGACGGTTTATCTGTACCGGCGTTCGTTGGGCTGAATCTACATCCCGGAAAAATAACCGTGGAATCTACGAAAAACTGGGCGCAACCAAGGATAAAAACATCATTCTTGCTAACGACAATGACGAAAAGCGGATGCTTTTTGAAAACTGTCGTTTGAAAGCAAGGCGAGTTGTGAACCCTATCGTCGACTGGACAGACGAAAATGTTTACGGATTTTTGGAAGATGCAAAAGTCCAGATGAATCCGCTTTACGCAGAGGGGCAATGCCGTGTTGGCTGTATCGGTTGCCCCATGGCTGGAAAAAAGGTGCGTGAAGCGGAGTTCACCCGGTGGCCGAAGTACAAGCAGCTCTACCTGAACGCCTTTGAACGGATGCTGGAGGAACGCAGGCGGCGCGGAAAACTGGATGGAACGTGGAGAATGGGGACGGAGGCAGAAGATGTGTTCCGCTGGTGGATGGAGTACGATGTGCTACCGGGGCAGACAAGTATGGAGGATTTTCAATGAGCAAGGCGAAAATGTACGGCTGTTTCAAGCCGGTGAAGCGGAATTGCACCCCGCCCAGGTGGGGGAAAGTGCCTCGGGGGAATAAAGGAAAACAGAAAGGAAATGGGAAATGAGCAACGTTGTAGAACAGCTTATGCCAAACCCAGTAAACCACAAGCATGGAGAAAATGGGTGCTGCAAAAACCCAAGGGCATGGGAAATGGAAATGATGCACCAGGTATGGGCCGCTGGTCTTCATGATGCGGCCAATTGTTTTCAGGATGCGCTTGAAGTAAAGTGGGAGCTTGAATCTCAGCGAAAAGTGAAGCCGAAAACAAACAGTGACAGAATCCGAGCTATGACGGATGAGGAGCTGGCGGACGTTATACACTGTCCATTAGTCGAAGTGGATGGCTGCCACACTGGCAAATCGTGTGCGCTCTGCATTTTGCGTTGGCTCCGCTCCCCGGTGGAGGAAAGCGAGAAATGATTCACCTTGGCGATATAACCAAAATCAACGGTGGCACTGCTCCTGTTGTGGATGCGGTCATCGGCGGCAGCCAGTGTCAGGACTTGAGCATTGCCGGAAAAAGAGCCGGGCTTTCCGGGGAACGGTCGGGACTTTACATGGAGCAGATCCGAGTGACAAGGGAGATGAGAGAGCATGACCGAGCAAATGGACGGTCAGGTGAGTTTATTCGACCGCGATTCATGGTCTGGGAGAACGTCCCCGGAGCATTCAGCAGCAACCACGGAAAAGACTTCGCCGCAGTCCTCGAAGAAGCGGTCAGGGTCATCGAGCCGGAAGCGCCCCCTGTTCCTGTTCCTGAAAAAGGATGGCCCACAAGCGGATGCCTTATGGGCGACAGATGGAGCGTTGCCTGGCGAGTACTCGACGCACAGTTTTGGGGAGTCCCCCAGCGTCGCCGTAGAATCGCACTTGTCGCAGATTTTGGAGGGCAATCCGCACCCGAAATATTATTTGTCCGCAAAGGCGTGCCGGGGCATTCTGAACCGGGCGGCACGGCGGGGAAAGGACTTGCCGGAGGCTCTGAAAGCGGCACTTCTTTCGCAGTCAGAATCCGGGGGGGCTGTGACGGAGGCGCAAACCCTTAATACAATGCACGATGCGCAAGCGGTATTCTGCCAAGATGTTGCCCACACGCTGAAAGCGAAAGCTAACCTGGATTTTCGAGATGACAGCGAAACCTACCCAGTCCAAAGCGGAAAAGTGCGCCGCATGACCCCGCTGGAACGCGAACGGCTACAGGGCTTCCCGGACGGATGGACGGACATCGGGGAATGGGTAGACAGCAAGGGCAAGACCCACAAGAAAAGCTACGACAGCAGCCGCTACAAGGCTCTGGGAAACTCCATTGCCCTCCCGCCCTGGAAATGGGTGCTGAAACGGTTATGCGCTCAGTATGAACGTGATGCAACCATGGCAAGTCTTTTTGACGGAATCGGTGGTTTCCCACTGATTTGGGAGCAGCTGAACGGAAAAGGAAGCTGCCTGTGGGCGAGCGAGATTGAAGAATTTCCGATGGCGGTGACGAAGAAACATTTTGGATAACGCAAGCCCGGGGCAACCCGGGCGGGAAGGAGATAACATGAATATGCAGGAAATGATTTATCAGGAAAACAGGATTCCACCGGTACGGCTGGCGGATGGAGTTTATCGTGGCGTACCTTTTTACGTCCTGAGCTTAGGCACGCACCCCTGCGCTTACGTTGACATTGCGCCGCTGGGATTACACGCGATCAATGAGCGTGATATTGATTGCCATGGAGGTATTACATATCACCACGACTATCTGGCAACGGTTGACCACGAAGGAAATTTCTTGGGGTGGGATTACGCACATTGTATGGACTATTCCGGAAGTCTCCCATTCCTGGATTTCGGCAACAGTAAGAGGTGGACAACCGCAGAGATGGTAGCCGAATGTGTGGTTGTGATTGACCAGATTTTAGGGATGAGGAGATAACAATGGATGAAATCGAATTGAAGCCCTGCCCGTTTTGCGGCGGTAAAGTTAGCATTGTTCTGTGCGATGACGAAGGGAATCTGCATGATGAGGCATATAGAGAACATCCCTATAGTGGGCTTGGCTTCATGCTTCACCACGCTCACGAGGAAAACCCGGAATGCCCGATTGCAAGCTATGAGTGCGATGGCGGGATTTTGGGACGTGTGTATATTTACGACACGGAAGAACAAGCTGCTGAAGCATGGAACCGGAGGGCTGGAAAATGAAAAGAATTTTCCATTTGAACCTGAGCATTCGGGGCGGCCTTGCGAACGCTGAGGCCCTTTTGGGGTGCATCACCGTTGACGGGAAAACGTTGAACACTGTCCCGGAAGTAAAGAACTTCTTGCGGGAACAACTGGACATGGGGCGGGAGTGCCTTCCGTTTGGTGACTGCGACAATTTCGACAAAACCGGTTGTAAAGGCCACTTTGTGGAGGAATGACGATGGAATGTAGGAACTGCAAAAATCTTAAAAACTGCAAAAGGCAGTGCATGAAATTGCCGAAAGGCGTGACGTGTGGGGATTGCGCTAATTTCAGTTGGTGCGGCGTTGCGTATGGGGTTAAGCCTGAATATACTTCCTGCAATTTTGAGCCAATCAGATTCAAGGCAAAGGAAAAGGAGTTAAACCATGGATAGAATCGAATTGAAGCCCTGCCCGTTTTGCGGGGGGAAAGGTGTAGAGATACTTGAAGACGAAAACAAGTACTTATACTATCGGTACATGGCACAGTGCCAGAAATGCGGAGCCAATGCAAAACTAGGCCGCACAAAAGAAGAAGCTCGTAAAGCCTGGAACCGGAGGGCTGACAATGGCTAAAGCGGTATTTATCAGCATCCGCCCGGAGTGGGTGGAGAAGATTGCCAACGAGATAAAGACCGTCGAGGTTCGCAAGACAAAGCCATATTTGGAAACGCCTTTCAAGTGCTATATATACTGCACAAACAAAAGGCCGTTCCTTGTGTGGGGTGATGTTTTCCGGGGCGATTGGGTTACGGAGGTTACCCGCCTTTCGGGGTATGGCAGAGCAGAAGCAGATAGCATCTGGGACGTTTTCAACGGCCATGTTGTCGGGGAGTTCACATGTGACAACATAGCAACGTACAACTACGATTACTGCCCGCACCCGGAAATCGGAATGGATTACGACTGCGGTGATAGTTGGTGGGAGATTGACGACGAGGATTTGAAATCTGCATGTCTGGCAGAGAAAGAATTTCGGTATTATGCGTTCGGAAGGGAGGAAATGTACGGCTGGCATATCTACGACCTGAAAATATACGATACGCCGAAACCGCTGAGCGCGTTCAAGGGGCTATGTAAAATTGATGTGGGGTGTGGGGAATGCCCTTATTACAACTACACCAAAATGGAATGTGATGGCCGGACAATTAAACGCCCGCCCCAGAACTGGTGCTATGTGGAGGAACAGCGATGGTCTTACGTAAACTTGCTCTGATGCACCGCTTTTTTGGCGTTTTGGATGGGCATACGTGCCGGGAGTGTAGCAACTTCGTAAAGGGCAAGTATCACGATAAAGTGCTTAGCAAATGCAAAGTGTACGGGCTTACCCATAGTGAAGCGACGGACTGGGCGGGACGATGGATGGCCTGTGGGGCATTCAATCGGGCAATAAGCCGCAAGCCCCTTGTGAGAGAAGTCGTCCCGGAACGGAAGCGGAAAGAGGCCGACAATACGCCCATTGATGGGCAGATTAGTTTGGAGGAATTGGAACATGAATGACTACATCAGCCGGGAGGCGTTGATTGACCGCTTAAACAAGAATCTTTCGGCTTGTAACCATGGGACGTTTTCAGAAATGTGCTATTCGGATGCAATCGAAACCGTGAAGCATTTTCCCCCCGCCGACGTGAGGCTGGTGCGGCATGGGCAGTGGTTGCGAACTGACGATGATTGGAACAGTTTTGTAACAATCCAATGCTCTGCCTGCGGCGGAGAATGGTGCTTTGAGGTTGACGAGGATGTGCAGCTGCTGGGGTACAACTACTGCCCGGGGTGTGGATGCAAAATGGATTTGGAGGACAAAACAAATGACGATTGACCGAGCGATTGAAATCCTTGACCCGGAACACCGGGAGCATTACGAAAGTATAGACCCCGTGAATGAGGCTTGCCGGATGGGCATGGAGGCGTTGGAGCGGGGGAGAAATGCCGTCCCCGTGGTAAGGTGCCGGGACTGCGAGCATCTTGTTAACGCGACAGTTAACACTAACGGTTTTCTCATCTGCGGCGTCAGCGATATGGAGGTTGCCCCGGAAGATTTTTGCAGTCATGGAGAAAGGAGAAAATCGAATGAAAATCACACTTGATATTCCCGATGGTATGGTCTGCGGTTTCCTGTACGGCGTAGTGGAAACACGCAGCGGGCTGACGATGGTGGCCTATTCACTGGATAGCCACGATCTGCACGATGTGGCAGAAATCAAACTGCCACGGGAGGAGCAGAAGCAATGAGTGATAAACCCACTTACATGGATTGCTGGCACTTTATCGCCCCGCTGATTCCGGTGAACACTGACTACACAATGGATATTTACATCATGGTGTTTAACGCCCTGAAAGAAGCGGAGAAAAAAACGGATTGCAGAAAAGAAAAAGGGGAGGGAAGCTACACATGAAACGTAAACGCTTTATCAAGCTGCTGATGGGGAAGCTTCTGCTTTCCCAAAACGAGGCAAACTACATTGCCGATATTGTAAGAATTTGTGATCGGAGGGAAACATGAGCAAGAAACCGGACTATATCACCCTGTGCTCCATAGCCGCCCAGAAGGCCGGGACGAGCTACGGCAAGTACATGGCAATGCACGGATACCACCCGCCAATTCAGGCCGATGCGGAGGACATGGAAGCCCCGCAGGGCATTTCTAAAATCTGCCCACAGTGTGGGAAGGAATTTACGCAGGGCAAGATCAAGCAGAAAATCTATTGCAGCTTGGAGTGCCAGAAAGCCCACGCCCAGAGAGCCGCTCAAAGGAGATACCGTGACAGGAAAAATAAGGAATTGGAGGTACATGAATAATGGCAGAACAGGATTTCAAATTTGATGATGCGTTGCTTATGAAGACTGCACGCGAGATGCTTGCAAAAAAATTGACCGAAACAGTGAAAGATGTCGCCAAGTCCGGGGAATGGGAGATCCCCACAGTAGAGCAGGAGGAATCTGAACCGGAAAAGGTTATCCGGAGGATGTTTGCGAAATACGCCTACGGCAACGTCCCGGAGTGGTTCGCCTCTGCGGTATCTGCGACGTCCTATGTGCTGTCTGTGGACAAGGGAAAGGGGATTGAGTGCATTTCCGTCTTGCACACGGCAGCGGAACGGGCACCGGCTGAAATTCGGATGATGGCGCAGACAAAGCTGCTTATGATATGCCAAGAAACCGGGATGCTCGGCGGGATCGGGAGCCTGCCTGTTCTCTATGGGCAACATGGAGTATAAGGATAGCAGGAAGTATTGCGTCGGGTGCTGGTATTTCTTCGGGTATTACGAAGGCAGCCGGTGCTGCAATTACATATTCGTCCGCGGGGGAAAGCGGCCGTGCCCGCCTGGGAAGGATTGTACAGAAAGGAGAAAGAAAACGAAAAACAGGAGACGGAATTTAATATTATAGCTTTATCCCTGTATAGTATATATAATATAATTAATGCTTATCGACTTAACGCAGCAAGCCACAATATCTTGAGAAAGTCCGATTTATTGGACAGATAGGATGCTACAATGTTCCCAAAAGCAAAAAGGGGAACATCATCATGGCACGTACAGCTGAGATTACTTTCAAAGAGTTTCGCCGTCGCTACAATACCGAGGACGCTTGCAGAGCAGAACTATTCCGCCTGCGCTTTCCCAATGGGTTTGTCTGCCCTAAGTGCGGCTGTGTGGAATACTATCCCGTTCATGGCCGCAACATTTATCAGTGCCGTTCCTGCCGGCACCAGACTTCTGTTACCGCAGGGACGGTCATGCACCGTACCCATTTGCCTCTGACACTCTGGTTCTGGGCGATCTATCTGTGCGCAACGGACAAAAGAGGGATTTCCGCTGTTCAGCTAAGCCGCACACTGGGGATCTGTTATGACTCCGCGTGGCACCTATTGGATCGAATTCGTACCGCTATGGGTCAAAGAGACGAAAAATACTTGCTTTCCGGCATTGTAGAGTTGGATGACGGCTATGTTGGCGGACCTTCCCATAACGGTAAACGTGGTCGTGGTACGGATAAGGCCAAGATTGTGGTGGCCGTATCCAAAACCGCAAACAGTGCACCACTGTTTGCCAGGATGAAGGTAGTAGATAACGTACAGGGAAAGACTTTGCAGGAAATCATCGACCAGTATTTTGTGCCTAAAACGAAGGTAGAATGCGACGGTTACAAAAGCTACCTGAATCTGGAAGGCGTGGAACTGAACGCGAAGAAATACGAAACAGATGATCTGCATTGGGTACACAAGGCAATCAGTAATCTGAAAGCATTCCTTCAGGGAACATATCACGGAAGGTGCACCAAGCTCCAGGCATATCTGGACGAGTACTGTTTCCGTTTCAACCGCCGCATGACGGGCAATCAGATATTCCTGCGCTTGACCAGAGCTGTCGCTACATCTTGTAGCGTGCTGAGTTAAGTCGATAAGCATTAAAAAATATTATGGTTCAAAGCCCAATATTACGAAAGCACTGGATGGCGTAACCCTCTCCATTGAGGATGGGGAGTTTGTGGCTATTGTTGGTACTTCTGGCAGTGGAAAATCCACACTTCTGAATATGATGGGAGGATTGGA
>OOCZ01000972.1_pt1 | contig 19761 bp, 15 predicted proteins | sample 1671631 | NCBI WGS metagenome assembly OOCZ01 (sample SAMN06348176, study PRJEB24527) | human gut metagenome | reverse complement strand
GTATTACTGGAACTGGCAGAGCAGACCGGGCAGAAAAATATCGCTGCAACTCTCCTGCTTTCAACACTGGAAGTTACGAATGGGATTCTTATGATTGCGAAAAGATTCCCGGAAATAAGCACAGCCTATCCGTTGCTGATCGGGCTGACTTCTATGGGAGGCATCTGTTCTATGGCACAGACGCAGTCGATGATCCGTGGAACAGGACTGAAACTTTCAGATTATATCATACAAAAACTGGCTACCGCAATGGCAGCCAGTGGATTCGCAATACTGTATGCGAAATTCAATTTTTAAATTCATTTCATCAGATGTCAATAGATCCCTGTTTCCTATTGGTCTGAGCCATTCTGAGAATCATAATTATAATCAGAAGAGTCAGCCTCAGGAACATCCAGTTCTGCACGATTGGAGCGGACTGTATCATAACACTCCTGCAGGGAATTGATCAGACCGTCATACTTGGTTGTATAGCTGTCCAGTGTATGACCGATGATGCTTTCCGCATTTGCAAGAAGGTCATCTGTATACTGGATCGCACCAATCCGGATTTCATTGGCATCCATGGTTGCATTGTCGACGATCTCCTGTGCCTGGGCAGTTGCCTGAGTAACAATCTCATTTGCCTGTGCATAAGCCTGCTGCATGATCTCATGCTCACTGACCAGTTCGGTGGTCTGTACCTGTGCTTCTTCAATCATAGCATCTGCTTTTGCTTTTGCATCTGCCAAAATCGCATCCCGGTTCGCGATGATCTTCTGATAACGCTTGATCTCATCAGGAGTCTTCATGCGAAGCTCACGGAGCAACTCATCCATATGCTCTTTATTTACAATGATCTTGGTCTGGGACAGGGGCTGAAATTTACAGTCTCTGTCAATATATTCTTCAATCTCTTCAATGATCTGTTCAATGCGGCTACTCATCAGTTACACTCTCCTTTTTCTTTCATCTTCTTTTCAAGCTCAACTGCAACGGCCTGTGGTACGAACTGAGTAACATCTCCGCCAAAGGCTGCAATCTCCCGTACAGTAGTTGAACTGAGGTAAGAATATTCAATACTGGTCGTCAGAAACATGGTTTCAACATTCGGACTGAGTTTATGATTCGTCTGAGACATCTGAAGTTCATACTCAAAATCCGTAATTGCACGAAGTCCCCTTATTACCATGTCTGCGTCCATTCGTTCGGCAAAATCCACCAGAAGTCCGTCAAACGGAATGATCCTGACATTTGGCAGATCCTTTGTCACTTCCTTTAACATTTTAACACGTTCTTCAACAGAAAACAACGGCATTTTCGCTTTATTATTCAATACTCCGACAATGAGTTCGTCCACGATTTTACAGGATCTGCAGATGATATCATAATGTCCGTATGTAACCGGGTCAAAGCTTCCCGGATAAATCGCTCTTAACATATTTCTTCCTTTCCGGCTTTTTCCAAAAAGACGTGCTTGTTCGTCTTATATCTTTTTTCTTTGATGAGAGAAAAGCCAAGTTCCCCGATATACGAGAAATCAGTATTCAGTGAGGCTTCTACGATGATCACGGTATCTTCATAGACGAGTGAGGAACCGGCGAGATATTTCAGTACCTGCTTTTCCAGTTCCTGATCATAAGGCGGATCCATAAAAATATAATCAAAAACCTTATCTCCTTCTAACTGGTACAGTGCATTCAGCACATCTTTGGTCAGTGTGATCCCCTTTTTCTCCAGCCTGGTAAACTTCAAATTTTCTTTGATACACTCCATTGCTTTGGGATTTTTTTCTACAAAGACGGCTTCTTTTGCTCCGCGGCTGAGAGCCTCGATCCCAATCCCTCCGCTTCCCGCAAACAGATCCAGAAATTCGCAGTCATACAGATAAGGAGCGATCATATTGAACAGGGTCTCCTTGATCCTGTCGGTGGTTGGTCTTGTATCTATTCCTTCCAGAGTCTTCAGTTTCAGACTTCTGGCACTGCCGGCAATTACTCTCATTCATCGACACCTCCAATCATTAACTATGCTGAATTTTAGCAGAAAAAAGCACCCGGGTCAATGCCGAGTGCTTTTCTCTTTGGCTTCTGCTGTATTTTTTGACGTACATTTGGTCTGTCGCGGCTACGACTGCACTGACCGCAGAAGCCGGGAAGATGGTTTCAGGTTATTTTCCTGCCATCTGCTTTTCCTGCTGCTCGATCATTTTCTTTACCATATATCCACCGACAGATCCGTTCTGTTTGGATGTCAGGTCGCCGTTGTATCCGTCTGTCAACGGTACTCCCAGCTCTGTTGCTACCTCGTACTTGAACTTGTCGAGTGCGCCTTTTGCTTCAGGCACTGCTGCTTTGTTAGATGAACGACTTGCCATGATCCATTTCCTCCTTTTGCATCCTGCAGTCTGTCTGAAGACTGCTTTTCCTGAGTTGTTGTAACGAAGATGACCGGCCAGTTTCTGTATGTACCATGCTTTTGCCGGTCATCATACATCACTGGTTCCGTTCGCCTTTGTTACGATGTTAGTATGTGGAGGAACGGTGAATTTAAACTGGTAAGTTCTGGTGGTTATAAAATTTTTATACGTCTTTTCTCTTTTTCCGGTAGGAAACCAGTCTGGCGTAAACGGATGCTATTCCTGCCAGTGCAAATGCAAAGGGTGATGAAGAATCACCGGTTTTCGGAGTTGTATTGGCTGAAGCTGTCTTCCTGCAGTCTGCTGCCGGAGCAGACTGCTTTTTGACTACCGTAGTATCTGTAGTATCCTTTTTGGCTTCCGGTTTTTTTGTCTCCGTATCTTTATTTTCTGTATCTTTCGCTTCAGCATCATACTCAGCCTGTGCAATGGCAAGCTGTGCGATGGCTTCAGCATTCTCCTTTTTCGCTTCTTTGAGAACTGCCTCAGCGTCAAGAACAGCCTGGTATGCGGTATTATAAGCATCTGCTGCATTCTGAGCTGCGGCTTTCAGTTCTCTGACCTTTTCTACAGATGCATTCAGGTATGTAAAGTCAGTGTCTGTGATTTCATTCTCAAGAGTGTCTTCATAGGAGAGATTGCCAGCTCTCTGGCTGAGATCAGTAGCAGCCAGGAGTGCGTTCTGAGCATTCTGCAGGTCTGTGGTCGCTGTATCCAGTGCAGCCTGGGCAGTATCATAAGCTTCTTTTGCAGTGCTTTCTTCTGCCTGGGCATCCTCTAAAGCTTTTCTTGCATCAACTAATACATTATAATCAGCTTTTGCCTGATCATAGTCTGGCTGTGCTGTATCTTTTGCTGCGGCAGCGGCTGTGGCGGCAGCAAGAGAATCCTGTACGAGCTGTTCTGCTGTGGTCTTATCTGCGTCTAACTGTTCCTTATTGGAAATTTCTGCATTATAAGCATTCTGTGCCTGATCGCAGGCAGTGGATGCAGCCTGCTCTTCTTCCTGAGAAGTAGTGTATTCAGCAGCTTTCTGTTCCATTGTCTGACGAAGTGTTGTCAGATTCTCGCTGATCGAAGCTTCTATGGTATTTCTCTCTTCCTGGGCTGTGGTGAGATCACTGGATTTCTGAGCAACAACTGAGGCAGCATTTTCAATCTCCGTATTGATTCCTGCAATTTCAGTTTCTTTTGCAGTCTTCTGCTGTTCAAGGGCTTCTTTTGCAGCCAGTTTTTCATTGTATCGCGTTTGAGCTGCGGTATAACTTTCCTGAGCCTGGTCTTTGGAAGGGAATTCGGTCACGGTGCCGCCAAGGGTATAATAATTTTCCTTTGCAGAGTTGAATGCAGTTTCTTTTGCTGCTGCATTCTGCTGTGCTTCCTGTAGGCTGGCAGATGGACCACTGAGTGCTTCTCTTGCATCGTTCAGCTGATCACTGGCCTGGGAGACTTCTGCCTTTGCATTTTCCCAGTTTGTCTGGGCTGTCGTCATAGCTTCTTCTGCAGTCTGTACCTGAGCCGTCTTTTCAGTAACGGAAGCTTTTGCAGCGTCAAGATTATTTTTGGCTGCAGTTTCTGCTGCTGTGGCATCTGCAGTTTCCTGCTTCCGTTGGTCTAACTGTTCAGAAGCTGCTCTTTCATTTGCCTGTGCAGTATCCAGTACAAGGCGGGCCTGTTCCAAAGTTTCTTTCGCCTCATCCAGTTTGGCTTTGGCAGCTTCTTCCAGAGTCGGGGCTTCCATCAGACGATTGTAGTATGCCATGAATTTAGCAGTATATTCTTTCAGCGTATATCCACCCTGAGAAGTGCCAGAAGAAAATGTCTGACCAAATGTGCGACCGTAAGAGCCATACTGGTTGAGTGCAAAGCCTGTCACCTTATAACCTGCATTAATGATATTGAAATAATGACCGGCTGCAGCTGCATTCCCATCCTTTTCATACTGTTCTTTTTCCTGATCATACCAGCCGCCAAATACACTGTCCGGAGTGGTGTAGCCCCAGGCGAGATTCTCTCCGACAGCAAAGTGGGCGAGATGATTCATTGTATAAGCAGAAGCATTTGTATCATACTGTGCAACTGCCATCATATAATCAGTAATGAGCAGTTCCGACCGACCGTTCAGCTTACGGAGATCGTTACATTTTTTAATATAATCGAGCGTACTTTTCATATTTTCCAGGGAAGTGGCATCTTTCGCCTCTCCCATATGGGTATACTGGCTGTATGCTTCATCCTGAAATACCTGGAGTGCAGACGTGCTGCCATTTTCCTCGAAGAATCCGGAAGAACCCTTTGCAATCTGTTCACTGACAGAGGAAGCAGCTGCCTTGGCAGTATCATAAGCTGCCTGAGCATCTTGAAGAGCCGTTTTGGCAGCATTATAAGCTGCCTGAGCAGAGGAAACCTGCGTCTGTGCAGCAGTTAATGCGGTTTCTGCGTCTTCCTGAAGCTGGGCTGCATTGTTCTTCAGGGTGACAGCATTATTATATGCAGTTTCCATTTCAGTCTGCTGCTGTACTGCCGCATCTTTTTCTGTATTGGCAGTATTGTATGCATCCTGAGCCTGAAGATAGAGGGTGTTGGTTTCGTTTACGGCTGTCTGCTTTTCATTTAATATTGCTTCCAGTTCTGTGACCCTTGCATTTGCGACATCAAGGTCAGACTGTTTCGCTGCAACATCAGCATTGGCAGCGGTCAGCTCTTCCTGTGCAACTGCCACCTGATACTGAGCCTGGACAATCCTTTTTTCCAAATCGGCTCTTTCCAGTTCAGATGAAGCCTCACTGATCTGATTCTCAAGCTCTGTCAGTTCCTGCTGTGCAGCAGCAAGAGTGGAATTTAAACGTTCCTGATTCTGCTTTGCTTCGTCGAGTGCAGTCTGAGCATCTTCCACTTTTTTCTGTGCTGCTGAAAGTTCAGCAGAGCCGGCTTCTGCATCTGCTTTGGCCTGATTATAGGAATTTTGTGCATCAAGGTAAGCCTGCTGTGCAGTAGTTACTTTTTGCCGGGATGCATCTAAGGCACTTTTTGCTTCCTGCAATTTGGTGTTAAGCTCCGCAATTTTTTCATCACTGGAATTGATGTCAGCCTTCAACTGATCGAGTGCAGTCTGAGCATCTTCTGCTGCCTTCTGCTTTTCTGAAAGTTCTGCCTGTGCAGAATCTAAAGTATTCTTTTTAGCGGTAACGTCCGCTCCAGTTACAGAAATTCTGTCCTCAGCTTCCCGCATGGCTTTTTCAGCTGCCTGCTTCTCGGCTGCTGCCTGCTGATATGCTGCATTTGCCAGACGTACAGCATCTTCTGCTGCCAGACGGTCAGCGGCTGAGGTATCGTAGCTTTTCTGTGCCTTCTGCTCATTCTCCGCAGCAGTCTTCTTTGCGGCAGCAAAGGCTTCCTGAGCATCCGTTACTGCACTATCTGCTTCTTTTGCAGCGTCATCCGCAGCCTTTTTTGCTGCATCCGCTTTGGCAGCTGCCTGATCATAATCTGCTTTTGCCTGATCTTCAGCCTTCTGGGTTTCAGCCTGTCTTTTCTTTGCAGCGTCTAACATTTCTTTCTTGCTGACAGCTTTCTGGGTCTTCTGATCTGCTTTTTCATTTGAATCTGGCAGTTCGTCTGCCTGAACCACAGTTCCGATACCGGCAATCAGGCTGGAGGAAATCACTGCTGCAGCCGTTGCTGATGTGGTAAATTTTTTAATTGTATTCTTTTTCATAAGTACCTCCCTAGCATTTTTTTGATGTATCTCTGCTACTCTGTCAGTATATCACAGATCAGGAAAATATTTCCACTTTTAGTTAGTAATTCTGATAGAAAATAAGTTGCTCAGAGCCAAAATTGAAACTGGTAAGTTCTGGTGGTTACAGCGTTGTCTCAAGCATGAGATCTTTCAGCTTTTTCTGCAAATGATCCTTCAGTTTCCGGTGCTGCTTCTGGGAGAAATCCGGGTCTTCAAGAAGAAGTTTTTCAGCAGCGGCATTTGCTTCCTGCAACAGTGCTGCGTCCTGAAAAACGTCAGCAATTTTAAAATCAAGCACCCCGCTTTGCCGTATACCGAACAGATCTCCCGGTCCGCGGAGACGGAGATCTTCATTTGCAATATAAAAACCATCATTGGAATGATTCAGGATCTCCAGCCGTTCTTTTGTCTCTTTTGACCTGGAGGCGGTCATGAAAATGCAGTAGGACTGATATTTCCCACGGCCAACCCGCCCGCGGAGCTGATGGAGCTGGGCAAGACCGAAGCGTTCTGCATTTTCAATCATAATGACGGTTGCATTTGGCACATCGATACCGACTTCTACAACGGTTGTGGATACAAGAACCTGGATCTCATTCCGTCCAAAAGCAGTCATGATCTCATCTTTTTCTTTTTCTTTCATTTTTCCATGCAGATAGCCGACACGGATGGAAGGCCCAAGGATCTCCTGAAGCATCTGACTGTAATCGGTAACATTTTCAGCATCCAGATTTTCGCTTTCTTCTACCATAGGGCAGATTACATAGCACTGCCGCCCCAGTTCTGTCTGCTGCCTGATAAAAGCGTAAGCTTTTGGACGGTAGCCTGTATCAACCACGCAGTTTTTGATCGGAAGACGGTTCATAGGGAGTTCATTGATCACGGAAATATCGAGATCTCCGTAAAGAATGATTCCCAGGGTTCGTGGAATAGGTGTTGCACTCATGACGAGAATATGTGGTGTAAGTCCTTTGCCTGCGAGTTGTTCCCGTTGTCTGACACCAAAGCGGTGCTGCTCATCTGTGATGACTAAGGCAAGGTTTCTGTAGTTCACTTTTTCCTGGATCAGTGCATGGGTTCCAATGATAATAGAAGAAGAACCGGATTCGATCCGGACATAGGCTTCACGCTTCTGCTTTGCAGTCATAGATCCGGTCAGAAGTTCTGCTTTAAGAGGAAGGCCATAGTGTTCCAGCATCCCGGAAATTTTTTCGTAGTGCTGCCGGGCAAGCACTTCTGTCGGAGCCATTAATGCACCCTGATAGCCGTTGAGTCCGGAAAGCAGAAGCCCTAAAAATGCCACGATTGTCTTACCTGAACCGACATCTCCCTGTACCAGGCGGGACATGACATAGTCTCCGGTCATCTCTTTCTGGATTTCATTCCATACCCGCATCTGGGCAGCAGTCAGTTCATAGGGAAGAGACTGGAGAAATGTATCGATGGCAGGCTGCTGCTTCATAGTAAAGTGATTTTTCATCCGTTCTCCGGATTCTTTTACATATCGCAGTGAAAGGACAAAGGTGAGAAATTCTTCAAAGACAAAGCGTCTTCTTGCTTCAATAAAAGTCTCTTTGGAATGTGGAAAATGCATTTCATACAGTGCTGCCTCGCAAGGGGGAAAATCGTAAGCAGTTTCCAGTTCTTCAGGAAGAAAATCTTCGGGTATGGAATTACTTTCCAGTGCCTGACGGACAGCTTTGATGATGGCATTATTGGTCAGTCCTGCGGTAAGTCCGTATACCGGCTGCATGGAATGGAGTTTTTCATTGTATCTGGCAGCAGGATCATAGATCTGTGGATGTTCCATGACCAGTCCATCACGTTTACGAACCACTCTGCCACGTAAAATGACCGGGCCGCTCCTGCCTAATGTATTCCTTAAAAAAGGCATACGGAACCAGATCACTTTTAAAGTTCCGGTCAGATCTTTTAAATAAAGAGTTGTCACCTGCATATTTTTTGTCCCGGACACCTGTATCCGTCCGAAAACAGCACCGGAAACGGTGCAGATATGTCCTTCCTGAACTTCGCTGACAGGAACAGGTGGACCAAAGATCTCATAGGTATGCGGATAATAATGCAATAAATCATCAACAGTGGCCACACCAAGTTTAAGGAATAATTTTTCGGTTTTTTCTCCAATCCCCTTTAACGTGCTGATCCCGGCATTTTTATTCATGTCTTTTTCTCCTGATTCTGATTACAAAAACCGGAGCACTTTCGCCTATGAGAAGTGTTCCGGTTTTTTAATGATATAATACAGGCAAAAACTGCCTGATCTGACAAAATTTATTCAACAGACAGAACGTAATAATAGATCGGCTGTCCGCCAGAATGAACATCTACGTCTACATCAGGATAAAGCTCCTCGATTTCTGCTGAAAAACGTTCTGCATCTTCAGCCAGAACATCCTGACCATAGTAAAGGCTGATCAGTTCTGTATCTTCATCAACAAGATCAGCAAGCATCTCTTTTGTGGTCTCTTCGACAGACTGTCCGACAGCAAGGATTCCGGCATCACCGATTCCCATGATATCTCCCTCATGGATCTCTTTATCATCGATTCGTGTATCGCGGACTGCATAGGTTACCTGTCCTGTCTTAACAGCTTTAATGCCTTCATTCATAGCATCGATATTCGTATCAACATCAGCTTCCGGCATATAATTGATGATGGCAGTAATTCCCTGTGGTACTGTCTTGGTTGGAATTACGATAATATCCTTATCTTCTGTCATATTCTCATTGGTATTATCCATAAATATCTACTTGGAATATATCCTTAAGATGCCTTCTTAGAGCCAAGCGTTACCTCCGTGCTCTTAAGAACATACTCGCTTCCTTCCATATGATAATAATCTATAGTTACTTTTTCACCTGCCTCATAATACTGAAGCATGTTAGTAAGTCCTGACATAGTAGTAACTGTCTGGTCATCAAATCCGACAATTATGTCGTATGTCTCTAATCCTGCCTTGTCTGCTGCTGAATCATCAGCTACAGTTCTTATAAGAATACCTACAGGATATCCATAATATGATGCATAATTACTTGTAATATCTACTGCTGCAAATCCAAGGTATGCTGCCTTATCTGACGAAACCTTGTTTCTTGTCTGCTTAGTCATTAATGAATCAATAATATCCTTAACATTAGAAACAGGGATTGAATAAGCCATACCTTCTACACCATCACTGGAAGTCTTTGCAAAGTTAATTGCGATAACCTTACCTTCTGCATTGAGTAATGCACCACCGCTGTTACCGGAATTAATCGCTGCATTTGTCATTAAAAGTCCTGAAAATGTTACATTATTAACAGTAATAGAACGGTTTGTGGCGCTGATAATACCATTTGTTACAGACTGGCCTTCACCCAATGCATTACCGATAGCAACAACCTCCTGTCCGATGGCTACATCATCACTGTCTGCCAGTTCTGCGATTGCAATACTGTTGATGGTTGAATCCTTAATATCTGAAAGATTGATTGCCACTACCGCAATATCCTTATCAGACTTTGAACCCTTTACGGTTGCACTGACAGATTCACCGTCCACAAAGACACATTTTAAATCATTTACATCACTAACTACGTGTGCATTCGTTACAACAAGCAGTTCTTTATCATTCTTACCTACAATAATACCGGTTCCGCTTGTCTGTGCTTCATAGGACTGGCTGCCGAACAGTCCATAGAAAGATGAAGAACTTCCTGAAGACACGGTTGTCGTACCGTTTAATGCCACCATTGCCGGAAGGGCTGCATTTGCAACGGACTGTGCATCCATACCCGTTGAAGCTGATGAAGTACTCTGTGCCGTTGTTGCGGTTACATTGGAAGTCACGGTTGCAATGTTGTTATAGTCGCTTGATGATTTTACCGGAAGAATCGTACTTCCCGTGTAATATACACCATACATTACTGCGCCGGCAATTACACCGAACACGGCTGCCGAACCTGCCAGTTTTGCAAGCCTTTCTCCAAAACCGTCTTTGTTTCTATCCTTCTTTTTCTTCTGCCTTCCATTCTGCTGATTCATACTGCCCTGTCCTGCGCCTGCCTGCTGATAGGAAGTATCCTGCTGGAATGTACTGCTCTGCTGATAATAGGAAGTGTTATTGTTTTCCTGTTCAAACGGAATATTTCCTGCGCTGTATCTGTATTCTGAACTTTCTGCCTGTGTTGTTTCCGTTGTATTTTCATCATCGTAATGAATTCGTTCTCCTGTCTTTGGGTCAAATCTCGGTCTTGGGTTATACTGGTTATTTTCGTCGTTATACATATCGATTTCTCCTCTCTGTCGTGTCTTTTGTTCTTAGATAAAAAAGAACACATCTCGTCTATGCTTTGTAGTATAGTAACGAAATGTGTTCTAATTGTGTTTTCTCTGTTAAGAATTTCTGAACTCGCTCTGCGATAAAAAGATAATTGTGACGCCTGCAGCACAATTATCTATGTGAAGAATCTTAAATTTAAGGATTCTTCACATTACTACTGTCCCGCTACTTCCATAACAGCCTTTGTAAGTTCTTCAAGTTTTGCATCTGCATCCGCTAAGTTGCTGCCCTTAACGCCCATGTAGAACTTAATCTTTGGTTCTGTTCCGGACGGTCTTGCACAGCACCATGCATTGTCAGAAAGTGCATAATATAATACGTTGGATGACGGAAGTCCGGTAGACTTCTTTTCGCCGGTCTTTAAATCAACACATTCATCCTTCTTGTAATCTCTTGCTTCGAGTACGTCCCATGAACCGAACTTCTTCGGTGTTTCGTTGCGGAGCTTATCCATCAGTTCTGCAATCTTTTCAGCCCCTTCTGCACCCTTCATGGTAATTGCCTTCTGACCTTCTTTGTAGTATCCGTATTTTTCAAAAATCTGAATCATCTGATCCCACAGAGTCATGTTCTTTGTCTTGTAGTATGCTGCTGCTTCACATAATGCCATAACGGCAACAACTGCATCCTTATCTCTTGCATGTGTACCGACAAGGCAGCCATAGCTTTCTTCAAAACCAAATTCATATTCGTATGTACCCTGCTGTTCAAAGAACTTAATCTGCTCACCGATATACTTAAAGCCTGTTAATACCTCAATCAGCTTTACATTGTATTCTGCTGCAATGGCATCTGCCATATTGGTAGATACGATAGTCTTTACAAATGCGCCGTTATCGTGTAACAGATTCTTTTCCTTACGCTGTGAAAGCAGATATTCTGCAATCAGCATACCGGACATATTTCCTGTAAATGCCTTGTATTCGCCTGTCTTGGTGTCTTTTGAATATACACCGAGTCTGTCGGCATCCGGATCTGTTGCCAGAATGATATCTGCATCTTTTTCCTTTGCCAGCTTTAATGCCAGTGTGAATGCCTTTGGGTCTTCCGGGTTTGGATATTCAAGTGTTGTGAAATCCGGGTCCGGTTTTTCCTGTTCTTTTACAATATAAACATGCTTAAAGCCCAGTTCTTTTAAAATTCTTCTGACCGGAACGTTACCTGTTCCGTGGAACGGTGTGTATACAATCTTGATATCATCCGCTACCTGTCTGATAATATCACCGTTGATGCTCATTTTCTTTAAAGCCTTGATATAAGCTTCATCCATATCATAGCCGATAACATTGTAAAGACCGCAGGCTTCTGCCTCGTCTTTTTCCATGGTCTTTACCGTATTGTAATCTGTAACAGCCTTTACTTCTGTAATAATCTGTGTATCCTTTGGTGCTGTAATCTGTGCGCCGTCTTCCCAATATACTTTGTAACCGTTGTATTCCGGTGGATTATGGCTGGCTGTAATGACAATACCTGCGATGCAGTGCAACTGTCTTACGGCAAATGATAATTCCGGTGTCGGTCTTAATGACGGGAAGATATATGCCTTGATTCCGTTCGCATTCAGGCATAATGCTGCCTCGTCTGCAAATTCAGGGGACATTCTTCTTGAATCATATGCAATCGCAACGCCTCTGTCTGCTGCATTTTCCTTCTTAATAAAGTTTGCAAGTCCCTGTGTTGCCTTTCTGACAGTATAAATATTCATGCGGTTTGTACCGTTGCCGATAACACCTCTTAAACCACCTGTACCAAACTCTAAATCTTTATAAAAGCGGTCTTCAATCTCTTTTTCATTACCCTCAATTGATTTTAATTCAGCTCTTGTTGCCTCATCAAAATATTCATTGGCACACCACGCCTTGTAAGACTCCATGTAACCCATAACTTTAATCCTCCATATTTCTTCTTTTTACTGATTGAATTTATAAAAATTATAATACAATCCCTTTTTGAAATCAATCTTTTAATGATTCTTTAAATGCAGCAGCAACATTTTCTAACGCTTCCTGCTCATCCGGACCGTCTGCAATCAGCTCTATTTCATCACCGCATTTAATTCCTGCTGCTAAAATTGAAATGACACTCTTTGCATTGGCCGTCTTTCCTTCTCCATAAGCAAATGTAATATGGGAATCGTATTTGACAGCAGCATCGCACATTGCCCCCGCTGGTCTTAAATGTATTCCCAATGCACTTCCTACGACTATTTTTTCACTAACCATCTTTTCTCTCCCATCCGCTGTTTTCAGCTTTTTATTCTACCGGTTCTGGCCGGTTGTTTCAGAGGTACCGGCTGTTGTTGTTTCCTGTGTCTGCTGTGTTGTTGTTTCCGGCTGTGTCTGTGCTGTCTGCGCCTGTATCTTTACGGCTGCCTTATAGGTATCGTCCAGACTGCAGCCGCCCGGCAGCTGAAACTGTATCGATAATGTATATGTTCCTTCTTTTAAGCCTGTCAGATTCACCGTAGCTTTGATATCCGATGCCTGTGCTGCTGCCAGTGCTTCATCTGAACCTGTCAGTATTACATGAATGGTATCCTGATCGGTAATTGCTGCTTCCAGACCTGATGATAAACCGGAAAATGTAATATCAGATGTCTTCACCGTAAATTCCCTGCTGTGCACATCGGAAATCTTTACTGTAATGGAAACAACCGAATCCGATACCACACTCACATCAGACGGCACAAAATCTTCCATCCACAGACGAAATGTTTTATCACTGCTTAATCCCGTCACCTTTAACTGGTCGGAAGGAATCGTAATCTGTGTAATCTGGTCTAAAACCTTTGTCTCTCCCGAAATCGTAATCTGGTCTGCGGAACTTTGTACCTTATGAACGGTATAACCGTCCGCCGGTTCACCCGAAACAGAATATTTTAACGGTACGGTTTTAGACTTTTTGACACTTGCCGTATATTCCACTTCACTCTTTGACAGTTCAAGCTGCGGATCATCAATTACATTACCGTCCGCATCGTATAAAACAATCGGTACAACACTCTGGATATTATCCTGTGCATTGCTGATGTCGCAGATGGCTTTAACCTGCGCAATCTTTGCAATGGTGGTTGATGAACCGGTAATCTTGATGGTCGATGGCGATACGGACTGTTTCGTGACTACATAGCCTTCCGCTTCCGTACCGTTGACTTCCATGCCAACATCAAACTGCTGTGTTACCCTGTTTTCAATATCCAGCTTAACCGCTGTTGTCTTTGGCGTCACTTCGACATTGGTCAGCGTTTTGCCGTCTTTGACAACCTTTACATCAATATCGGCATAATCGGCAAATGCCGTAATCCTGCTTAAATCTGCCGTAGCTACAATATCTGCCGCTTTAATATCCGTGATAACACTTTTAGGTCCGCTTACATAAACCGAAATTTTACTGCCATCTGTAATCTCATACGTATAGCCCTTATCCGTAAGACTTTCTGTATTAATCAGCTGCACCGGAACGGTACTGATTGTCACCCCCATGGTCGGGTCGTAAATATTGACAATAATCGTCCACAATACAATTGCGCATAAAGCTGACAGGATTTTCAGGCTGAAATTTCTAAATATCTTTTCTTTCATTTTTCAACCTTCCTCTCCAAATCTTAAACGACTTGACATCTACTGTTTTCTTGCGCAGATACTCCAGCTTATTTCTTAAAGAATCCCTGTCAATGTCGCGGATAATTGAACCGCCCACCGCCACGGATACTGCGCCGGTTTCTTCTGATACAATAATTGTAAAGCTGTCGGTGCCTTCACTGATGCCGACACCCGCACGGTGTCTGGTTCCCAGTTCCTTACTTAAGTTTGAATTATCTGACAACGGAAGATAACACGTTGCCGCTACTACTCTGTTGCCCCGCACAATTACCGCGCCGTCATGCAACGGTGTATTATGCTCAAATATATTAATGAGCAGCTGGCTTGTTACAACACCGTCTACCTCGATACCTGTGCGGACATATTCCTCCAGAACCATATCCTGCTCGATAACGATTAATGCACCGGTCCGCACCGCTCCCATTTCATAAGCGGCACGGACAATCTCATCGGCTGTTTTGCTGCTGAACCGTTCACCCTTTTCCCTGCCTTCACCAAAGTTAAACAGTCCGACAACCAGTTTTTTGCGCCCGAGCTGCTCTAACGCACGCCGCAGCTCCGGCTGGAAGATAATCACCAGCGCAATAATGCCGACACTGATGGTTTTTCCCGCAATCCAGAGAATTGTCTTTAAATTCAGTATATATGCAAACAGCGCAAATAATACTACAATGATAATTCCCTTGAGCAGCGCCCATGCTTTTGTATTTTTAATCCACACCAGAATGTTATACAGTACCACTGCAATAATGATAATCTCAATGACATCTGTCCACCCAATCCGTGGAATATATAATTTTGATAAATAATCGCTGAAAAAATTATTCCATGCTGTCACATACTCACCTCATTTCTGTTCCTTCCGGTCTTTACTCATTTTACCGCTTATAGCTTTTTTAAATATTTTCGTCATCCTGTTCTGATGAAGTCATATCACTGATGTCATGCGCCTTTTTCGTCTTTCTCGCATTAATCTGCTTGACCTTGACTTCGGCATTGACAATATTAATTTTCGGAACAGCTTTTACGTAATAATAGTACTCATCATCTTCATACTGTACGTATTCCGTTCTGGAATAATCCACACTGAAAAACAAAATCTGGCACAGATACCCTACAACCCCGCCAAGCACGGTTCCCACAATCATCAGAATCAGATTGATTTTGGCACCTGTCACTAAAATTCCTGCAAGCAGTACGATAAACTGTACCACAATCCCTGCCGCAATGGCATAGGTCCACGCATTATCAATCTTTAGCCGTCTGACTGCATATACTGCCGTAATCGTAACAACCATTGCAATTACAAACAGAATCATTTCTTTATTATTAAACAGACTTTCTACAATATACGAAATCTGCTGCATACTGTCATTGACTGACTTTGTCGTCAGTGCCGTTTCATATTCACTGGCTGTCTTAATAATGTAAAAAATAATCACACCAAATGCCGCCGGAATCATGGCGAATGCGTTAAAGCAAAGCCCCGCCGCAATTGGAAGCAGGTACGGCATTTTTATCCAGCAAAGCAGTACCGTAATCACTAAAAGATACCCCTGCTTCGGTGTAAAACGGTAATACAGCAGATACATTAAAAGAACGATTCCCAGTACAATCAATGCAAATTCCGCAGAAATCGCATATAAATGAATCAGCATAAATACCGATAAGAAAAATATCATAAATCCATTTGGAAGAAAGGCACACAATACTGCCATTGCCACGGCTATCAGCGGATTTTTCAGCTTTGACATATATCCGATGCTTGCATTGAGCATCAGAAAAGAAACCAATGCCATCACAAACCGTACTGCCGGAACCAGATACGTATCGTATTTATTATAGAATTTCTTAAATCCTTCCTTTAATTCCAGTAAAAAAACCATGTGAGTCCTCCAATACTATTTTTTCTTTCTCTGGCTGTCGTAAAAACGTTCCAGCTTGTTCAGTCTTGAAAAATACTTTTTCAGACCTTTCCGCGAATGATTATACTGATAGGCATAAACCATTGCCGCAATGATGGTATATACAATTAACATCAGGATATAATATATTCCCAGTCTTTTTCCCACTGCCGCATAATCGAGCGAATTAATGTCGGCAACCAGTTTTTCAAGGTTGCATAACACATACAGTATCACCATGATTATATATGCAAATGTTGTTGCAATTAATGTACGGAGTACGCCAAACGCTACATAATCCCCCTTAAAATAGCGGGAATTTTTAATCATCTGCCTGCCTTCGTTTTTTTCATAAATTGCCATTTTCGTCATCATTTTAATCTTATTTTCATTCAGCAATTAATTCACCTCACTGCAAGTCATATTAGTGTAAGCATATCATATTTTTGTCTAATTGTATATTACTATTTGCGAGTGACCGCCATTCGGGGCTACAACAATTCGTACCCGTCTGCCTTCTGCCGTAAAAGTTCTGTCTGTGTTGGCAGAAAGATAATTGCTCCACACCTGTCCGTACTCGTCCGGAAGCAGTCTGGCAAGCACCGTCTGAATCCTGCTGTCAAATGTGCCGCTTCTCTGCTTGATATAGATAATGGTTACATTCGGCTGTGTGATGATTTCTCCATAATATGTATCATTTTCTTCGCATACATAAACATTGGAATAACGCTGTGTAAATCCGATTCCTGAAAGTCCGTCTGAAATGCTGCCGCTGTTGTCACCATTGCTGGTGTTACTGCCGCTATTACTGTTGTTTGAGGAATTCCCGCCGTTTGTGGATGAACCGTCGTTATTGCCGGAATTACTGCCGGAAGAACCGCCCGTCGTGCCGGATTCACCATTTGAAGAACCACCGGAGCTTCCCGAACCGCTGTCCGTACTGCCTGAATCATCTCCGCCATCCGAATCACCGGAACCGCCGTCATAGGAGCCGCTTCCCGAACTGCCTGAGCCTGTCCATGAACCGCCTGCCTGCCCGCCGCCTGTACCTGTACTGCCGCTGTCAGAGCCGCTTCCTGCGGATGTTCCACCGGATGACGTACTGCCCGATGCACTGCCGCTTCCGGATGCATTATTTTTTGCAAGGGTTGTACCGGTGTAAACCGGAAGGTTATTTTTTGAACCCTGTGCCACATTTTCAATTCCTTCAATGACAACTGAATCGGAAACGGTTCCGACAGTTGCTGTTACAACGGTTGTTCCCACTGCCTTCACTGTGAGAATTCCGTCTTTATCAATCTCTGCCACAGACGAATCCGAACTGCTCCAGATGAGTGCCTGGTCCGTATTTTCGGGAACAACCAGTGCTGTCATCTTTAACTGCGTGCCTACCGGAACGGCACAGTCTTCAAATTCAATCTCTACTTCTGTTTCTGTATTGCTCATCTGCTGTGCCTGCGCCGAATCATCTTTTAACTTAATCCGGTCTACGCTGACACTCGCCGCATTGCTTTCCTTTTCCTTTTTTTGCTGTATAGAACCGGAAACGATGGAAGCAACTGTCAGGATAATGACCACGCCTCCGACTACACCCGGAATGACCCAGTTCTTTATTTTATTTTTCTTTGCCATTTCTTACCTTTCCCGTTTTGTTTTTTACTTTAGTATACCACAATCCTGTGTGAATGAAAAATAAATATCGTGTAAAAATTGCAGAATCTTTCGACACAAACCTGCAATTTCTGTACAAAACATAAAAACATATAAAAATCTTACAAAGATTGAAATTTTTTTGATTATTTGGATAATAGTGTGTTCTACTCACACAGCTGCTCATACCACTGCTTTGTCATACTACTGTCTTTTGCATTAAAAAACATCGTCTGTGTGTCCGTCTGAATCAGAATGTACGGCGCATTTCCTTTATATATAAAAAGCATACATTTTCCGTAAGTATTTCCTTTAAAATGCCCTACCGCATAGGTTTCTGTTGCGCCGCCGTTGGTTTTTGTGAAATTATCACGCGGCATTGTATCCAGCAGCTCTGCTTTCTGAATGGATTCTTTATCAAATGTGATTTTATAACCGCCGCCCTCAACCGTAAGCCTGTTATTTTCTATGATAAAATCCACTTTGACATGAATCAGCGGAAGCATTGCCGCAACCGTAAATACGATAGTTCCTGCAACAACAAAGGTTAAAATGCCCGTCCATATTTTTGCCCCTGCCGTTGCATAATTAAAGGAATAATTTCCCGACTGCATACGGTCCGCCACAAGCATATGTCTGTCATTGGGATTGTAGTAAAATCCTGTTTTCCAGTATTCGTCATCATCGACATATACCGGCGTGTTATCTGCATTTAAAAACTCATTTTTCTTTTTATACATCCGGAAAATCAGCACCAGAAATGCCACGCCTGACAGGCTTTCCAGTACGACATAGCTGTAAAACACAACCGCGTTCAGACTGTTAAAAATAAGTGCCTGTACGGCAATCATCACCCATGCTGCCGCATTACAGCTGCTCATGGCAAGGAGTGCTTCCCCGGTATATTTTTTTATCAGGTAATTGACCTGCAAATTTTTTTCGGTATCCTGACTGTAAACCGTATGCTGTCTGCGGTTGATAAAAACATGCGCTATCCACGCCGTTACCGATACCGCCACGGCACAGATACAGAATATCCCCATTTCTTCCCAAAAAACCGGACGTTTTCCACACAGAAACGGCAGTACGCACAGGATTTCTATTAAAATAACGACTGCGTGATACCGGTACGGCACTGCGCTTTTTTCTGTCATTGTCAGTACCGCCGTGTCGATGTAGACCTTCTTTTTCTGCCCTTCTACAAGCCAGCCCTGCGCCACCTTGTAATCATACAATTTCCGGTGCATTGCGGCATTGAAGTAAATCGCCGCTCCCATGTATGCAAAAATCCACACAATCCAGATGATAACATAAAGTGCCATATTAAAAAAACACAGTATGCTGAGTGCCATGATTAAAATCAGATTAATGATATGAAACCGCTTCATTTTTCTTTTGGCATTCGTGACCTGTTCTGTCACCTCCGGTTTATCTGCGTGTTCCGGCGGAATATGCACCCCCAGAACCATTCCGTTATTGTACCTGTACTGGCTCATGAATCCATACCACATTGCACCGATTGTAATTAAATTTGCCGATGCAAATGTTATAAACATAAAAACTCCCATACTTCCTCCTATCCGCAGACGTCACAAAGCGTTGTGCGAAAATCTTTGATTTTAGGATTGTCTGCATACCTTCATCTTAGAATAAATCCCGTCACACAGCTTTAAAAACTCTGCCTTTTCCATTCCCGTAATGCTAGCTTCCGCCGACAAAAGCTCTAATTCCGCTTCTAACTTTTCCCTGAACTGCAAATCCATATCAACAAAATCTGCCACTACCGCGCCGTGCCGTCTGTCAATCTTAATATAGCCTTCCGCCTTTAATATCTGATAAGCTTTATTCACGGTCATTGTATTAACGCCCGCTTCTGCTGCCAGCTGGCGGACTGTCGGCAGCTTTTCTTCTGCCTTTAGTTCACCTTTTCCGATTCCTTTTACAATCTGATTGCGAAGCTGCACATATATCGGCACTTCACTTTCCATGTCCAATTCTATAACCATATGTTCGCTCCTTTCCTGCCGTGCTTTTGTATTATTTGTATTATACATTATAATACAAATAATACTTTTGTCAACAAAATTCGGACTGATTTGCAGCTGTCTGTGCAAAAAAGAC
>OOCZ01000958.1_pt1 | contig 20029 bp, 18 predicted proteins | sample 1671631 | NCBI WGS metagenome assembly OOCZ01 (sample SAMN06348176, study PRJEB24527) | human gut metagenome | reverse complement strand
CGAAGAAGATGCCGCCCAGCAGCACCCACAGCAGCACCGGCAGCCAGCCGAAAGCAGCGGCCTGGATCGCACCGGTAACAGGGCCTGCACCGGCAATGGAGCTGAACTGGTGTGCAAACACGGTCCAGCCGTCGGTGGGAACGTAGTCCCGGCCGTCCTCATGGACAACTGCCGGGGTCTTGGCAGAGGGGTCGATGCCCCACTTGTTTGCCAGCCAGCGGCCGTAAAGCATATAAGCGCCAAACAGACACACGGCTGCGATCAATACGATGACCAGCGTATTCATTGTTTTTACCTCTTTCCTTTTTTGGCATCCGGCAAATGTCAGCGGCATGGGGGCGGCAGGGTGTAAAAAAGGCCCCGTCTTCCTGCGTTCGTTCCATTTGGGACGAACCATCGAAGACGAAGGCCTTCACATACACTGCACATCGTGTATGGAATACTCCGCGATACCACTTCGTTTGCTGCACAGGGCAGCCACTCCCAGCGTACATACATACGCAGCCCCGTAACGTGGGCAAAACGGCCATGCATTACTGGAAAGCGGGGTCAGCGCCTTTGTTCACACAGGCTGCTCGCAGGGGAGAACGCTTTGCTCCTGACTGCTGCCCTTGCATCAGATGGGCGGCTCTCTGGGAGAGGGTGCTGCAAAGAATCATGTCCTGTTCATCGCATTTGCCGAATGATTGTCCGTATTTTAGTGCGGAATTCACAAATTGTCAATATCCTTGGAACAAGTTCGGAGGATACACTAATTCAGAAAAGCGTTCTGCAATAATTTTTAGGTGATTTTTGTTCATGCGTGAAACGAAGAAAACTATACACGTCAACGAATGAAAAGAGTTCACGCCAAGGGCTTGACTTTCACACTTTGATGTGCTAAAGTGATGATGCAAGAAAGAACCTGAACATTTCCGGAACATTTAAAAGAGGGAACGCTCCCAAAACCGGACAGTCCGCTGCGGCGGCAAGGAGAACATTCATGTCAGATAAAAATTCCAGAAGAAACCAGACCACCGATGCACTGTTTGATGCCATCCTCAGTCTGGAAACGCGGGAGGAGTGCTACAACTTCTTTGAAGACCTGTGCACTGTAAAGGAGATCTCGGATATGGCGCAGCGGCTGGAAGCGGCAAAGATGCTGCTGGACGGCAGAACCTACGATCAGATCGTGAAGGCGGTGGAGATCAGCACGGCCACCATCAGCCGCATCAACCGCTGCATCCAGTACGGCTCCGGCGGCTACCGCGAGACCATTGAAAAGGTGCGCGGCACCCAGAACCCTAAAAAGCAGGAGTAACACCGGCGTACCCGGCAGACATAGAATGGGGCGTACACCGCCCCTGACCGGACGAACGAAAGGAAGGTTTTATCATGTCTGCTGAGAACTGTATCGATACCACCCGCTGCCCCTGCCCCTGCCTGCCCAAGGTGACGCTGGAGCAGGCGGTCGTTGACCTTGTGGAGAGCATCGCTCTGCAGGAAAATGCCCTGAGCCACATCCTGTGCGCCGAAAGCCGGAAGATGGACGCCGCCATGAAACTGGACGGTCTGGACCTGTGCAAGCTGCTGGAAGTAAACGATTCGGCCACCAACATGGTGCACGCCGTGGCAAACCTGGAGCTGGTGCTCAAGGATAAGCTGGAGTTCGTCTCCAACAACCTGTACTATCCGCCTGCGGATGCCGCAGCGAAGTAAGAAGATGCGGAAAGGCCTGTCCGGATGCCGGGCGGGCCTTTTCTCTGCTTGAATGCATAATTTTTGTAAAAACCATTTGTTGGAATTGCTGATAACGGGATTCTGTGCTATACTATACAATGTATCACCATGAAAGTGAGGAAATTTACAAATTGCTGAACTACGATGCGATCCTGTTTGATGTGGACGGGACCCTGATCGATTCCGCTCCCGGTATCATAAATACATTAAAAGAAGTCTTTGCCAGGATGGGCGTGGACACCACAAATGTGAACCTGCGCCGCTACCTTGGCCCGCCGCTGCGCAAGAGCTTTGGTGAGCACTTTACCGACCCGGCCCTCATTGAAAAGGCCACCGACCTGTACCGCGACAGCTACGCCGTCAAGGGCAGCCACGAGTGCGCCGCCTACTCCGGTGCAGCAGAGATGCTGCAGCGCCTGAAGGACGCGGGCCTTGTGCTGTGCACCGCTACCTCCAAGCCCACGCAGGTCGTCACGCCCATTCTGGAAGAAAAGGGCCTTGCAGGCTATTTTGATTTTATCGGCGGCGCGTCCATGGACGAGAGCCGCGACACCAAGACCGACGTGGTGCGCCATGTGCTGGCCCAGCCCATGATGCAGGGCAGGCGGGTGCTGATGGTGGGCGACCGCAACGACGACATGCGCGGCGCTGCGGACTGCGGGCTGGATGCCGCCGGTGCGCTGTACGGCTACGGCAGCAGGGAAGAGCTGGAACCCTTCCACCCGGTGCTGCTGGCCGAAAGCTGCGCCAGCCTTGCAGACCAGATCCTGAACGGACAGGCATGACCGGAAGGCCCTGTGCCGGAAACGAAATGAATGGTGAGAGATATGAGAAATACACGACCGGAAAAGCAATCGCTTACTCCTATGCAGAAGCAGGCTGTGCTGGTGTGCAGTGTGTGCGCGCTGGCAGCCATTCTGACCATTGCCATTACCATGACGCTGCTCAAACGCGGCAAGACCCCTGCAGCCCCGGGGGAACAGCCCTCCAGCGAGGTGCTGGTGCCGGGCGAAGAGGATATCTCGGATCACTACCAGATCAGCGAGACCTCTGCCGCCCTGCTGCCGGAGACCGCCGACGCGGGCGAGAGCTACCAGAAGGAAACGCTGTTCCTCGGCGATTCCAACACGGTGCGCCTGTACGCCAACGGCCTGATCAGCCTGCAGCAGTTCTGCGCCAAGGAGGGCATTGGCACCCATGCCGCCCTGAACGAGGGCATCGTTACCTTTAAAAAGGACAGCAGCACCTACACCATCGCGCAGGCCGTGGCCAAAATGAAGCCCCGCCGCGTGGTCATCATGCTGGGCACCAACGATACCGGCATGAGCGTGGACGAGTTCATCAAGAACTACACCGCGCTGGTGCAGGCCATTCAGGAAAGCTACCCCTACACCGACATCATCGTGAACACGGTGCCGCCGGTGCCTGCAAACCACGCAAACTACCCCCACATGGACCAGACCAAGATCGACGACTTCAACATGGCCCTGCTGTCCATGTGTGAGCAGATGGGCCTGAAGTTCCTCAACAGCGCCGAAGCGCTGAAGGATGCCAACGGCTATGGCCGCGAGGATTACTACCAGACCGGCGATATCCACCTGAAGCCCGTGGGCCTGAAGGCCATGCTGAGCTATCTGCGCACCCACGCTTACCAGACCGACGACCGTCGGCCCGACACCGCCAACATCCCCACCCGCGCCGAGTATACCCCGAACCCCAGCTCTGCGGTGACAGCACCCAGCAGCTCGGAGGCTGCAGGCTCTTCCGAAGAGCAGGGTGTGCTGTATCAGGCCAGCTACCGGGTGGACAAGACCGGCGGCACCCTTTCCAGCGGCAGCGACAGCGGCAAGACATCCCTCTCCTATGAAGTGACCAGCGCCGCCCAGTCCATCAGCGTGACGGCTGTGCCGCAGGACGGCTATGTGTTCGTCAAGTGGAGCGACGGCGTGACCCAGAAGACCCGCACCGATACGAACTTCAAGCAGAACGTGGACGTGACCGCCGTGTTTGCAGCGGCTTCCGTGCATATCAGCAGCACCGGCAAGGCCGTGCTGGGCGATTCCTACACCTTTACCGCAAAGCTGGGCGGCAAGCACCTCACTGCCGACAGCATCCGCTGGTACGCCAACGGTGCGGAAGTGCCGCAGGCGGCGGGCAAGACCACCGTCAAGGTGGAGATCGACCCCTCCATGCTCAATGCGACCTTTAAGGTGTACGCAGTGGCAAGCTACAACGGCTGCACCGTTACCAGCAACACCGTGAATGTGACGGTCAGCGGCGTAAGCTCCGGCAGCTCGTCTCACAGCTCCGGCAGCTCTGGCAGCACGTCGGGCAGCAGTTCTTCCGGCAGCACCAGTTCTTCCGGTGCATCGTCCGGCACCACCTCCGGGGCATCCTCCGGGGCTACATCCACCTCCGGCAGCTCGTCTCACAGCTCTTCCGACAGCTCGTCTCACAGCTCTTCCAGCAGTGAGAGCACGGCTTCCCCGGCAGGCTCGGCTTCTGCTTCCAACGGAACAGCCAGCTCTTCCCACAGCACCAGTTCGTCCCACGCGGGCTCTGGTGAGAGCAGCTCGGCTTCCCATAGCAGCTCCAGCAGCGAGAGCAGCTCTGCAAGCGCAGGCAGCTCCCATGCGGCTTCGGAATCCAATGCCAGCAAGGAAGCCGCCAACGAGCAGTCCGCATCCACGGACTCCGCGTCCTGAGGCTGTCACCCCGGCCTGCTGTGCCGCATAGGCTGGCAGGAAGGGAGGCGTTTGCATGTACTACGAGGAACCCCGCATCCCGGCGCTGCCCGGGGAAGAGAACGTGACCGACGGCAGCGTGGACGATTACGGCACCGACTGGGAGAACGTGGACAACGGCGCGCTGGAAGAGGAAATGGCAAAGTGTGCTGCCACCCCCTGTGATGTCAAAACCACCTGCCCGGACAACGACCCGGAGCAGACGGACGTACCACCGTACGAAATTGTAACAGAATGATGTGAAGCCAGCTCTGTTTACGGCAGGGCTGGCTTCTGCCTGTTGTTGAGCGCATGGCAGCTGAGGCCATGGCAGAAGGAAAAGAGGGAAGGTTTATGGCAAAATATTATTGCGTGCTGTTCGATGCAGACAACACCCTGCTGAACTTTGACGCAGCCGAAAGCAAGGCACTGGCCGAAACGCTGGTGAACTACGGCATTGAGCCGGACGCAGAAACGGTGCAGACCTACCGCACCATCAACTCGGAGCTGTGGCGGCAGCTGGAAAAAGGCCAGATCAAGCGGGAAAAGCTCATGGCGGAGCGGTTCACCCGCTTCCTCAAGGCCATTGATGCCGCCGGTGACGGAGCCGAGATGAACCGCTTCTATCTGGAACAGCTCTCCACCCACCCGGACCTGATGGGGCCGGAAGTGCTGGATGTGCTGCGGGAGCTTTCCGAGGTGGCAACGCTGGCCGTTGTGACCAACGGCTTCCAGAAGGTGCAGACCCGCCGTCTGGCCGAGAGCGGTGTGCTGAACTTTATGGAGGACGTGTTCGTCTCCGAGAAGATGGACAGCGAAAAGCCCAACCGCAGAATTTTTGATGCGGCCCTGCGCGCCCTTGGCGTGGAGAACCGCGAGCATGTGCTGGTGGTGGGCGACGGCCTGAGCAGCGACATTCAGGGCGGCGTGAATGCGGGCCTTGACACCTGCTGGTATAACCCCAGCCACGCCGAGAACCCCGGCAAGGTGGTGCCCACCTACGAGATCGCAGACCTGAAAGAGCTGTACCCGCTGGTGATGGAGCAGGAAGAGCTGGCCAATGTGGGCCTGAAGAACCGCCGCCACCAGTGCTGAGCCAATAAGCGGATGGAGAACGGGATCATAAAACTATGCTGATACATTTGGAAAAACTAGGCAAGAGCTTTGGCGAGAAGATCGTGCTGCACGATGTGACCGCCAGTGTCGAGCGGGAGGACCGCATCGGCATCGTGGGCCAGAACGGCGCGGGCAAGACCACCCTGCTCAAGATTTTGACCGGCGAGTACCAGGACTACGAAGGTGAGTTCAGCGTGACCCACGGCGTGACGCTGGGCTATCTGGAACAGAACGCAAAGCTGGATGCCACGCTGGATCTCTACGGCGAGATGCGCTCCACCTTTGCCCCTGTGCTGGATGCCATGGCCCAGATGCAGGTGCTGGAACGCAAAATGGCCGCGCAGCCGGACGACACGGAGCTGCTGGCCCGGCACGACCAGCTGCAGAACATCGTGGATGCCGCCGACGGCTACAACATGGATGTGAACATCAAAAAGGTGCTGTCCGGCATGGGCTTTGCGCAGGATACATGGCAGAAGAACATTGCGGTGCTCTCCGGCGGCGAGCTGACGAGGCTGCGGCTGGCAAAGCTGCTGCTGGAAAAGCCGGACGTGCTCATTCTGGACGAGCCCACCAACCACCTGGACTTTGCCACCATGGAATGGCTGGAAAACTACCTCAAAAGCTATTCCGGTGCGGTGCTGGTGGTCAGCCACGACCGCTATTTCCTCGATAACGTGTGTACGAAGATCTGGGAGGTCTCCTTCCAGACCATGACCACCTACAAGGGCAACTTCTCGGCCTACCTGCCCCAGAAGGAAGCTTCCGATGCCCTGCGCCAGAAGCAGCACGATGCAGATGTGGCACTGGCCGAAAAGCTGCAGGACTACGTGGACCGCAACCTTGTGCGCGCCTCCACCACCAAAATGGCCCAGAGCCGCCGCAAGCAGCTGGAAAAGCTGGAGATCACCGAAGCGCCCAAGGACGAGACCAACCAGCTCAAGTTCCGGTTTGAATATGACGTAGAACCGTGGAACGAACTGGTGCTGCTCAAGAACCTGACCATCAAAATAGGGGAGCGCACCCTGCTGGAACCCTTTACCTACACGGTGTGCCGCGGCCAGCGGCTGGTGATCGCAGGCCCCAACGGCGCGGGCAAGTCCACCCTGATGCAGGTGCTGGACGGCAAGCGCCGCCCCTCCGGCGGCATGGTGCGTCTGGGCACCGGTGCACGACCCAGCATTTTTGCCCAGCAACAGAACCGTCTGGGACAGGGCAGGGTCATCGACGTGATCTGGAACAAGTACCCCCGTATGACTGAGCTGGAGGTGCGCAGCCATCTGGCCAAGCTGGGCTTCCGGGGCGATACGGTGTTCAAGCCCTGCGAGGCACTGTCCGGCGGCGAGCTGGCCCGCCTGCGCTTTGCGGAGATCGTGCTGGAGCGGCCCAACCTGCTGTTCCTGGACGAGCCCACGAACCATCTGGATATCTACACCCGCGAGAACCTGACCGAGGCCCTCATGGCCTACACCGGCACGCTGCTGCTGGTCACCCATGACCGCCACCTGATGAACAGTCTGGCCTGCCCCATCCTCTACCTTGAGGACGGCAAGGCCACCCTCTACCCCAGCTACGATGCCCTGATGGGCCGCAGCGCCCCGGCACCTGCCGTGCAGAAGGCCGCCGAACCGGCCAAGACCGGCTACGGCAGGGAGCAGCGCCGCCGCCGCGCCGAGCTGCGCGCCAAGATCAAGGCCTGCGAGGACGAGATGGAGGCCTGCGGTGCACGCGAGGTGGAGCTGGACAACGAGATCAACTCCCCGGAGGTGTACAACGACCCCGACCTGCTGCGCCAGAAGAGCGACGAGCTCAGCGACCTGCGTTTCCATCAGGAAGAGCTGTTTGCCGCATGGGAGGCCGCCATGGAAGAGCAGGAATGCTACGAACAGTCCCAGACCGAAGAGTAAAGGAGCACACGCATGCCAAAAAATCCACGCAGCTATGAAAAGACGCGGCACATCGCCCTGTCGGGCCTGTTGTTCGCGCTGGCCATGGCGCTTTCGTTCATTGAAGGCTCGCTGGTCATTCCGGGCCTTCTGCCCGGCATGAAGCTGGGCCTTGCCAACATCGTGGTGATGTACGCTCTGTTCTTCATGGGTGTCAAGCAGGCGCTGGTGCTGGACGTGCTCAAGGCACTGTTCGTTTTTCTGGTGTCCGGCTTCACGGCGGGGTTCCTCTCGCTGTGCGGCGGCCTGTTGTCGCTGCTGGTCATGGCCGTGCTGTACTATGTGGTGCCGGTGCGGCCCACCTGGTTCATCCTTTCGGTCTGCGGTGCACTGGCCCACAATGTGGGGCAGCTGCTGGGGGCCGGCGTTATCATCTCGTCGTCGCTGTCACTGTACTATGCGCCGGTCATGCTGGTGCTGGGCCTGGTAATGGGCGCACTGACGTCCATTACCCTCAAGGCACTGCTGCCGGCACTGGGGCGGCTGGGGTTCAGCACCCGCGAAAAGCGGGGCGAATAACCGACGCCACTGCGGCAACGGTTGCATTTTGACCGGAAATCAGTATAATAAAGAAACAAACGGTTTTGATTTTATGAGAAAACCCCAGACTGACAGGGCTGCCGGACAGAACCATCCATCGGCAGCCGGGAGGTGTTTGCATCATGTCTGAAAAAGTAACGATCAAGGCAGAGCGCCGGGAACTGCATCTGCCCGCCATCGCCCTGCGTGGGCTGGTCGTATTCCCGAATAATCTGGTCCACTTTGAGGTGGGCCGCGAAAAGAGCATTGCCGCCGTGGAATGGGCCATGGCCAACAACTCCAATGTGTTCCTTGTGGCGCAGAAGGAGATGGAGCTCAGTGACCCCACCCAGGAGGATCTGTTTGCTTACGGCGTCGTGGCCGAGGTCAAGCAGGTGCTGCGCGTCTCGGATGATCTGGTCAAGGTTCTGGTGGAGGGCAAATACCGCGCCAAGCTCACCGATCTGGACACCACCGGCGATTTCCTGCTGGCTTCCGTGCGCCCGGCCCCGGTGCGTGTCGGCAAGACCGAGGACGCCGTGGAGACCGAAGCCCTGCTGCGCGCTCTGAAGAGCAGCTTTGACGAGTATCTGGGCATGAACCCGCGTCTGGCCAAGGACGTGGTGTTTACCATCGTGTCCAGCACCGACCCGGAGTTCCTCAGCGAGTACATGCCCGCAAACCTGTTGTTCCGCTACGAGGACAAGCAGGCTGTGATGAACGAGAACACCCTCGCGGGCCGTCTGCAGCGTCTTGTGGAGATGCTGCGCCGCGAGTGCCAGGTGATGAAGATCGAGAAGGAGATCGCGGACAAGGTCAACGAGTCCATGGACAAGAACCAGCGCGACTACTACCTGCACGAGCAGCTGCACGTCATCAGCGATGAGCTGGGCGAGGGGGACGACACCCACGCCGAGGCCGACGAGTACCGCCGCAAGATCACGGCACTGCATCTGGCCGAGGACAGCGAGAAAAAGCTGCTCAAGGAAGTGGACCGCCTGTCCAAGATGCAGGGCTCCAATCAGGAAGCCACCGTTATCCGCACCTATCTGGACACCTGCCTGGACCTGCCGTGGAACAGCTATACCGAGGATGATCTGGACATCAACCGTGCCCAGCAGATCCTGGACCGCGACCACTACGGCCTGAAAAAGGTCAAGGACCGCATTCTGGAAACGCTGGCCGTGCGCAAGCTGGCTCCGGACGTCAAGGCCCAGATCATCTGCCTGGTCGGCCCTCCGGGCGTCGGCAAGACCAGCATTGCACGTTCCATCGCCGAAAGTCTGGGCCGCAAGTATGTCCGCATCAGTCTGGGCGGCGTGCGGGATGAAGCCGAGATCCGCGGCCACCGCCGCACCTACATCGGTGCCATGCCCGGCAAGATCATCAGTGCCATGATCACCGCCAAGAGCTCGAACCCTCTGATGCTGCTGGACGAGATCGACAAGCTGGCCGGTGACTTCCGGGGCGACCCGGCGGCGGCTCTGCTGGAGGCACTGGACCCCGAGCAGAACAGCACCTTCAACGACCACTTCCTGGACATCCCGTTCGACCTGAGCCATGTGCTCTTCATCACCACGGCCAACGATCTGGGCAGCATTCCCGGCCCCCTGCGCGACCGCATGGACGTCATCGAGCTGCCCAGCTACACCCGCGTGGAAAAATACAACATTGCCCGCAAGCATCTGCTGCCCAAGCAGCTCAAGGCCTGCGGTCTGACCGGCAAGGTCACCCTGAGCCAGAGCGCCCTGTACGGCATCATTGATGGCTACACCCGCGAAGCCGGTGTGCGCAATCTGGAGCGCACCATTACCAGTGTGCTGCGCAAGTGCGCCCGGAAGATCGCATCCGGCGAGGCGGAGACGGTGTCGGTCACCGGCTCCATGCTGGAAGATCTGCTGGGCCCCCGCTTCGTCAAGCCCGACTTTCTCAACCGCACCAATGCCGTGGGCATCGCCAACGGTCTGGCCTGGACCAGCGTGGGCGGCGAGACCCTGCCCATTGAGGTGCAGGTCATCGACAACGGCAGCGGCAAGATCACGGTGACCGGTTCGCTGGGCGATGTGATGAAGGAGAGCGCTCAGCTGGCTGTCACCTGGGTGCGGGTCCATGCGCTGGAATACGGCATCGACCCGGAGCGGCTCAAGAAGTGCGACCTGCACATCCACGCCCCGGAAGGTGCTGTGCCCAAGGACGGCCCCTCGGCCGGTGTCACCCTGACCACGGCGCTGGTGTCCTGCCTGTCCGGCCTGCCGGTGCGCGGGGATGTGGCCATGACCGGCGAGATCACCCTCCACGGCAACGTGCTGCCCATCGGCGGCCTGCGCGAAAAGAGCATGGCAGCCTACCGTGAGGGCATGAAGACTGTGCTGATCCCCAAGGACAACGAGCCGGATCTGTACGAGGTGGACGATGAGGTCAAGAAGAATCTGACCTTCCTGCCCATGCAGAACCTGACCCAGGTGCTGAACGCCGCGCTGCTCAAGCCGACGAGCGCCAAAAAGGCCAAGGCTCCGGCCAGCCGCACCCGCAAAAAGGCCAAGACGGCCGAGAGCATCGTGCCGCCTGCCGCCGACAAGCCCCAGCCCGGGGCGGTCTGCTGACAAAACAGAAAGGAATCCCCCATGATCTTCAACAAAGCTGATTTTATTGCCAGCTATGGCATTTCCAGCCAGCTGCCCGAGAGTGACCGCCCGGAGTTGAGTTTTTCGGGGCGGTCCAACGTGGGCAAATCCAGCCTGATCAACAAGCTGTGCAGCCGCAAAAACCTGGCCCGTGTGTCCAGCACCCCGGGGAAGACGGCCACCATCAACTTCTATGCGGTGGACGACTGCTATTTTGTGGACCTGCCGGGCTACGGCTACGCCAAGGTCAGCAACGCCGACCGGGAACGCTGGGATGACCTGATCAACAGCTACTTTGAGGCCCCTCGGCACCACACCCTGCTGGTGCAGCTGCTGGACTGCCGCCACGCCCCCAGTGCCGACGACCTGCAGATGCTGCGGTATCTGCATTACCACCGCATCCCCTATGTGGTGGCCCTGACCAAGGCGGACAAGCTCAAGAAGAGCCAGCTGGCCTCCACGCTGGAACAGTTCGAGGATATCTGCCGCCCCTATGGCTGCCAGAAGGTGGTGCTGACCAGCGGCGAGAACGGCTACGGCATCCCGGAACTGCAGGCGGTGCTCAATGCCGCTGTGGCCGGGGAACAGGAAGCGGAGTAAACCATGGCCTACAACGAATTTGCCTATTTCTACGATGAATTCAACGGTGAGGCCGATTACGATGCCCTGTATGCCCACATCCATGCAAAGCTCAAGGAGCACGGCATCCACGACGGCATCCTTGCCGACCTTGGCTGCGGCACCGGTGAGCTGACGTTGATGCTCACGCAGGCGGGCTATGATATGATCGGCATTGACCAGTCCGAGGAGATGCTCTGCGTTGTGCGCGATAAGGCCGAACAGCTGGGTCTTTCCGGCAGGCTGCTGCTGCTCCGGCAGGACCTGCTCAAGCTCGATCTGTACGGCACCATCCGGGGCGCGGTGTCCACCTTTGACACCTTCAACCACATCCCGGACCTCGACACCGCCATTGCCAACGCGGGCTTTTTCATGGAGAAGGGCGGGGTGTTCCTGTTCGATATGAACACGCCCTACAAGCACCGGAACGTGCTGGGCGACAACGCGTTCACCTTTGAGGAAGAGGATGCCGCCTGTGTGTGGCGCAACCACTACGATGCCGCCAACCGCCGCGTGGAGATCACCGTGGACATCGACTACCACGAGACCGGCGAGCACTTCCACGAGCAGTTCTGCGAGTACACCTATGACCTTGACACCATCCGCACCGCGCTGGAAAAGCACGGCTTTGCGCTGGAAAGCGTCTGCGACGGCGAGACCTTCGGCCCCCTGACCGGGGACAGCCAGCGCTATTTCTTCTGCGCAGTCAAGCAGTATACACAATTGGAGGGATAACTTTATGGCAAATCTGATCCGCGGCCTGTCGGAGAACGGCGGGGTCGTGTTCTGCGGCGTGGATTCCACCCAGATCGTCCGCAAGGCCGAAAAGCTGCACACCACCAGCGCCACCTGCAGCGCGGCACTGGGCCGTCTGCTCACCGGCGCGGCCCTGATGGGCTCCATGCTCAAGGACGACCGTGACCAGATCACCCTGCGTGTGTCCGGCGGCGGCCCGGCGGGCGTGGTCATTGCCTGCACCGACGGCACCGGCAACGTGAAGGGCTGCATCGATCACCCCTTGGTGGAGCTGCCCGCAAAGCCGAACGGCCACCTGGATGTGGGCGGCGCTGTGGGCAAAGACGGTGTGCTCACCGTCATCCGGGATAACCGCCTGCAGAAGGAGCCTACCGTGGGGCAGGTGCCGCTGGTCTCCGGCGAGATCGCCGAGGACCTGACCGCCTACTACGCCTACAGCGAGCAGGTGCCCACCGTCATGGCGCTGGGCGTGCTGGTGGACAAGGACCTGTCCATCCTGTGCGCAGGCGGCTTTATGGTGCAGCTGCTGCCCGGTGCCACCGATGCGGAGATCGATCAGCTGGAAAAGAATATCGCGGCCATGCCGTCCGTCACCACCCTGCTGCACGAGGGCAAGACCCCCGAGGACATGATGCAGCTGGCGCTGGCGGGCTTTGACCCCAACGTGCTGGACGAGCGCGATGTGCACTACCAGTGCGACTGCAGCGCCGAGCGCACCAAGGAGATGCTGTTCAGCCTTGGCCGCAAGGAGCTGGTGAGGATGCGCGACGAGGACCCCGCCTGCGAGGTGGTGTGCCACTTCTGCCACAGCAAGTACCAGTACGACCTCAACGACCTGCTTGCCGAGTACGACGCGCAGGCGGCGGAACGTGCCGCTGCAGAGCAGGGGACTTGACAAACCGCTAAAAAACAACTATACTACAAATAGAAAAGGCGCTGTCCGCAATGGTCAGCTTCCCTTCGGCTAAGGAGTCAATAAGAATGACCGCTCAGGTTTGGGAGTCTGGGGCGGTCATTTCTTATTGTTATGGATCTCTTTGAAGATTGCCCATGCGATCTGAAATGTAATCCCAACTGTGCCGCCAACAATGACGAACAGCTGCAGAACCTCTTCCAACTTCATGATGCATCCCCCCTTCCGCGTTTGCGAACGGGGAAACAAACAATAAGCTTTTACGTCCCCCGGACGCTTGCCGGAGGAAAGCATGACCACCTGCGCTTGCAGGTCGGGTTGCGGCACCCAGCATCCGCTTCGCTCTCGCTTGCGTCTTGCTGGCCGCGGCCCCAACAACTTCTCCTTGTTTCTGCCACTGGCAGCAGTCGTCGTTGTTGCAGCACCTTAACGCCACCCTTCGGGGTGGCATTTTTAGTTTAACATACTTTTTGGCGAATTACAACGGGAATCCTTTCACCCGCAGATGTCCGCTGCCACGGTGTAGGTAACGGTATAGTCCAGTACATTGCCGTTCACGGTGCAGTCCTCTTTGCGGGCGATGTGCTCCGCGTCCGGCCATGCGGCGTACAGCGCCTGCAGGCTTTGCAGCCGGGCCAGCGCGGCGGCCTGCGCTTCGGTGCGGCGCAGCGTTTCCGGCTGCTGCACATAGCGGCAGGTCTCCTCCACAGAGCAGGGCAGAGCAAGGCCCAGCAGCGGCACCTCCGGCTGGAAGTGCCGGAGGATCACCGCCGCATGTTCCGGCGCAGGCGCGGCGGGCAGGGAGAAGGTGTGCCCGAACGCTGTCACCCGGTATGTGCGGGTGCACGCGCCGGTGTACTGCTGCACCGTCTCTTCCAAGGGCACGGTGCGGGTGTCGCTCCACTCAAACTGAGCAATTACCGTTCCGGCGGCGGGCGCAAAGATCAGGGTGCCGTCCCGCTCGGCGCGGGCTGTGCCAATGAGGCCCTGCCCGGCCTCCACCTGCTGGCCCGGCTGCACCAGCATGGTGCCGCTGGTAAGGTTCGTGCGCAGAACAGTGCCGCCGCATTTTGCCCGGATGCCATGCAGCGTTCCGGCGGCAATGTCGGGCTTGGGCTTTGCGGCGGCGGCTTCCACTTCCAGCCGTCCTTTGGCAAAATTCAGGCTGGCCCAGGAAAACTCGCCGCTGTGCAAAAGGGCGTACTCCCCGGCGGTGAGCTTTGCCTCGGTCACAGCCGCACCGGGCTGCAGGCCCGCTTCCCGCAGGACGGCGCAGGCCCGCGCAGCCTGTCCGGTGGTGAGGGAAGAGGTGTCCGCATACCAGACGAACTGCTGTGCAAAGAGCAGCAGCGGCACAAACACCGCCAGCCCCGCCCAAAGCCCGGCCCGGCGCAGCAAAGGGCGCAGACGGAAATACAGCCCCAGCTTCCGGCGGATGCGCAGCCGCACCCGGTGCTTGCGGGCCAGCGCGGCAAGGCGCGGGTACTGCCACGCGGCGCACCGCCCACCAAACCCTCCCGGCAGGGCCGTTACCCCGTAGGGATGCAGCCCGGCCCGGGCGGCAGCGGTAAGCAGGGCTTCGGTGCTGCCATTGCATGCGGTGAACTCCACCGCGGCCCAAAGGCTTACCGGTTCCATGGGCACCTCCTAGTCATCCGCAAAGTCCGTGCGCACGAACCGCCCCCGCAGGGTCAGGCGGCTGGCGGTAAGGGTGACGATCTTCAGCCCGTCGCCGTAGATGGTCAACCGGCCATGGGGCATCTGCAGGCACAGCCGGTCGGGGCTGTAGGCCAGAATGCGGCAAAAGTGCTCCACCTCCATGCGGCCCCCGCTCAGGTAGACGGCAGGGGCGTGGTAAAAGCCCTGCGGCGGCTGACGGAACAGCAGGGCCAGCCAGCTTTGCAGCAAAAGCCGCTTTTTGCGCTTGGCACACATCCCATTCCCTCCCATCCCGCAGTTCTGCCCGCGGCGCGCTGCTACATATATATGGATGCGGAGGGCTGAGTTATGAATCGAAGCTGGAATTTCCGGCGGGGCGTGCTGCTGGCGCTGGCAGGGTACACGGCGTTTCTGGTGTTTGCCGCGCCGCAGCGCTGTGCCGATGCCCTGCAGGCGGGGCTGCGGCTGTGCGGCGGGCCGCTGCTGGTATCGCTGTTTCCGTTCCTCATCGTATCGGCGCTGGCGGCAGGCTGCGGGGCCGGGCAGTGGCTGGGCTTTGTGTTCCGGCCTGCGGCGCGGCTCATGGGCATCCGGGCAAAGGGTGCGGGCGGCGTGCTGCTCATTGGGGCCTTGGGGGGCTTTGCACCGGCGGCGGTGGCTGCGTCCGAAGCCGTGCGCACCGGTCAGCTCACCTCCCGGCAGGCCTCGGCGCTGCTGCCCGCCTGTGTGTGCAGCGGGCCGTCCTTTGTCATCCTCACGGTAGGGCAGCAGATGCTGGGCAGCCGCGCGGTGGGGGTGCGGCTGTTTGCGGCCCAGCTGCTGGCGGGATACCTCACGGCGGCACTGCTGTGCCGGATGCAGGGCGGGGCCGGGCAGGCTCCACCCGCGCAGGGGGAAACCATTCCGCTGCCCGCACTGGACGCGGTGATCGCGCAGGCGGCAGTGACCTACCTGAAGCTCTGCGGCTTTGTGCTGTACTTCCGGCTGCTGGCGGCAGGGTGCGGGGCATTGCTGCCACAGCCGTGGGCGGCGCTGCCCGCCATGCTGCTGGAAGTGTGTTCCGGCTGCGATCAGGCCGCCCGCACCGGGCTGTGGGCCAGCACGCTGTGCTGCGCGGCGCTCAGTGTGCAGGGGGTGTCGGTGCTTTTGCAGGTGCGCACCATCTGCCCGGCCGAGATCTCGCTGCGGCCTTTGCTGGCAGCGCGGGCGGTGCATCTGCCGCTTTCGGTGGCGCTGTTCTGGCTGGGCAGCACCGTGCCGGTGCAGGCCGTGCAGACCTTTACCACCCTGACCGAACGGGTGGTGGTGCTGCGCCGTGTCCCGCTGGACTGCGCCCTGCTGGCCTTTGCCGTGTGCTGCATCACGGTGGAGGAGCTGGCGAGGAGTTAAGGTGCGGGCTGGGCTGTGGGCTGGGAGTTTCTCCAGCGAATGTCCGGGAAGTGGGGCCCCGTGCGTAAGCACAGGGGCGGAACCGTGGGTTCCGGGCTGTTCGCGGAGAAAGCTGCCAGCACGCAGCCTGCGGTTTCTGGGAACTTTATCAGGTGCTACTGTAGGAGCGTTATCTGAGCAAGTTTAAACTTTTAAACGATACAACGATTGAAAAGTAACTTTGTCAAGGTGAGAAAGTTCCATTGTTCTGAGAAAGTTCCAACTTTGTCAAATATCCGAACTTTGTCAAGCTGACAAACATCAAATTTATAACGTAGATAAGTATTTAAAATGGAACTTTGTCAGATGTTTCTCCACAGTAGCAGGTATACCAGCGATTCCTGCCATCTTTTCCACGTATCGCTTGCTTTGCGATTTGGCTGGACTTCGTGAGGTCACTGTACACACGGTTGTATGTACTGTCACTGCACCCGACCTCCCGCAGGACGGCGGCGCGCAGCTCGTTGCTGGGCATCGACCCAAGGCGGCTCTCGGACAGAACGTTCAGGATGGCGCTGCGGGTGTCCTGCCGGGTCTCCGCCGTGCGCACCCGCCGCTCCTCAATGAAGTCGGCATCCTTCTTGTCGGTGTAGCCGTCAAACACGGCCCGCGCGGTCTTTACGCCCTCCACCTCCACATCGTCGATGTGCAGCAGCACCGTCTGCTGGGGGCGGGCGTAGCTGTTTTTCTCGTGGCTGAGATAAATTTTGCCGTCGTTCTTGGCGCGGCCCATCATCAGCACGCTGCGGGCCATGTCCCAGATATCCGAGCTGTCGGCCAGACGTGCGCGGCCGGAAACGCCCTGCTTTTTGTTGGAGTGCATCACGATGAGCACCGCGCAGCCCTGCTTTGCGGCAATGGCGCGCAGCGGCAGCAGGGCACTGCGCATCTGGTTGCGGCTTGCCATCTCCACATCGGCGGGCAGAAAGCTCTGCAGCGGGTCCACGATGAGCAGCAGCGGCCCGGCCTTGGCAGCAAAATCCGCCAGTGCCTGATCCTTGAGGGTAAGGGGCTGGCCGGTCTTGCCAAAGTAGTCGTCGGCGGTCAGCACCAGCACCCGGTTCATGTCGGCCCCGGCCGCCAGCAGACGGGCCTTGAGCACCTTGCCGGGGTCGTCCTCGCCCGCAAGCAGCAGCACCTTGCCGGTCTGCTGCGGCGGCAGCGGAAAAAAGCCGGAGGTCTTGCCCGCCGTCACATAGGCAATGAGCTGTGCCTGCCAGATGCCCTTGCCGGTGCCGCCGTCGGCACCCAGCAGCGACACTTCGCCCAGCGGCAGCAGCTGCGGCACCAGCCACGCCACGCTCTGCATGGGCACATCGGCCAGCAGGCCGGGCTGCGCCGCGCTGCCCTCCAGCGCAAGCTTGCGCTGCTTTGCGTCCGCGTTCACGGCTGCCATAAAGGCTGCGGGGTCGGCCTGCCACGCCTGCTTGCAGGTGTTGAGCCATTGATCGATCTTGTAATTGACGGCGGGCAGCTGCATGTTGCAGGCTGCGCCGCGCACGTCGTCCAGCAGGTCTTCCCGTGCATCCGGGTCGGTCTGGTGGAACATTACCGCAAAGGTCAGGCGGCTGAACAGCTGCTGCTCGGTCCTGCAGGCATCCAGCATGTTCAGAAAGTCTGTGCGGTCCTGAATGGATACTCCCAAAATACATTTCTCCTTTCGCTGTGGTTTATAACTGGAAGCAAAACCAAATGTTGTTGCAATAAGTATAACTCTGAAAAAACAACGTGTCAACAAATAGTTTTTGCGCAAAAAGCCACAGCTTCCGGGGTGAAAATGCACAGGAAAATGGGGAAAGAAAAAGAGAAGGCGGGCACCTTCTCTTGACAAAACGGCAAAAAATAACTATACTACAAATAGAAAAGGTGCTGTCCGCAATGGTCAGCTTCCTACCTTTACAATCAAGATTGACTGCACGGAGTTGGAAGGCTGTGGCAGTCAATCTTTTTTGTTGTCATCACATTTGCGCTGAGAAAACTTCTCCAAGACCTCAACGGTCAGGCGAACTGCATCAAGGCTTTGTAAAATTTTATGGTGCATGGTTGCTTTTTGAAAAAAGCAGAGTATAATAAAAGTGAGAAAGTAAGAAAATCGCACAAAGGAGGATGAAGGATGCTGACGGAATTGAGGACAAAATCCCAGATCACCATTCCAAAGGATATTGTAATGAAGATGGGCCTGCGTGAGGGCGACAAGCTGGAGATCGTGGAGAAGGATGGCGTGATCGAGCTGATGCCGGTAGCCGTTTACCCCAAAAAGTATCTGGACGAGCTGCGCAGCGAGATCAACGAAGCAAAGGCCAAAATTGCGGCAGGGGAGCAGCCGGTGTTCGACACTGTGGACGCACTGTTTGAAGCGCTGGACGGTGCGGACGAATGAATTACAAGATCACCTACACCAAACGGTTCATAAAGAACCTGAAGCGTTTGAACGCAGCGGAGCGGGCGCAGCTGAAAAAGAAGCTGGAAATTCTGGAAATGGACCCGCTGTATCCGTCGCTGCGCACAAAGCGTATTCAAGGCACGGTAGACTTGTTCGAGTTCAGCGTAAACATGGACGTGCGGGTCATCTGGCAGTACGACGGTGATACGATCATTCTGCTGTTGGACATTGGACACCATGATATTCTGAATCAATTTTAAAAGCCTGTAAACACGATAAAAAGGCCGCTGCACGGTTCACATGCAGCGGCCTTTCCGTATTCAGCGGCGGTTTACTGGATGCCGGTCACAGGGTAGTCCTGATCCTCAACGGCCTTCTTCAGCACGTCGTCGGCGACTTCGGCGTTCAGGGTGACGATGGCGGTGCCGGTCTCGTGGCTCACCACGGCCTCGTCCACCTCGGGCAGGGCTTCCAGAGCCTTCTTCACGCGGGCTTCGCAGTGGCCGCACATCATGCCTTCCACTTTCAGGGTCTTCTTCATGGTATGATCCTCCGTTTTGACTTCGGGCGCTTCGGCGTCCGATTTTTTGTTATTTTCAGCCGCAGACTGCACCGGGGCAGCGGCGGGAGAAGCGGTTTTGTGGTCGTGCCTGGTGCTGTGCAGATCGAACAGGTTCAGCCGCAGGGCGTTGCTCACGACGCAGAAGCTGGACAGGCTCATGGCAGCAGCACCGAACATGGGATTCAGGGTCAGGCCGAAGGGGATGAACAGACCAGCCGCCAGCGGGATGCCGATGATGTTGTAGATGAATGCCCAGAACAGGTTCTCGTGGATGTTCCGCAGGGTGGCGCGGCTGAGGCGGATGGCCGCAGGCACGTCCGAGAGCTTCGAGTTCATCAGCACGACGTCGGCGGCGTCAATGGCCACGTCGGTGCCTGCGCCGATGGCAATGCCGGTGTCGGCACGGGTGAGGGCGGGGGCGTCGTTGATGCCGTCACCCACCATGGCCACCTTGCCGCTGGCCTGCAGCTGGCGGATGACGGCCTCCTTGCCGTCGGGCAGGACGCCCGCGATGACCTCGTCCACGCCCGCCTGCCTGCCGATGGCATCGGCGGTGCGCTGGTTGTCGCCGGTGAGCATCACGACCCGGATGCCCATGTTCTGCAGCTGACGGATGGCTTCGGGGCTGTCCTCTTTGATGGTGTCGGCCACGGCGATAACGCCCAGCAGACGGCCTGCGCCGCCGAAGAAGAGGGGAGTCTTGCCCTCAGAGGCCAGCTTTTCAGCCTGCTGTGCCAGTGCGGCGGGCAGGGTGAGCTTGGTCTGGATGAAGGCGGCATTGCCGGCATAGATGTCCATGCCGTCCAGCTTGGCCGCCAGACCATTGCCCGGCAGGGCCGCGAAGTCAGTGACTTCCGGGGAAGTGATGGCCTTTGCCTCGGCGTCGGCCAGAACTGCCTTTGCCAGAGGGTGCTCGCTGCGGCTTTCCAGCGCGGCGGCCAGCGTCAGAAGCTCCGTCTCGGTGACGCCCTCAGCGGGCAGCAGGTCGGTGACGCGGGGCGCGCCCTCGGTGATGGTGCCGGTCTTGTCCAGCGCCACGATCTGGGTGCGGCCTGCGGCTTCC
>OOCZ01000925.1_pt1 | contig 20487 bp, 4 predicted proteins | sample 1671631 | NCBI WGS metagenome assembly OOCZ01 (sample SAMN06348176, study PRJEB24527) | human gut metagenome | reverse complement strand
AAAGTGCCATCATAAGTACCTTTAATATATAAATTTCTATTAATTCTAATAACATTAACAGCATCTCCATTTCTTATTATTCCTACATTATCAAGATTTTCTTGACCATTAAAAATAATAATACCACTTCTTTTTAGACTATAATTAATTTTATTATTAGTAAGTCTTTTAAATGTATAACTAGGACAATTAAAACTATTATAATTCTTACGAATAAAACCAATTATATCTTCAGCATTATCTTTATCAACAAAACCATAACTATTAATACCTTTCATAGCTATATCTCCAATAGCTATTCCATTATCGCTCAATCCTCTAAGGGGAGTATTACTTATAAGTCTACTAATATTTCTAGTTCTAAATTTATGACCTTCAACAATAAAAGCATATTTAACTAAATCAAGAGCTGTAAGTTTAATAAGAGGATTAGGATGATTCCAAGCTCTATCAAACAATCTATGGGCTTCATCATTAGTAATATCACCTTGTATGTAATTAATATATTGAATATTTACATTACGACGATTATTTCTTTCATCATTAGCAACTATCTCAATATGTTCAAATACACTACCATCTTGACTAAAATTACGTTTAATCCAATCAACTTTTTGAGCAGGAGTAAGTCTAGCAAATACATCAATTTCAGTTTGTGTAGGTTCAAATATATTTTTAACTACAACATCATCTGTTTTAATATTAACTAATGTACCACTAACTCGTCCAATTTCTAAAGCTCTAGATTGACCAGTACCATATTCTTTAATAAATTTAGGATGAACAAAATCACCATCAACAATAGTAACAGGTAAATTAAGATAAGAACTACCATTATTACCTACTTCTAGTTTATTAATAAGATAATCTTTATAGTCATTATATAACTTTTCAGTCATTATTCCACCTTTAGTCCATTCTGCTATTCTATATACATAATCAATAAATACAGGATTAGCAGTTTCAAATACTTGTTGAGTAGCTTTAACACTAAGAGCAGTACTCATTTGTAAAAATGCAGCTAAACTAGGATAACTACTTTTAGATATATCTGATTTAATAAACGCATCTATACCACCACTAATATCAGGAAAGACACTCTCTAATAGCAAGGTTTGACCCCCCGTAGAGGATGGAGCATAAATATTACTATTCTCAATAACAGTTCTAGCATCTCTAAATACTTTATCACTAGCATAAAAACTTTGTTTAGCACCATATTTATCAGCACTAAGAATATTAAGATTATTACTTATATCCTGTCCGATTGAGTTTAACCGATTGAATTGTGCTAGAACATAAAGGTCAAATAAAGCCTGCTGAACGCCATTCATTTCCCCTCTAAGACGAGATTTATATGCGTCTGATGAAAATATAAGGTCAGGTGATGAAAATGCGTCAGAAACGCTTAAATTAAATAATTTCTTGAAAGTTTCACCATAACTTTCATTAATAATATCAATTAGCTTTTTACGTCCAGCAAAATTAACTTTTTCACCAAAACCAAGATTATGAGCAACTTCTCTAATAGCTTCAGTAAGCGGATTTTTAGTGCCTTCTGCAAGAACACTATTAGTTTCTTTCCATTTACGAACTAGTATATCAATAGCAGGTTGCCACATAAATCCAATAGCAGTATCATAATTACTTCCAAAGTCAACAATAGTTTTGAAAGCATTAAACGTATAAGTATTTTCATTATGTATAGCTCCCTCTTTCATAACATCAAGAATATGAGCAGTAGTTTGAGAACTATAAGGGTTAATCAAATAACCATCAACATTTTTATCATCTCCAGACCAACCAAAATTCTTATGAGTAATACGAATATGTTTATTACCAATAGTTTCAACATTTTCTTTACCATATCTATTAACAGCTTCTTGCTCACTAATCACATCAGTAGTGTACATAACTTTAATACCTTCACTATGATTAGCTTTAGTAACATTACCAATACTCATAAAAGTATCTCGATTAACACTGATACCTTTAAGTTTAATACCAGATGTAGCAGCATCAAACCAATCAAGTTGAGTAAAGAAATCACTAGGAGCAACAGTTGTTTTATTAGCACCAACTATTTCTGCATAAGTTTCATTAGCTTCTTTAACATTTTCAAAGTTAGAAGTAGTAGTATTTTCTTCAAATGCAGCAGGATTATTAAGTATATCAATAAATGATTGAATAATAGCATTAGTTCTAGCAGCTTGACTACTTGTATCCTCCACGGGGAGTTTTAAGTATGATTCGTAAGACTTAAGTCCACCGTCATTAGCAATTTTTTCAACAACTTTAAGATTGCCATTATAACCTTCAAGAGTAGCATTAATAGCATCTTCGCTATTTTTTAAAGAAGCTCTAATATTACCTTGTTTATTATAAGTTTTACCAAGAATCTTACGACTAGCTTTATCTACATTATCTTTAACATAATTAATATATCCTACTTCATCTTTAGTATATCTAGCATGAGTAATTTCAGTTGGAATACCTTTAACAAGATTAAATGTTTTAGACATACCATAAACACTATCAACGTCAAAGTCAGAACCAGTTTGAGTAACCCATTCATCAGGAACAACAACAGTACTACCATAAGCATCTGGAAGAAACTCTTTAACATACATAATACATATAGATTGTTTACCTTCAGTAGGAATACGATAACCAATCATAGTACGTAAGCTATCAGGAACTTGTTCAATATTTAATCCTTTAAGTTTACTACTCCATCTAGGAAGTTTAATTTCAGTATAATAAACAGGAGTGCCATCAACTTCTCCAATCTTTTTATATTGAAGTTTACTATCCGTTTGAGTTTGTTTATCAACTTTAAATCCAAAATCAGATAGCTGAGCAGCGTGCCAACCACTAATAAGTTGTCTAGTAATATTAGTATTAAAATAACTATTAGCAATACTTTCAAGTTTACTATTAATATTAGATAAGAATAAAGGAAGATTATTAAATCCAGCACTATCTAAATCGAAAAACTCAAGAAGAGCTTTTTCAACTCCTTGTTGTTGAGCATTTTCTTTAAATCTATCAAAAAATACAAAACGATTAAGATTTCTAATAGTGCCATTAGAATTTAAATCAATATGACCATTATCATCCAATCCAATACCAAGTTCAGCACAAGTTTTTTCAAAACTATTTCTAATATTAGCTACATAATTATTAAATACTTTATTTTTAAGGTCATTAAGTTCAGGTTTATTAGGAAGATTATCAAGCATTTTCTTCATAATCTGAATAGCAGCTTTATTACTAGCATCAACCATATGCTGAGGAACTTCTTGTTGACGATAAAGATAATTATAACTAAACAATTCAGAATTATCAAATACATTATCATCAAATTCTTTAAGAGCTTTATCAGTTAGAACGCCATCGTTATTCCAAAGTGTCATTCTATTATGTTGAGCAACTTTAACAGTTTCAACAGTATTAAGCTGATGAATACCTCTATTAGTCATTATATTATAAACTTTCTCAAGTTCTGTTCCTTTAATAAGTTTAGGAATAAGAACAAACTCTGCATTCTTTACTTGTCTAGGAACTTCAATACCAACAGTAGTATCATAATATAAATCATAATAGAAATTCTTTTGAATTTGAACTTTATTAGCAAATTTATTCCAATCAATTTTATCAATCGGAGTGTCATCTGTAAGACTCTTAATAAGTCCAGCATATTTATCTAATTCACCAGCAGCAGTAATACGACGAATCCATTCTTCAAGAGTAATATAAGATTGAGCATCATTAGCATTAACACCACCTTTAAATGGTTCTAATATTCGTTCTCTATCTTTTTTATCAAGTCCAGCTTTTTTAAGTTGATTATCAAGTCTATCAATAACAACTTTATCAGAAGCTTTAAAAGTATTATAAATAGTAACACCCCTAAATTTATCTTGAAGAACTACTTTTTTACGTTTAGTAACTCCATTAACAGTATAAGGAACAGTAACAGCATTACCTTTAATAGTTATATCATATAAATCAGTAGCTATATCTAAATCATTTTTAGTAAAATCAGTATTACCAAAAGGATTACCACTAGCTTGTACTTCTTTAATACGTTTTAGAATAGCTTGACCATTCTTATAAAAACTTTGGTCACCACCATACATATCGTACATACTATCTCTAACAAGATAATCATTAACTAGAAATTCAGCTAAAGATTCATTATTAATCCTATCATCAATAAATGTACCATATTTATTTTTAAGTTCTTTATAACCATTAGTTATATATTCATTTAACCAATCAGCAACAGCATCTTCAAGAGCAACACGTTGTTCTGCATTAAGAACTACTTGATTATTAATATAGCTAAGTCCATGTGTAGACCCCCCGTAGAGGATGTCAATAGTTTTACCATATCCAATTAGTTCATTAAATGCTCCATTATTATTAGGAGTAATTTTACTAACTAAACGTTTAAAACTAAATACTCTACCAGCTAAAACTTTGTGTCCATCTTTAGTAGTAAATACATTACCTTTTCCATCTTTATGGTATTGATTATAAAAATGTTCAGGTTTATTATTATAAGTATCACTAAATTCAAAATCTCCATTAGTTAAAATAGGATTACCATTAGCATTAGTCTTAAACATTACATTAACAGCTTGAGCCATATTAGTAAGTTCTTGAATAACTATATTATAATACTGTTTAAATAATGGATGTTCTTTATTTATAATTTTAGTTCCATCTTCTAATTGACTTCGTAATCCATTAAGACTATATCTAGGAGCAGTAATAGTAAAGTTTTTAGGAGCATCACTAGGTATGGGAAGTAAATAATTAGCAGTAGGAGTTTCAGAATTATTAATATCAGTCATAAATAATCCCATAGCAGTAATTAAATAATCACCGTCACTCATACTACGATATAAATCATTACTGTTATTATCTAGTTCACTAATACCATTAAGAAGAGAAGTTTTAAACATACTACGAGCATATTCGGTAAGTTTAGGAGTTCCATTTCCAACTCTTCTAAATAGTCCATAATTAATTATATTACCATTAGTATCTCGATGTTCAAGAAGTAAATTACTATAATCATATTGATGACTAGCAAACTTTTGTCTAGCATAAGCTTCAGCCATAGCATTTTGTTCTTCAACAGTAGATTTGTCATCATTAATTATTTTAGCAATATTAGTAATAAAACTTCTATTAATAACATCAGAACTTAAATTACCTTCGGGATTACGAGAATTGAGTTCAACAGGAATATAAATAATATCTTTAAAAACATCAGCCATTTGATATATAATAGAAGTATCACCTCTATTAATAAAACTATCAGGCATTTTAGTTTTCTTATCTTTTTTAAGAGCTTCTACATATTTATTATAATTATCAACTGTACGATTAATAACATTAGCAAAGTTAATAAGATTATTAGCCATAGCAATACGTCCAATTTTAGCAATAGCTAAATTAAAACTAGCCTGATTAATATCTGGAAATATCTCTTTAAAAGCATCATATAAATAAAGATTAGCATGAGGAGTATTTTTATATCTATCATATATACGAAACTTTTCACGAGCAGCAGGAACACGATTAGTAATAATATTATTCTTAACATTATTATAAAAAGTATTCTGTAAAATAGTACGAGAATCAGTATTAGGATTAGTTACACGAGCACGAACATAACTATTACCAGCAGAATCAGTTTGAATATAAGTTTCAATTTTAGATATAATAGGTTTATTAAAAACCATCATATATTTATTAGCAAATACTTTATTTTTGCTAAGTAAATCATGTAATTGAATCAAACATTCGCAATTTGGAATAGTTTCAGATATACGTTTAATACTAGCTATAAAATTATCTACATTACTAGTATCAGCACTAGCATATAATATTTTAGATAAATAATTAGCATCGGCAAAAGTAACAACACCTAATTCATTATTAGTATCAAAAGGATAATTTCCATTATCAAGTTGAGAAGCAGCAGTAAGTTTAGGTAAACTTGCAAGATGATACTTAATGACTTCTTCTACGTGTTTATTAAAATCTTTAACTTCACCAATACTTAAATTCCAAAGTTGAGTCATTAAATCAATACCATCATCTATACTATTTTCATCACCTTCAGTAGAAGTTTCATCAAGATATCCGCCTAATTCTTCATAATCAGTAGTTTGATATAATTCATCTCGTTTAATAAGTTTAGCAACATTCTTATTATTAAAAAGAGCTTCATTAAATTCAGTATTAGTTAGAGAACGCAGTAATGCTCCATAATTAAAATCTTGAGCATTACCGTATTTACGAAGAAATGCACCAAGACCGTTAATTTTAATAGCAGGATTTGGATTATTAATAAAACTATTAAGTTCATTATTTCTAGTTTCATCACTTCCAGCTAATTTCTTAGCACGTTTAAGTCCAGCATTAATAATAGTTTCATTGGTACGTTTTTTAATTTCATTAAAATTTAATGGAGCACCATTATATAGAAAATTAAAACTAAGTTTATTCATAATATCAGCCATATAAGTAATAGCTGTATCTCTAGCTTTAATTGTACTAAACAAACCACGTTCTTCTTTTTCAGCAACAGAAGCTATATCATCCATATTACGAAGTTTAATAGCTCTAGCTTCAAGAAGAGCATTATAAGCTTGTCTTCCAGAAGTTTTAACATTAATACCTCTATCAGCTATAATCTTTTTAAAGATTGGGTCTTCAACCATAGCTATAAGACTATAATAATCAGCATTATTAGAACCATGTTCTTTAATAATAACATTATTAAGATTATTATATCCTACAAGTTTAATATTTCCACAACTCATAAGTTTATATTTAAGTTTAAATTCATTAATAGTAATACCTCTATGACTAATGTAAAGTAAAATTTAATTACATCGTCATAGAGGTGATTTTCTTTCGTTCTAAGCGACTTTTATCTCTGCTTGATTAATTCTACATACAGCTAAAACTGATACGTCCTGTGTCAAGCAAAGTGGCAAATTCGGACTGTTGGTCTATTGGTAAACGGCTAGTTAATTCCGCCATATTCACTATATTATCATCAACACTACTAAACATATTAAGTCCATCATTAAGATTATCATTATTATAATTATAATCTTGACTATTATCTTCATTAGGATTTTCAATTTGTTCTGTACTAATAGTTTCTTCGTCAAATTGAAAAGTTCCTTGAATAACATTTTGTTCAGTTTGTTTAGGCATTTTCTTAATAGCTTTATAAGCATCTCTAGCAGCAGCTAATAAACTATCTTCATTAATTTTAATACCTAACATATCAGCAATAACTTCAAGAAGTCTACTAAATAAAGTCTTACGTTTATTAGTTTTTCTATTATCATATTTTATTTCATTAAGAGCTGACATAAGAGCATTACTAGTAATACTTTCAACTAGAAATTCTTCAAGAGCTTCACTTGTATTAAAGTTCTCAAATAAATAAGGTTTAAGTCTTTCTTTAGTAGAATTATCTTGAGTATCAAGCCAAAATTTAAATTTATCATATATAGGTTTAACTAAAGCAAGAGCTTGTTCAGTATTATATTTAGTATAAAGTTGTCTATGTAAACTTTCATGAAGTATAATATTAATAACTCGATAAACTCTTTGACCTGCAATAGCAGAACTACTAAGTTCAATTGTATCAGTATCACGATGATAAACAGCATTAACTTTATTACTGTTATTATCAGTAATACTATCTACAACTTGAATATTTTTAGGTAATATACCAATTTTTTGAAGAGCATCAATATAATCAATAGCAGTTTGGTCATTAGCAAAATACTTTTTAAGTCCACGAGTTAAATTCTTAGCTGTTATAGCAGACTCAAAAGCATTAAAATTAATAGCATTAAGAGTATCATCTAACATGAACTCTGATAGCTGTTCAGGTATTGCTCCATCCTCCACGGGGGGTCTACTCTCAAGCTCGTATGCAATATCAAGTTTAGAATGAATATCTATTTGCCAATTACCAGCAGTTTCGTCAGTATTCGTATTAGCTAGTTTAGTTCGAACTAAACCATTACTAATAATAAAATCTTGATAACTATTATAACTATAAGTTTTATCATCAATATTTATAATAGTTTTACCATTTTCACGATAAATATATTTATTGGTTTTATTATCAGTTTTTGTACTATCATTAATAAAATCTTTACTAATAGCAAATTGAGCATAGTTAAACATTTTATCAATAACAGGACGAAGAGCATTATCTAGTTTATCAATAGTACCAGCATTAATTCCATAGCTTTTACCTATTTTAAAAACACTATTAACAACATAAGGAGAATTAATAATAATATTACGTTTATAATTACCAGCATCAGAATTAATAGTAAAAGCATAATCTTTATCATTAAAATGTGCACCTTTAACATAGAAACCTATATTAGTAGGATTAATACTAATTTGAAGTCCAGTATTTCTATCACCATTAACAAGTTTATTATTTCCAAATATATCTCCAAGACTTTGTTTAAGTTCACCAAAACTTATTTTTCCACTAATATAATCTCTACAAAGATTATTAACTTCATTCTTAATAGAATTAATAATACGTCGAGCATCACCTTTAAGTAGATTACTATTTAATGGAACTTGTTTACAAAAAGCATATAGAGAAGTACCATCACTACTTGGAATACTAATAACAGGCATACCATTAGTAGTAAGATTTTCAATAATAGTAGGTTTACTTTCTCCATTAAGATATACTTGACCTTGTACAACTACACCAAGTTTATTAACATCTTCATTATAATTAACTACTGTTTCTTGTACATCATTCCATTCGCCATTAGCATCATCAATAGTATTAAGAACTCCATATTTAACATTAACAGCTCTAATCTTACCTTTAAAATCACCTTTTACTATTGTAATAGCTTGGTCATAACTATTAAGAAGATTATTAAACCAACGATTAATACTAGCTTCATGACTATTTTCATAAGGCTGATTAAATATGTATTTAGTAAGATTAACAAGATGTCCAGCTAAATCAAAACTTGCAATAGGAGTAGTAAAATCTCTAACTATATCAGGATATTTAATTTCAAATTCTTTAAATAGATTAACAAGTTCTTCTTGTGTAACTTCTTCTTTAACAGCAAGTTCATATAAATGACCAATAAATTCTTCGTCAAATCTATCACCATCAAGAATACTAATTAAAGCGTCTTTAAGTGGAGAAACAACTTGACCATTTTCAGCATGAATATTATATTTCCAACCTTGATTAACCATATCATAATTACCAAACTTATCAATATTTGGAACTCCTATATAACCAATAATTGTACCATTAGTAAGTATATTAATACGTCTAAGCTTACTATCATATTCAGTTTCTAGATAATCACCTTGTTTAATAGAAGTAAACGCTTTAACATTTTCATTCTCTACTATATACTTAAGATTAACATTATTAGTATGTTCAACTTGAAGTCTTTCAAGACGTTCTTTAGCAATATCATCTACATATTGAACAAATTGTCTAGCATTAAGTTTTTTAATAGTTGATTCATCAGTAGCACGATATTTACCTTGATTATTCGTACTGGCGTAAAGATAGTTTTTTATTTGATTAAACAAATAATTTTTAATAATTTTATTTCCTGTAATACTATCTATATATTCAACTAATTGACCAATACTAAGATATACTTTACCATTAACAATTTTACCTCTAGTATTACCTTCACTATCAATACTATTAGCAAAATCATCCATAACAGCTTCTATATTACGTTCATTACCTGTAATAGTAGCATAAGTAGCATTAAGTAATAAACGTCTTGTACTATCATCTTGAACAGAACTATATAAACTGCCACCTGTAAGACCATCAATAATATTATTAACTATATCAGCAGCTTCTGTTTGTTCAAATCCAGCTTGACTAAGTTTATCAATAAAAGATTGTCTTGCATTAAGTAAATCACTACTAGTTGATTCATGCCCAAGAGAATCTTCTAAATCAGCAATACTTTCGTAAACTAAATCGGTACCTATTTGACCGCGTTCAAATTCATCATCTGGAAGAACATTAGTAATTTCAGGTTTAGGAGTGCTAATAGGCTCTTGAGAAACTGATTGCCCAGTTTGAGATTGAGGTTGTTCAGCATTAGTAGGCTCACTAGGAACCGCTCCGCTTCGCTCCGCTATACTCCCCGTGGAGGATGGAGATGAACTAGTATCATCTGGATCAGTTTCATTAACTTCATTAGTATCAGGATTAACAGGAACTATTTCTTCCTCTTTAGGAGTATTATTAACATCATTTTCAATCTCAGCAATCTCAGCTAATTGTTCTATTGTATTTTTAAGATGTTCATTACCTTTAGAATTTAAATCAAGTGCAGTATAAGCATTTCTAATAACTTTATCTATATTAGGTTTATTACCATTATTAGCATCTTTAATAACAGAATTAACATAATCTTTTCCATATTGTTTATAAGCATTACGTAAATCGTCCATAGCTTTATTAACAATCTTTTTACGACTACTATCAAAGAAATTATTAAGATAAGTTATACGAAATTTAATATTATCATCAGATAAATTAAGTTGATTTTTATTAACTTCAACATTAATTTCAGCATTAACAACTTCTGCTAAATCTTTAAATACTTCATTATATTGTTTTTGAAGTTGAATAGCTGATTGAATATTATTTTTATTTTCAATATCAATAGGGATATAAAGTTTATTAATAGCATCTAAACGTTCATTTAATTGAGCAATACGTTCTTGTTTAACTGAATCATTAATTGCAGCATTATCTTGTATAGTTTTAATATCTCTTTGAATACTATCAAGAATATGTTGATATATACCATTTTTAGCAGAAGTAATATCAACATCTTCAATATGATTATTTGTAATATCTTGATTTAAAACATTATTAGCCCAATTAAGAAGATTATTATAATTTTCTTGACGATTACGAGCATGAACCATTTGAGTAGCTATAATACGACCAACTTCAAATCCACCACCAAGTCTATTAACTTTATTTAAAGTAGTATTATATTCATTTTTAAGATTATTAATTTCAGTTTTAAATCTATTAATAAGTTCACTACTTTCTTGTTGTTGTAATCCAAGTTTATTAGTAATACTATCATTAAATTCTTTACTATTAATAGAACTTTCAAGAAGTCCTAAATTACCAGCATTCATAGAATTAATAATAATATTATCCGTATATTCTTTTTCAGCTATATTACGAAGTTCTTCTTCAGTACCAGTAATAATATCTGGATTAACTTGTTTACCGTTTTCATCAGTAATAGTTATAAATGGATTTTTACCATTAGCTATACTATTAAGTCTTTCTTGATATGCTTGAAAAGTAGCAGTACGACCAAGAATTTCATTTTCTCTTTGTTTTTCAGCAGAAGTCCAATCTTTATCAAGACGTTTATTAATAAATTCTCCAGCTTTATTCATAACACTACTAAAAGTGATACCACCAAGAGCACCCCAAAATGCTTGTTCCCATAACATTGGGTCTTGAAGATAATCTTTAATAGTTTGTTGAGGAATATCTTTATCAAATACTTTTTTACCATTATATAAACCATCTTGACTAGCTATATAATTAATAGCTTCTTCAACTCCTTCTGTCCATTCAGCTCTAACACCATGAAGAATATCATCACCCACATCTTTTAATGTGCTAGTAATAGCTTGTTTAGTAGTTTTATTACTTAAAGCATTAGTAATTGCGGCAGCATCATCAATATTACTATTAAATGCAGTATTTAAATTTCTAAGTCTAGAACTAGTTGTATTACCACTTAAAGCATTTTTCCATAAGTTTTTTAAACTATAAACTTGCCATATATCAAAAAGAACATTAGCCCAATCTTCTGCAAAAGTAATATCAGCACTATTTTTAGCAATATCTTTAGCTACTTCTTCATCAGACATATCTTTATATTTAGGATTATTATTATAAAACTCTTCTCTTTGTTTATCATTCATATTAGCAAGTTGAGTTTTAGAATAATCTTCAATATCATTATAAGTTTGTCTAGCTTCTTGATAATTTTCAAGATAACGAGAAGGAATTCCAATAGCAGTAGCTTCTGCTATTCTACTAGTAATTGCTCTACTCTTTTGTGTCATGTTAATAGCATTAGCCATTTTATTAGCTAATTTATTAAACTTTATACCTTTACCTAATAAAGAAACACTTTTAGCAAGACCTGTACTAGGAACCATAAGAGTTAAAGAACTAGCTATACTAGGAGCATTACTAGCCCACCAAGCAAAATCTCCAATGTCAAATGCAGCATTAGGATTTTCTCGATATATAGCTAATCTTTCATTAATAGATTCTTTTAAAGATTCAAGTCCAGAACTTATTTCAGATTGATAATCATTAGGACTATCACTAATCATATTATAGAAAGCATCAGCTAAATCAGCAAAACCTATTGCAGTACCAACAGTAATTTCATTACCAATCTGTCCAATCATTCTTAATCCTTGTTCCCAATTACTTTGATTAACAGCACGTTCTTTATCAAGTTTTTCAGGGTCATCAACAGGATTAACATAAACATCATAAGGAGCATATTTATCTATATCATATTGATTAAGATTATATGATTGCCCAGCAATACGACTAAATAAATGACCACGACCCTGGTCACTAATAGAAGTGCCAGGGTTGTAATCAACTAAAGTAGGAGGCTGTATAGCCCCCTTTTTAGTTTTAGGATTATATTCAGGATTAGGTGTTTTGTTACCACCTTGTAGAAACTTTAATACATCCATATTAATATAGATTATTAGTTAATTCATCATAGTAATATTGAATAACATAAGGGTCTGAACTGCCACTAAGTTGAGCAAGTTTAGTAGCAACATTTTGTTGAATAGCTTTAACAGCATTTTCATCTACTGTCATACCAGCTTTAACAGCAGTTACAGTTTGTTCCCATTGAGATAAATTATCTACAATATCAACAGCATTTTCTTTACTTACTAAACCAATAGTTTGATTATTAGTAGAATTAATTAAATTAAAACCTCCACCATTGGGTACTAATTTAAATTTATCAATTCCAGTAAATGCAGCATTATTAGTAAGAGAAATAGGTCTATTAGCATTATAGTAATTTTCTACTTTACCAGCAGCTCTCCAACTAGTATCTTGATTCCAAGATTGAATAATAGAACTATCAATAGCACCACTACCTACAAGTAAAGTAATAGGTTCTCTTTTAAGTTTACCTTCTGTATCATAGTAACCTGCAATATTAATTTGAACTCCAACATCCCCAGTTTTTGGATCACGAACAATAGTAGGAGTAATCTCATTTTCTTTAGCACTTCTAAGATAAGCTGTATAAGCTTTTCTATCTTCAGAAGTCATAGGTTCAAATATTCCATTTTCACTAGTAATATAAGCTTCACCTTGAGTTAAATCAATACCGCTACGAATAGCCATCATAGCTTGTTCTTCTTTATTCTTTTTATAAGCTGAAAGTTTACTAGCTTCTTCAGGATTAGCGTTCATCATAAAATTAATTTCAGCTAATTCTGGAGTTAAAGCACTAATACCAATAGTAGAAGAAGTTATTTTGCCACCATCAAGAACAGCATCATTTTTAGATTTAAGAGAATCAACATAATTAACTAAACCAATATAAGGTTCTTTATTACCTGTTGGTAATCCAGCATGATGTTCTTCACCATTAGAATCAACTCTAACAAATTTATCACCATAACCAAAGAATCTAGTTTTAGCAGAATTAAGAAAAGCGTTTAAAGGATTTCTAGTATCTTCAGCTTCTTTAACAGCTTTACCAAAACTATAAATAGATTTATGATAATCTTTAGGTAATTCAGCATATCTATAACCATTACCATCAGAACCAAATCTTATTCCAAGACTAGTTGCTTTTTTCTCTCCACCAAGAGCATTAATAAATGAGTTATAAACATCATCATTATTAAAATATTGTCTAATAGAACTACTATCTCCAAATATCTGATTAACATATTTACTATATGTATCAGAATATTTATTATTAGGCAAATCACTTAAACTAATAATAGAATTATATGTATCAAATCCGTCAATGCTATCTTGCGATTTACCAACTTTAAGACTATTAATATATTCTTGATTATCAATAATATCATTGAGATAACTAAGAGCATAGGCTCTATCAGATGGATTAGTAATATTAGTCATAATACTAGTTCTAATATCATCTGGATTAGCAGTGCTTAAATTAATATTAATATCAGGATTATATTTACTAAGTAATCCAGCTATTGATTGTCTATTGCTAGTAATTTCAGCTTGAGCTTGAGCAGGCATAAAATTATCAATACGAACAGGAGTACCTTTATAAGTTAAATTATCAATAGCTTGTTTTCTTTGATTTGCACTTCCTAATCCAGCTTGTTTAGCTAAAGCTAATTGAGCTTTCCATGCTTCACCATAAGTAGTATTACTATCTTGATTATAAAAAGTTGCAGCATTATAGAAAGGGTCAATACGTTTAGCAAGATATTGTTCAGGAGTAAGTAGAATACCATTTTTATCTGTTATATCAGGATTACTTCCATTTTGGTCATATTTCCATTTAGCAATCTTATAATCTTGTTCAAGACTAGCTTTAGCACCAGGAGTGTTTTCAATAACAGCTTTAACAGCTTCAGCAAGTTTAGCTTTACTTAACCTTTGCCAATCACCTTTAGTATGAGAATAAATCTCTCCTGTAACAGATTTAGTAATATCATCAGTAACTTTTCCATTAGCATCAAGCCATCTTGTTTGACTACCACCACCTTGTTCTTTAGCAGCCCATTGAAGTGCTTGATTAAGTATTTGATTCATAGGAATTTCAGAAACTTCTTTATCAATAGGAGTCCATTTACTTCCACCAATAACATTACCATTCTTATCAGTTATATCTTGATAATTATATTTATTAACAGCACGATAATAATTCTTATAATCTTCAGATAAATCAGTACGTTTATCAAGATTATCCATATATGCTTTATAATCTTGTTGAGCACGTAAACGACCAATCATTCCTGGACTTGAAGTTATATCTCCATAAGTTCCAACTATATCATCAAGACTAGAATACGCATTACCATACTGCATATTTTCAGTAAGAGCATTACGAACTTTATTAAGTTGTTCTTGACGCCAAGCATCTTCAGCTTCATTTAAATCTAATTGAGCAAGTTGAGCATCAATCTGAGATTTAGTTTGAATAGCTTGTTGATGTCCTTGTTCAAGAGTATTATAAGTTCTAGCTAAGACATTTAAGTCAATAGGATTAACTTGTTGTCTAAAAGTAGGAGTATAAAAGTTTATCGGCATGATTGTTTTCCTCCAAGTTTTCTACGTTTACGAATAATAAATTCATCATAATCAACTCCAGCATCTCTCATAATTCTATCATCTACATTAGGAGCAGATGCTCTCATCGCACCAATAGTATTATTTAAAGCTTTACGATTTTCATATCTACTAATCATATCTTGAATACCAGCATTAATACCACTAAATAAATTATTAATATTAGTTACTTTAGCTTCTCTAATACCATTATCAAATGCTGTTTTTCTATCTATATATTGATTATATTGTTGAGCATTAAATTGACGAACACTTTGTTGATTACGTCTATCTTGATTAATAAGATTAGTTTCTATATTTTCTTTATTACCATAAAGTTCATTAGCAGCTTGACCAGCAGCATTACGAACTCGTTGTTTACGAGCTAAACTTACACGACTACTAGCAGTATTAGAATCAATATCACGATAAGCTTCAAATTTATCTTCTCTAATTCTATCAAGTTGAGGATTAATATTGTATTTAGTTTTAAGTTTATTAGCACTAATAAGAGTAGGTTGACCCGGACCTCTCATTTTATTAATAGCTCTTTTACTAGCAAAATAACTAGCTAAACTGCCAGCAACATTACTACCTAAACCAATCCAATCAGCAGTAATAAGATTTTTAAATCTACCTTGTCCTTTACCATCGGAAGATGTAGTTCCTTTAGCAGGTGTACTAGTAGAAACAGGTAAAGTAGTTGGAATATTAGCTTCTACTTTAGGTAGATTACGATTATAAACAGCAGTAGGAGGTGTTTTAGTAGGAACAGATTGAGTTGATTGACTTGACTTACTTCTTCCTCCACGGGGAGTCTTCTCACTAGATTTAGTTGTAGGTAAACTTGAAATATTAGTATTATTTGTACTAATATCTTTATTATTTCCATGGCTCCAACCAGCTCTAACTAAACCACTAGTAATTCCAGCACCATCTTCAAATAAAGGAAGTCTACGTTCTGCATAATATTGAGGACGACGATTACCATTATCAATATTAGATTTATTAGTATTAGTATTTACATTATTATTTTTAGACCATCTTCCATTTCTAAAAGTATAATCACTTCCAATAATAGTTTCTCCTCTAGCAGATTTATTAATAGGATAAGCAGAAGTTCTACTAATAGTTCTATTAGTAATAGGAACATAAGCTCCAATTTGTTCATCATATTCCCAAGTTCTTCCGTGACGATTAATTCGAGTTCCACCAACAGCAAATTTATCGCGTAGACCCCCCGTAGAGGATGGAGAATGAATTAATCCATTCTTAACATTACCGCTAATACTTACAATCATATTTTTTCCTCCAAGTTTTCTAGATTTACGACTATAACCTTTGGTATATTTACCAAAATGGTCACGAGTATAAGGTATTCCTTTAAATTTATCTGAATTAACATCTACTATATCAATAACTTCAAGACCTTGTTTTCCAACATCACCTGTAAAAATAAAATGTTGATAAGGATTTCCTTCATTTCGACTACTTTTAACTAGTTTTTCACTAGTTATAACATTATATTTTTTATGTTCTGGATGAATACCTTTAGATTCAATATATTCTTTTAATTCATCATCAGTAATTCCATTTTTTGCAATTTCTTTATTAATTGCTTTACGATATTGTTTATTAAATTGCTTTTCAACATATTTTCTATAATTTTTAGAAAGCAATTTACCAAGTTTATTATTAACATTATTATAATAAAGAGCTTTAACTTCATTCTCAGGTATTTTATCTATGGTTTGATAATCAGTAAAATTATCATCTATATAATCAAGTATTTTATAATCTTTATCATCATAACGTATAGAATAAGTAGAACTATTAATTCCTCTTTTTCGAGCTATATCATAAGCATATTGTCGTGCTAAATAACCATTAGGATTATAAGAATCTGTATTACTAATTTCACGAGCTATAGTATTATTAATATAATCTTGTTTAATATCACCAGTTATTTGATAACTAGGTTTATATTTTATATTAGGGTCATTAATAATTTTTTTGATTTTATTTGCAATATAATCGCTATAAACTGATTTATTTATTTTATTAACTTTAGAAACAATATCTTTATATGGAATTGTTTTATTTTTACTTAATTCAGTTCTAGCACTCTTACCATATCGAAGTAAATACGGAAGTTCATAATCTGCATAAAGTCTACTTCTTTTAGAATTATCAAAACCAAAATCAGCATTTTTAACCCAATTTTCTCTATTACCTTCAAATTTAATAGGACGTCTAACAGCTACTACAAATCCATCTTTTTCATTACGATGTTTAGCTTTTGCATATCCAATACCTGTATTTAAACTATTAGAAGAATAAATACTACCTTCTCCATTATATGAAGAATTAAATCCAGCTCTACCAGCTCCTGTATCTGGGGCATAAGTTGAAGCATAATATTTAGCTCTATTTTCAGGAGTAGGTTCAACACCATTTCTTCTAAGTATATTATTTATATTTTCTTCATTACCTGTTTCATGTACACCTCTAATAAATGTATTATGTTCTAGCAATCTATCTTTAATAAGTTTATCTGCTTGTTTAGGATTCTTTGCAGCAGATAAAGGAATAGGGTCATAACCATAACGAGCATTCCATTTATTAAAAGTCTTAAGAAAAGCTTTTGTATCATCAATATTAGTTTGAAGAACATCAGGAATATCAATAACTTTTCCGTCACTATCTAATACATTAACAAAATCTTTATATTTACCAATATTAGAAGTTAATTGTTTTTTAGGAGCTTCAAGAAGTTTAGTAGGTTTAACACCAAGAGCCTTTCTACCATTATTAACAGATAAATTATAACGAATATTAGGAGAAATAGAATAATAACCTAAAGCATCTCTACCTTTAGTAATAGCTTTTTGACTTGTTCTAGAAATATTTTTATCTAAAGCCATAGCAATTTTAGTAGCTTTATCGACACTTCTTAAAACTCCAGCGCCACCTAACAATATATCAAATTCAGGATTAATTTGTTCAAGAGGAGTCATATTAACTTCTTTTCTAGCAGGAACTTTTTCTAAAGTATTATTTGCTATTCTATAAGTTTCTGGATGATAAATAAAATCTCCTTGTTTAATACCACTATTTCTAGGAGATTCCATTATTGGAGTTACTCTAGTATTATCACTTTTAACTACATATTTTTCTTTACCATATTTAGCTTTAGTACCATCATCATTAATACCATTTCTATCTTTAAAATCTTCTTGAGCTTTAAATACTTTATTAGGATTAGCTCCACCCATAACTAATTGAGCAGGACTAGCACCATTAAGTATAGGCTGTGCAGAATAAACTTTAAGTTCATTTCCATTAGTTTCAACTACTTCACCACCTTCTACTTCAATACCAGTTTTATCACTAGGCCCAATATCAATACCACCTTGACTATGTTTTCTTCCATTCATATAAAAGAAATTATTACCAAGAGGTTGAGCAATGCCACCAGCAACTACATTTGGTACTTTACCACCAACAGCATATTGCTTTTGAGGAAGCTTTTTTCCATTACTTCTAGGAGTTTGAATAATATTAAATGGAAATGTTGGTCCAAGTTCATCATCACTAGGAAAAGATTCTTTATTAAAATCTTTAACATAATTAATAAGTCTACCAGCAGTATTATTCATTAATTTTTCTCTATTATCTTTAGATACTAAATTATTTACACCATTATAGAGAAATTCATTACCAAGTCTTATTAAACCAGTAGATTTAGCAACTTTATCATAAGCTCCACCAAGTGGAGGAATACCATTTTGAATAAATCTTCCATTACGAGTAATATTACCTCTAAATGTACTAGGTAAATTACTTATATGAATAACTTTATCTTTTCTAGGCATTTTATATAATATAATAAGAAATTGTAATTTGATTGATTTTAAGGCTCTCTGTCGAACGATAGGTTATTAGCTGATTAATAGTTCATACCTATATATAATAATTCAACAGAGAGCAAAAGATTAACGTCTACGACCGCCACAGCGATATGTTTTAAGCCTATCTCGATATATTGATTGAGGCATAACAGATGACTGAACATTACCATTAGTAATCCATTCAGGACGTTCAAGACCAGTTTTAGGAGCACTATAACTAGCTTGGTCAGCTTGTTCAACTTTAATAGGTTGTTGTCCTTTACTACCAAACATACCACCAATTAAACTTCCGGCAGCACCAATAGCAGCACCAATCCATGCTTTTCTACGTCCACCACATTTATATTTATTAATAAAACTAGAACGCTGATACATAGTCATTGGATTAGTCATTTTATCAGAAGTAATATTAAGTTGCTGTTGACCAGCTTGAAGTTGTTTACGTTGCTCAGCTTCTTGAGCAATACGTTTATTTTCATTAATTTGTTGATTAGCAGAAATACCTTGACCTATTGCAGTACCTAATTCACCAAGTCCTTGAACTCCTGTAATAGAACTAGCAAGATTACCTAAACCGGGAAGAGCATCAGCAAATTCAATACCGAAACCAGCTTTATGTCGAACTCTACCGCCACATTTAAGAGTAAGCTTATCATTATATTGGTCAACATAATCTTGATTAGCATAAGCACTAGTTAAAGCTTGAGCATTTTGTAAAGCATCTTTATGGTCTTGTGCAGCTTGAGCTTCAGCTTGAGCTTTTTCTTGAGCTTTCTTTTGTTTATTACCTTTAATTATACCACCAGCAATACTAGCGGCTGCACCAATAATAGCACCAATAAAAGCTTTTTGTCTTTGTCTATCTCTATACTGTATCATAATTTTCTAAATTGAGTTTGAGCACATTCAAGACTTTCAAATTCAATGCGCTTATTATCTGAATTATTAAATATAAAACGAACTACAAAATAATTACCATATACTCTACGAAGTTTATCACTTACTGTATTAGGATGTTCTTTAATTGCATTACGAAAATAATTAAAGTTATATTGAGTAAGTTCATACCACGGCTTTTTATATTTATTAAATTCATTAAGTTTAGGGAGTGAACGTCGTCCTTTTCCGTGATGGAAT
>OOCZ01000921.1_pt1 | contig 20545 bp, 15 predicted proteins | sample 1671631 | NCBI WGS metagenome assembly OOCZ01 (sample SAMN06348176, study PRJEB24527) | human gut metagenome | reverse complement strand
AATTTCAATATTAATATTATAGCATCTTTCTCACTAGAAGTTTCTCTCTCTGATGTTGACATTCGCGTCGGCATTGTCATTTCCTTTACTTGTTTGAAAGCGGTGAAAGATGCCGTTACCTTATTGTCTCCCTTCCTTACCTCAAAGTAGATAGGTTGTGAGCTACATACTCCACGACCTTTGCCTATACAGTAACAATCGGATAATCCATCAATGCTTCCTACCACTGTTGCAACATACTCCAAGCCTCTAGCCTCTACTACAAAAGAATATTTCTTCACCACAGATTCCAACTTCCAGTCTAAGCGAAGCACTTCTTCACTCTTCTCTATTTTCAGCTCATCTATATTCAACACATACAATGAATCCGGTGACCAAACCATCTTTTCCGTTCCTTCAATCCCTAAACCATTACAGTTTCCCGTATAGGCTTCTATCGTTTCATAAGACTCTTCGCCCCTGATTCGTATAGATTCCGTGTTATAGTTGTAGGCTACTACCGAATACCTCCCCGGAGGAACTTTCATTTCTCCACCTCGTACCGAAAGGTATTTATCTACTTTCCTGCCATCTCCGTTCTTCGGATAAAAAATCACCCGAACTCCCTCCGGCAGTTGATCTGTCACTCCATCCCAATCCAGCTTTATATCTACCCCACTTACGGGATAATCATCCAATATATCGCGACGGCTACATCCAGTTAGCATCAGCAGCGAGGACAAAAGCACAAGAAACCCGTATCTTGTATTTCGCATTACGCCCTCCTATCTCTTTGTTGTTATCAACCATACCAAAGAAACTTTCGCCTTGGTAGGACCAATAAAGTTATAACGCCCACTATTTGTCCATACAATATCTCCCTCATAAGGAGTATATTTTTTATATTCTGTTGTCAAATACCCTATGCCAAGACTGAATTCAAGGGAAAAATGCCGTGCCAATTGCCGTGCATATCCATAAGTCACTCCCGCAGCTCCGTAATACTTACCTTGATAGCCGTCTCCACGCAGCTGGAAGTCATATATCCCGCCTTCAGCATAAAGTCCGATAAAATGTCCGGTCAATCGGTCGCGTTTCTGACGGTTTCCCAGCCAACAACGTCCTTCCATCCCTCCCGAAAGGAGCTGATAGCAGAAATCATGTTTGCTATTCAGCCACCACGGACATTTATATTCAGTATTCAAAGACCACCTCTTTCCTGTCGAAAACTCAACTTCCACATTCGGAGCCAACGCCAAATCATATATCATATTATTCTTCAGAGCTACCATAACCTTATGTGATGGTCCCAGCCTTTTTCTTTTCTCAGAGAACGCAGTCGAAACCAGTTCTCCTCTACCGGCAGACATTACCGGCAGTGCCTTCTCCGGCATCCGTATTCCGGCAATAGGAAACTCCTTCGAATGTACCGTATAGCTGCCTATCCGCGGAAAAACAAACTGCAACAGATATTTACAGGCCTTGCCTTCGTTCAGATAGAACAACAGTTCCGTCAATTTGCCGAAATTCCCATAATGATACCGGATTAACATCAAAACCTCTTTCCTGTCCGGCACATTCTTATCAGCGAGTACCCACCGATATACTTCTCTCCATTCGTCCGGTTTTATAACCGAGTCCAGCATTACACTGTTTACAACCATCAATATGTCAGCCCGTACAGATGCTCTTCCCACTGATAAAAAAAAGAGTATTATAAGAGTTACTATATAGATACGGTTCACCATAACTTTGCTTTGTACAAAGCCAAAAATAAACCATTAAAATTAAAGAAGATACAGAAAAACCAACTCATTTAGCAACTTGGAAGATTCTGTGAAACGATTGGAAGTTTTTTGCAACTTATGCTACTTCCAATACAGACAAAGAACCGGAATATTCCACGAAAAGCCCCAACAGCAAGCCTCGCTTATCCGACAGTTATCATATAGTCATTATATACACTTTATTTAAGTCAAGATGTCCAAGCGTGTACGAAAACAGTAAATATTCGTAAAAGAAAACTAAAAGAAATTCAGGAAAAGAGTAAATATTTGGGAAATATGTGAAGAAGCTATACATTTGTTACGTGATTTTTTTCATAGTATTAGATTTAAGGTTAACAAAGGTTGGAGTACAGCGGTACTCCTTTTTTTATGCCAATAAATGATATACTCCTCCAACCAACGTTTTCACCACTCCTTTCATTTCCAGTTCAAAGAGCAAGGCACTCATGCGGTTTACGGGAATATCCGCCTCCACCACAAGTGTATTGATATGCAAGTCACCCTGGCGGACCAATATATGTACCACAGCCTCTTCCTCTTCCGTCAACTCCGGAAACAAACTTCGCTGGATACCCTCTGCCTTAACCGGCGGTTCCGTATCAGTCCAACCCATCATTTTCACAAACTCCCCTGCACTTTGCACAAGCGCCGCCTTATTATCCCGTATCAACTGATTGCAACCGATAGAAGCCGTATCCGTCACTCGTCCGGGTATGGCAAAGCAATCGCGATGATAACCATCAGCTAAATCGGCTGTAATCAAAGAACCTCCTTTAGCAGCAGACTCCACTACAATCGTTGCATCACACATTCCGGCCACAATACGGTTACGGCTGACAAAATTATGTTTATCCGGATTAGTTTCGGTGAGAAACTCCGTAAGCAGCCCGCCATTTGCCAGCATATCAACAGCCGTTTTGCGATGAAACGAGGGGTAAATGCGGTCCAAGCCATGAGCCAAGACGGCGACAGTGGAAATATCATTGGCCAAAGCCGCACGATGCGCATGAATATCAATGCCATAAGCAAGTCCGCTCACCACCAGCACATCGGGAAGAAGCGCGGACAAATCGTGTAGGAAATCCGCACAAAACTGCTTACCGTATTCCGTAGCACGACGCGTACCTACCATATTGATGACATGCAGACGATTAAGATCGACATTCCCTTTAAAGAACAGGACAACCGGAGCATCTTCACATTCACGCAGCCGGGAAGGATAGGCCTCATCCTGCAAGGTAAGGCAAGTCAGGCGATTCTTTTCCACAAACCCCATTTCGCGTTCGGCACGAATAAAAGCGGCAGGACAGTCAAGAGCAGTAACTATGGAGGGATTTACACCGGGCAGGAGTTTCGGCAACTCTTTACGCTGTCTGAAAACGTTGACGGCACTTCCCGCACCGTCTATTAAACGCTTTGCCCCGATATGTCCTATACCGGGGCAAAGCGTAAGAGCTATACTACAAAGGCGTTCGTCGTTATTCATGGTCGAGGTAAGGGGCAAAGACGTTATCGAATAATTCGCTGTCGCTTAAACGTCCGTTAACCACACATACCGTTTCAACCACCGCCTTAATGGCTACTTTATTATCACTCTCTCTGAAAATATCCTGATAAAACACATATTTGATGCCTTCTTTCTTCATAGCCAGCTTCGACACAAATTCGTCACCGCTTTTCAACGGTGTCTTGAAAGCCATATTGATACGTGCCACTACCGGATCCACACCCTGTTCATGCAGCGCGGCAAAGCTGACACCCGTACTCAACAGGAACTCATGCCGCGTATGCTCCAGATAATGCTGATAGTTGGCATTGTTGACAATGCCTTGCAGGTCACACTCATAGTCGCGGACCTTCATTTTCAGTTCATAAATATAATTCATTTTGATATTTACGGTTTATTCCTACGTGATAACACGTCTTTTATCTCTGACACATAGATATATTGACAATCGACGATCGGGCAATCAGCCGCGTTTGTTTTCTATATCCAAGCCTTTGAACTTCTTCAGTTCCTCCACAGAAACCAGCTTGTAGAGTTTGTCACTGGGACGTATTTTATCTGCTTTCATCGAGAAATGCTGCCCTTTCCTAACAGTCTGCACAGGCTTCAAATCCACGCGTGCTTCTTCCAGGGTAGTAAAGACAGCCCCTGTCGTGGGCCCAGTTATCAACAGTTTGTCACCCACGTTGACTTCGGCGGCTTCCACCAGAAACTCCGCCACACCGATATTCGAGAAATAGCGAATCCCTTTACCCACATAGATTTTGCGTTCCGTAGCGGCCGAGCCATAATTCCGGGTCCATTCGCCCAAACGTTGTCCCAGATAATAGCCATCCCAAAATCCGCGGTTAAAGACGGTTTTCAGACGTTCATCCCAGACAGCTATCTTTTCATCGGTGAATGTACCTTCCACGTACGAACGGATGGCTTCTTTATAGCATTCCACTACGGTACGTACATACTCAGGACCGCGGGCACGCCCTTCAATCTTGAACACGCGCACACCGGCATCCAGCATCTTGTTCATAAAATGGATAGTCTTCAAATCCTTAGGCGACATGATATATTGGTTGTCGATATCGAGTTCTACATCCGTCTCCTTATCGCGTACCGTATAGGAACGGCGACACACCTGCATACAGGCTCCCCGGTTGGCAGAATGGTTCATCTCGTGCAACGAAAGATAACACTTGCCCGATACCGCCATGCACAAAGCGCCATGGCAGAACATTTCGATGCGTATCTGCTCACCACCCGGTCCGCAGATATTCTCTTCGCGAATATGGCGGTAAATCTCTGCCACCTGTTCCAAGTTCAACTCACGCGCCAGCACCACTACATCGGCAAACTGTGCATAAAAGCGCAAAGCCTCCACATTCGAAATATTCAGTTGTGTGGACAAATGCACCTCCTGCCCTATCTGCCGGGCATAACTCATCACAGCCACATCCGCTGCAATCACAGCCGAAATACCGGCGGCTTTTGCCGCATCCACAATGGTGCGCATCAGAGGAATATCATTATCATATATAATGGTATTTACCGTAAGATAACTTTTCATACCATGCTCATCACAGGTCTGAGCAATCTCCCGCAAATCGTCAATAGTAAAGGTATTGGCGGAACGGGCACGCATATTCAGGTTCTCTATACCGAAGTAAATAGAGTCCGCACCCGCCTGAATGGCTGCGGCAAGAGACTCGCGTGAACCTACCGGCGCCATTATTTCAAAATCAGTGATAGAGGACATAACAAATCTATTTGTATTATTACATTCGTACCTTATTTTTCGCAAAGGTAGCCTTTTTTCCGTATTTTTGCAGCCAAATCCCGTTAGATTATGAAGATTCAAAATATAGACCTCGGCAAGTACCCTGTATTGCTTGCCCCTATGGAAGACGTGACCGACCCGGCTTTCCGCCTGATGTGCAAAAACTTCGGAGCAGACATGGTATATACCGAGTTTGTATCAAGCGACGCACTGATACGTTCCGTCAGTAAGACCGAACAGAAGCTGAAAATCAGTGACGAGGAGCGTCCCGTAGCCATACAGATATACGGTAAAGATACGGACACGATGGTGGAAGCTGCACGAATTGTAGAACAAGCACATCCGGATATTCTGGACATCAACTTCGGATGTCCGGTGAAGCGTGTAGCCGGCAAAGGGGCAGGAGCCGGAATGTTACAGAACATTCCCAAAATGCTCGAAATAACCCGCTCCGTAGTGGATGCCGTAAAAATACCGGTCACCGTAAAGACCCGTCTCGGTTGGGATGCCAGTAACAAGATTATCGTGGACCTGGCAGAGCAACTGCAAGACTGTGGCATTGCCGCCCTTACCATTCATGGCCGTACCCGCGCCCAAATGTACACCGGCGAAGCGGACTGGACGCTGATTGGCGAAGTCAGGAACAATCCCCGCATGCATATCCCCATCATCGGCAACGGCGACATCACCACCCCTCAAAGAGCCAAAGAGTGTTTTGACCGTTACGGAGTGGACGCTATCATGATAGGCCGCGCCAGCTTCGGCCGTCCTTGGATATTCAAGGAAGTGAAACATTATCTGGAGACAGGCGAGGAAATGCCGCCCCTCAGCTCCGAATGGAAGCTGAACGTGCTCCGGCAAGAAGTGGAAGACAGCGTAAAACTGCTGGACGAACGAAGAGGCATTCTGCATGTACGCCGCCATTTGGCGGCAAGCCCGCTATTCAAGGGTATTCCCAACTTCCGGGATACACGCATCGCCATGCTACGTGCAGAAACGAAAGAAGAGCTATATCGCATCTTTAACGAAATAGCAAAATTGAACATCACCTGAACATCGGCTGCGCAAACCATCGCTTGAACATCCATGTAACCACCACATAGAGAACGATGGCAGAGAAAAAGCCCACAATGGCATCAATCAGGTAATGAGCCTGAATATACACCGTAGCCCCGCACAACAACAAATAGAAAGGAAGCAGTCCGGCAAACAAACGCTTGCTACCCCGCCATGCCATAATCATCAGGATGGTGGACATGCCGACATGCGAGCTGGGAAAAGCCGCCGTCGGGCGCTCACCCACTTGTTGCGAACTCTCCACCAAATTATAGAAGAAACCATGTTCGTATCCCGGTCCGGGAAGCAACTCCTGATTATGGTTGAAATAATCGCCGATAGAAGGAAATACTCCTCTTGCTACATTCTCCTCGCCAATGGCCGGAAAATAAAACTGTGGTCCTGCCACCGGCACGAAGATATAAAACAGATAATAAATAAAGAAGGCAGTGACTATGACAAACGAGACTTTCTCAAAAAGCTCAAAACGATAGAGGAAATACCACACCACCACCAAAAGGATCATCGGATAGTAGAAGAAGTAACCCATATTGAACGGTTCACTGACCCACATCTGCGGGAAGCGCAAACAGAACCATACGGCAGGCTGCCCGCCGAATACCCATTGCTCGGCTGAGGCGAAGACATGGTCGAGATTGGGAAAGATGCGGTTGAACTCAAATGTGTCGGGATACCAGTAAGAAAGCAGCGACATCTGGATAGCTATACGGATAAAAGCAGAAAACTTACAAGGCGCAAGCCGGTAAAGATACATCAGTAGAAACGTCATACCCGCAATCACGACGCGATCGACAAGCATCTGCACCGGATGATCCATTTCTTGGAAAAGAAACAGTATGATAATGGAAGTCAACAGATTATATATCAGCGTGATCTTCTCTACCGCAAAAAGCCCTTTACGGGTTTCTACTCTCTTGAATAAGTCTAAAGCCATCCTTTATCTTTATACCAGGCAATGGTTTCTTTCACTCCCCGTTCCAAATCATATTCAGGGCGGTAGCCAAGTTCCTTGACAGCCGGAGTTATGTCGCATTGCCAGTTGCGTTGTTTCATTATTCTATACTTGTCCGAATTGAGCGTACTGGTAGTGTTCCGGCATTTCGCCCAATATTCAGCGAGCAAAGATACAACTTTCAATATAATTAACGGACATCTCAGACGAATTACAAACGGATTTCCCAATTCTTTCCGTATCAAGTCGGAAAAAGCGCGGCTCTGATACACCTTGCCGTCTGCCAGAAAATAAGCGCGACGGGATATTTGCTTCTCGATTCCAAGGAACACAGCCTGCACAATATCTTTGACGTAGACAAACGTCAAATCCTGCCGGCGGAAGCCCACTGAGAAGTCGGTGTGTTGCCGGATGGACTTTGCCATCAGGAAATAATCCTTCTCACGCGGCCCATAGACACCCGTAGGACGGTAAATGACGTACGGGAAATCAGGCATGCTTTGCAGGTAAGCCTCTGCCTTCAACTTACTAAGGCCATAAGCCGTATTGGGCAACGGAGTATCCTCTTCCCTTATCGGAGTATATGACTTTTCGTGTACCGGCCCGAACACACTTAGCGTACTGATAAAAACAAACTGTCCGGGAATCATATCCAAGTTTCGCAACGTATCCGCAAAATTTCTGGTTTGCAAATAATTCACCCGGTCGAAATCGTTCTTGTCCACGCACTTTGTCGCCCCGGCGCAATGGATGATGTAATCGAACTTGCCATTGGCTTCCTTATGGGCGGACAACTGTGCACAAAGCACATCGGAATGAGCAAAGTCGAGTTCAAGAAAATGTATCCTGCTATCTTGCAAATACTCCCGGCTGCTGGACGAACGAATACCCGCCCATACGTCGAATCCGCGCTTCAGCGCTTCTTCCACAATGAAACTTCCGATAAAACCGCTTGCTCCTGTAACTAAAACTGACTTCACGTTATTAATTATGAATTATGAATTATTTTCTTTACCGGCTCCACATGAATGCCGACATGGGTTCCCTTGCCAAAGTGCTCTTTCAAGGTACTTTCAATGGCTGTTGCCGTACGGTGCGCCTCCTCTAATGTAATGTTGCCATCCATGCGCACATGCACTTCTATCGCATAATAGCTGCCTATACGGCGGGTACGCAGATGGTGCGGCGAACTCACTCCGGGAAAAGAAAGGATGATTTTCTGTATCTCACTTTCCACATCGGCAGGCAATGACTTCTCCAACAGCTCGTCTACGCAAGGAACCAATAACTTTATGGCCACCTTCATGATGAAGAAACTGACAACAACAGCCGCTATCGGATCGAGTACCCGCCAATGATTTCCCAAAAGAATAGCTCCGCCGATGCCGACAGCGGTTCCTATGGAAGAAAGGGCGTCACTGCGATGATGCCACGCGTTGGCCACCACCGCCTGGGAATTCAGCTTCTTCCCCTTGAATACCGTATAGCGATAAAGCGCTTCCTTAAAAACTATGGAAACCAGCGCCGCTATCAATGCCAGCATCCCCGGTTCCTGCAAAGAACCTCCATGCAGAAAATGATAAATGGATGAAGCGCCGTTCCACAAAATCCCAAAACCGACAAAAAGTAATACAATACCGATAATGGCTGTTGCCAATGTCTCATATTTACCATGTCCGTAATCGTGCCCCTCATCTTCCGGTTTGGAAGAGATGCGCACGAAGACAATGACAATGATGTCTGTCACAAAGTCCGACAACGAGTGGACGGCATCGGCCAGCATTGCGGCACTATGCCCCACAATTCCCGCAAAGAACTTAAATAGAAGCAACAGGAAGTTCACCCCGCTTCCCACAACCGTTACGTGGTAAATTCCTTTTTCTCTTACAGCATCTTCTTTATCCATAGATTGTACTTCCATTTTACTTTTTCTAAGTTGTTGCAAATATAGTACATAAATCCATTATGGACGGCCGTTCCGTTATAATTTTCAGTAAGACAGGAAGATTTTGAAGCCGGAGTGAACGAGTGAATACATTTATTTGTTTACTTTGCAAGAAAGATAAAAAGATATCAGATTATGGCTAAGACAAAAAAAGAAAAGAAAGAGAAAAAGGCCGGCAAGCGTATGAAGAAAAAAGAGCTTGTCAAAGCGCTATTGGATTTCTTCCACATAAAACAAGACGAAGTACTATCACTGAAATACATTTTCGAACAACTCCACCTCACCACACATCCGCTGAAGATGCTGTGTATGGATATCCTATCCGAGCTGTCGGATGATGACTACATCACCGAAGTGGACAAGCATAAATACAAGTTAAATAATCATGGCGTGGAGATGACAGGCACCTTCCAGCGCAAGAGCAACGGCAAGAACTCCTTCATTCCCGAAGGCGGTGGCGATCCCATCTTCGTAGCCGAACGCAACTCGGCACACGCCATGGCGGGTGACAAAGTGCGCATTGCCTTCTATGCCAAGCGCCGCGGGCGCGAAGCCGAAGGTGAAGTCATCGAGATACTGGAACGCGCCAACGACACTTTCGTAGGTACACTGGAAGTTGCCAAATCATACGCCTTCCTTGTTACGGAAAACCGCACGCTGGCCAATGACATCTTCATTCCCAAAGAGAAGCTGAAAGGCGGGAAGACGGGAGATAAAGCCATCGTCAAGGTAGTAGAATGGCCCGACAAGGCCAAGAATCCCATCGGTCAGGTTATCGACATCCTGGGAAAAGCCGGAGACAATACCACCGAGATGCATGCCATCCTGGCCGAATTCGGTCTGCCGTATGTCTACCCTGCTTCCGTAGAAAAAGCCGCAGACAAGATACCCGCCGAAATTCCTGCGGAAGAATATGCCAAACGTGAAGATTTCCGCAATATAACCACCTTTACCATAGACCCCAAAGACGCCAAAGACTTTGACGACGCCTTGTCTGTCCGCAAGCTGAAGGATAACCTCTGGGAAGTAGGCGTACACATCGCCGACGTAACACACTACGTAACGGAAGGCAGCATCATCGACAAAGAAGCCGAAAAACGCGCCACCTCCGTCTATCTCGTAGACCGTACCATTCCGATGCTTCCTGAACGGCTTTGCAACTTCATCTGCTCGCTGCGCCCCAACGAAGAGAAGCTGGCTTACTCCGCTATCTTTGAAATGACAGACAAGGGTGAGATAAAGAACTCACGTATTGTACATACAGTTATCAAGTCCGACCGTCGCTTCACCTACGAAGAGGCACAGCAGATTATCGAAACCAAAGAGGGAGACTTTAAAGAAGAAATACTCAAGTTGGACGCACTTGCCAAGATATTACGCGAAAAACGGTTCGCCGCCGGCGCCATTAACTTCGACCGCTATGAAGTGAAGTTCGAAATTGATGAAAAGGGCAAACCCATCAGCGTATATTTCAAAGAATCCAAAGACGCCAACAAGTTGGTAGAGGAGTTCATGCTGCTCGCCAACCGCACTGTGGCCGAAAAGATAGGACGCGTGCCCAAAAGCAAAAAGCCAAAAGTATTCCCTTACCGTATCCACGACCTTCCGGATCCCGAAAAGCTGGATAACCTGTCGCAATTCATCGCTCGTTTCGGCTATAAGCTGCGCACCAGCGGAACCAAGACGGATGTATCCAAGTCCATTAATCACCTGTTGGATGATATTCAAGGCAAGAAAGAGGAGAACCTCATCGAAACCGTATCCATCCGCGCCATGCAAAAAGCGCGTTATTCCGTACACAACATCGGACATTACGGGCTGTCATTCGATTATTATACCCACTTCACTTCGCCTATCCGCCGCTATCCGGACATGCTGGTGCACCGGTTGCTGACCAAATATTTAGACTTAGGCGGACGAAGTGTTTCCGAACAGAAATACGAAGCCCTCTGCGAACATTCCAGCAGTATGGAACAGATTGCTGCCAATGCGGAACGCGCCTCTATCAAGTACAAGCAAGTGGAATATATGACAGAACGCCTTGGACAGACGTACGACGGTGTCATCTCAGGCGTTACCGAATGGGGGCTGTACGTAGAGCTGAATGAGAATAAGTGTGAGGGAATGATACCTATCCGCGACCTCGACGATGATTACTACGAGTTCGACGAAAAGAACTATTGCTTGCGCGGACGCCGGAAGAAACGCACATACAGCCTCGGCGACGCTATCACTATCAAAGTGGCACGTGCTAACCTGGAGAAAAAGCAATTGGACTTTGCACTGATTGAATAAAAGAGACCATTATCCTTATAAAAAGCATATATACACACATACATGAAGACAATTACTATTACAAATCGCAGACAAATAGAAGACATCATCCGTAAATGTCCTTATTGTACGGTGGGGATGACCGACAAAGAAGGCAATCCGTACATAGTGCCCATGAACTTTGCCTGGAAGAACGATACTGTTTACTTACACTCGGGGCCCGAAGGAAGCAAAGTGGAAATGGTAGTACGGCATCCGCAAGTCTGCATCAATTTCTGCGAAGGACACGAACTGGTGTATATGCACAAACAAGTGGCATGCAGTTACAGCATGAAATCCCGCAGCGTTATCTGCAAGGGCAAAGTGCGTTTCATCGAAGATATGAATGAAAAGCGCCGAATACTCGACATGCTTATGAAGCAATATACAGACAATGAATGCAGCTATGCCGAACCTGCTGTGCGCAATGTGAAAATATGGGAGGTGAAAGTGGATGAAATAAGTTGCAGGTCGTTCGGATTAAGGCCGAGTGAAGTAAAATAAAAAAAGAGCGTGCTTTCCTGCACGCTCCTAACCTAACTAATAAATCTATTAACATCATTATGTGATTCCTAAATCTTTCTTGTCAGAAGCTCTATTTCTTAATGGTGATGTTGAAGTCTGATAAAAATTACCAGTATTCACATCTACATATTCAGGTTTATAGTTTGTAATACTCTTACTCCCCAATTTACCCCAAAAAGAAGCAATACACCCAGAATTATACAGATTAATATAAGATACTGACAATTTATCCCAACTCATCTCATTGAAACGAATACTGGCTCCTCCCTTTCCACTGTTGGCAAAAGAACAATTAGTCACAGTAGCACTTTGTACTCCTATCAAACGCATAGCAGAACCTTGTTCTTTATTGTCCACATTTTCAATTGTACAATGGTTAACTGTCAGCAATGGTCCACTGGTGCTTTCATCATTTCCACCTCGATAAATATTCAAAGCACTACCTAATAATCGATAAAATATACAATTACCAACATGTAACTCTTCTACATTGTATTTACCTTTATCATCTTTCTCTCCAGCAAAATTAATTGCTTCCCCTGACATGTCATGAAAAAAAGAATTCCGGATAATCACCATTGGTGAGAAAGTAGATTTTTCGCCACGAATGGCAGCCAAGCCAGATTCATTGAAATTATAGAATTCGCAATTATCAACAGTAAGTAAATAAGGAGTAATAGTACCTGATTTCACAGTTATACCACCTTCAGACAAAGCTTTCCCTGCCTCACCTTCACCATTGAAAGCAAGACCTTGTATTTCCAAGTTTCCACCATTGACAATGGTCACAAATGCTTTACCAGACATACCATTAAAACATAAAACGGGACGTTTAGATAAATGGGAGTCTGCTTGAATACGAATATATTTATCTATCAACAAAGTATTATCCAGCCAATAAACACCCTCTTCCGAGAGATTCAAAATATCACCGGACTGCGCTTTGTTAAAAGCCTCTAATAGCGTATTTTGTCCTGCCTTCACACTGATTTCATTACCAGTAAGCATCAATTTATGATTTTCAGAAAAAGTATACCAACTTGCACCGAGTTTTTTCTCCATATATGGCTTTAAATCAATACTATCTAATAAAGTCGTATTATTCTGAAAACCCCTTTGTGTTACGGTATAGGGATAATTCACCACATTATCAATAAAAGTAAAGCCAGAAATATCATCAAAAGACTGATAAAGCGCTTTATCTGACTTACTAATGAACTGATTACGGATAAAAGAGATATTTGAGGGTGGTAATGTACGTTCATTATCTTTTCCTACACAAAATAGGATATTATCACAATTAATAAAACGATTATCTTCTAACGTTACATCCTTTACATGATGATAACGGTTAGGTAAAGAATTAGGAACCGCATTCATCAACCCAAGAGCCGCAAAAAAACGATCACCTTTCAGCCCATAGAACAAATTCCCCTTAATAATATGGCCTTCATTGACTACACGTACTCCGCCTGTACAAGGTAATCCATTTCCTATAAATGCGTTTCCTTCAACTAAATTACGGTTACCATGACGTAAAGCCAAAATACCACGACATTCTAAAAATACATTATTACGAATAATGTTATCACTTGATTTGATAGAAACAACTTCAACTTCCCCATTACAATGGTGAAACATATTATCTTCTATCACTGTATTCGAAGAAAAAAATGCATGATGTGAGGTTCCCACACGAATCGTTTCGCCCCCATTTGAGCCCAATATCGGGCGTTCACCGAAATAATTGTGATCAATTCTATGATTATTATTACGGTCTCTCTCACCATTTAAAATAACAGCCAAAGTTACTCCTGCATAAAGCTTACCCAAAATAGAATTATGGTCCAGTCGATTATTTCGTCCGTAAAGAAGAATCCAGCTCCCAGATACCCCACGATCTATCGGATTGAAGTAATCAATGACACAATCTGTTATACGGCAGTTGTTAGCAACTTTTTCACCTTTACGAAACTCAATCACAGCTCCTTTAGGAGTGTAACCATTACGAAAATGCAATCCGTTTATTTCAACGTATTCTCCACATAAACGAAGATTAGATACACCTTCTATAAAAACACTGCCTGGTTGTTGAGTCATAACAACAATCGGCTCTTCTACCGTACCATACCCCTCGAGTTGTAACTGGATATTTGTATATGTACCTGATTTAATATAAATCGTATCACCTGGACGAGCCTTCTCCAAAGTATTTTGAAGAGAATTTAAGTCAATAGTCCAATTTCCTTGCGAACATGCGGCCAACAAAGGAAAAATCCAACAAAGTTTAATAAATGATTTAAGCATCACAAGCTATATATATTAAAGTTTCACTAGTTAACGAATTTTCATCGGATAATAAATACCCTCTGTCATTAATGAGAAATTATCTGTACGGAAAGGAGTTGCTGGGAAACCCTCTTTATTAAAAAGATTAGCTTCCGTCCAATTAGACCAACCATAACGTACCGCAATAGGACGCTCTACAACATCAGACCAGACAAATACTTTTCCATCCCTAATTTCCGCTCTTGCCGATACAAAATTATAATCCGCCCCACAAATAGAAAAACCTTTCAATTCCTCGCCCAAAGCAGTCAAACCAGAATAAACAAAGTCAAAACTAATTTCTGCTTTATTGTCTTTTATTTGCATTGATTTATATACCGGGCCTGAATATGGTACTTTTTTATCATATTGCAAATGCAAAGCACAGGATGCTAAACGTTCACCAATAGGTTTCTTATAAATAGGGTGTACATCGTTTTTCTCCCCTTTATCAATACTGACTACCATAGCAGTATTCTTTACTGTTTTCCATGTAAATAGCTGGGCATCACGTAACTCAGCCCAATTTGGACGATCTTGCCAAAAAGGATGATCAAAATTCGACAACTGAACAAAATAAAATGGTAAATCAGGTTGATGAAAATCAGTACGCCATTGTCTAATTAATGCTGGAAAAAGTACTCTATACTGCTCCGCCCGCTCTGCATTACCCTCGCCTTGATACCAAATTACACCTTTAGCCGTATAAGGAATAATACGCTGCAACATAGTATGATACAATCCACAAGGGCGTTTATGATGTTTAGGGCCCACTGGTTCGAAAGGACGAACAACGTTTTTATATCCCATAGTCACTGAGTCATTATAAACCCTATAAAGTACCTTATACTCCTCCATTTTTTTCTCATATAAGGTATCATCCATAATAGCAACTTTACGATAATTATCCAAAATAGGACGTAATTTATCATCTCTTTCCAGCGTCTCTTCTTTCACCCAAGCTTCAGCAGGCGTTCCACCACGATAACAACAAATGATACCAATAGGAACATTTAATTCTTTCTGAAGTTTACAAGCAAAATAATAACCGATGGCAGACATATTCGCAACTTGTGGCGCTGTTGCGGTCTGCCATTTCATTTCTTTATTGACATTATGCCCTTTATAATATACTTGAGGTACTATTAGAAAATGAATATTCTGATTATTAGCTGAACGAACAACAGCTTCTCCATTTTCACTCATAAACAGCTTACGCTCCATATTTGATTGTCCTGTTGCTAACCACACTTCTCCAACATACACTTCAGACAGTAGAACAGATTCATTTCCTGAAGTTACTTTTAACCGATATGGCCCCCCAGCAGCCAGATTCTTCAAAGACAACATCCAGCGCCCGTCAGGCTTAACTTCTGTCTTTACTTTTTGATTTTGAAATTCGACCTGTACTATAGCAAAAGGACGTCCTATTCCCCAAATATTATTTATATCTTCTTGCTGCAATACCATTCCTTCACCAAAAACTTCAGCTAAAGACAACTGGAAATTATTACCCGTGGAGGCTCCCCAAAGGAGCCCCCAACAGATACAAATTTGCAAACATATAAATATACAACCTCTTTTCATCATTTTTATCAGTTATAACCCTCGTTCTGAGATAAAATTTCTTTTCCTAACAAACGAATTTCACGTCCCGGAATAGGATAAAGCATTTGAAATCTTTCTACCTTAGTAAATTTCTGCTTTGGTAAAAGTCTAGAGTCCTGTCCGTGTGCTTCCATAATTCGAATCGTTTCAGATACTCCAACTACACGCTGTAAATCAAACCAACGTTGGTTTTCGAACGCAAACTCAAATTTACGTTCCTGAAGTAATTCATTTCTAGAAACCGAAGTTACGGGAAGATGCCCTGCACGTGCCCTCACTGCATTATAAACGGCTAAAGCATTCACATCATTAGTTATATCATTCGCATAAGGTTCAGAGGGAGCACCTAATACCGCTTCAACATACATTAAAAGTACATCAGCATAACGTAAAATAGGAGCATCGGCAGCATTATCCTTTTGTGAAGGCTTAGTTCCCCTTTTCAAGTATTTACCACACACAATCCAAATACCCGCCTTATCTTCTTCCATTAAATTGGTCTGGCTACGTACAACATCACTTTCACATTCCTCAGCGAATGGAGTAGTAGGTGTATTTAAACCTGAATTACCACCAAATACAGAAAAATCATAACTAAATGTTTGTCCTTCACCCGAAGTAGAATTAAATTGAACAGCAAATAATATCTCACTATTCCATTTAGTGCTTTCTGAGAATATAGAGCTATAGTCTGAAGCTAATCCTACTCCTGAAACAGTACTCTTGCTAGGATCTGACATATTAATCAACGTAGCAAGCAAAGTCTTTGCATCGGAATGACGACCTAAAGTAAGATATACTTTAGCAAGCAACGCTTTAGCTGCCATAGCATTTGCTTTGCCCTTAGTCATGTCAGACAAATTATTTATAGCAAACTCTAAATCGGGAATAATGACAGTAGAATAAACTTCAGAAAGAGGCTTCCGGCGAAACATATCTGTTTCATTGGCATCTATCGTACGAGTAATAATAGGTAAATCCCCCCATAAACGAACCATATTAAAGTAAACTAATGCACGTATAAAGCGTGCTTCACCTTCTATTCGGTTGCGAGTCACCTCATCATTTACTATACCCAAATTATCTATTACTAAGTTTGTACGGGAAAGAGCATTGAAACAGGCTTTCCAATAATTATATACATCACCACTCTCAACAATATCTTTCACAAAAGTGTCAATATATCCAAACTCACCTTCTGCCAAATAAGAAGAAGAAAGATCTGAACGCATTTCCATCAATACATAATCATGATTCAAAGACATTTGTTGGAGACCGTCATAACAACCAACCAAAGCCAATTCAACATCACTTGTCTTATTAAAGAAGTTTGTTTGTGTCAAATCTGATTTAGGTTGTAAATCCAATGCATCCGTACAGGAAGCCAAAAATAAGCTTAAACCCAAACCTATTATATATTTCATTTTTTTCATATCAGTCAACATTAGTAATTAAAATTGAAAATTAAAGCCAAGCGTATAAGTACGAGCCAACGGCATTGCACCACTCTGATAACCATCAATCAATGGAGTATCAAAGCTCTTAATACCTTCAGGATTATACCCTTTATAATCACCCAACAAGAAATAGCATGGATTATAAATAGACGCATAAACACGTAATGAACAGTTCTTCATAATATTTTTAGGCAATGTATATCCTAAATTGATACTGCGTATTGCAATAAAAGAAGCATCCTCTATAAACCAGCAGGCTGAAGCTTTATGTTTGATATTATTATAGGAATTCTGGTACTCTGGCAACAATTTCCCATTCCATTGACTCTGAGCATAATGCTCATCAATATTAAATACTTTATTACCATGTGACCCTTGAACCACTACATTTAAATCGAAATCTTTCCATTTTAAATCATTAGTCATACCCCAAGTTACTTTCGGATATGGAGAGCCCTGTGCTACCATATCATCATCGTCTATTTTTCCATTGCCGTCCAAGTCTTTAACATGTACCAATTCTGGTTTCACATCAACCGGCCATACAGGACTGATAAGCCCTTCGTTAGGAATCTCTTTTTCAACAACAAAGCCATAGAATTGAACTAAAGGTTTACCGACCTCAGTTACAAAATATGTAGGACGTTTTTCTTCTCCTTTAGGACTGCTTATAATCTTATCTACACCACCTAAGTTTAAAACCTTATTAAAGTTCTGTGCAATATTTAAACTTGTAGACCAAGAGAAATCCTTTGTTTGAATATTCTGGGTTGTAATTTCAATTTCATAACCGGTATTACTCATTTTACCCATATTAACCAACTGGTTTGTTTGTCCCGTCATACTAGAGATCTCTCTTTCCAAAAGTAGTTTATCCGTTATCGTATAGTAAGCATCAAGATTAATTCTCAAACGATTATTAAACATACCCAAATCAAAACCACCATTATACTGATAAGTTCTCTCCCAACCCAAGTCTTTATTTTCACTGGAAATTTGTGTATATCCAGGAGTTACTTTATTATTGATTACAGCATTGGACTGTGAAAGAAGACCAAATGCTTGGTAATTACCAATATTTTTATTACCACTGGCACCAAAACTTGCTCTAATCTTTAATTCATCAATTATCTTCTTAACCGGAGTAAAGAATGATTCCTCAGAAATACGCCAACCTAAAGATACTGAAGGGAAATACCCCCATTTATTATTAATACCGAAACGAGAACTTCCATCCCAACGTGAACTTACAGAAGCAAGATATTTACCTTTATAAGAATATGTGACACGTCCTAGTGCCGATAATAGCAGTTCCTCATACTCAGTAGTATTACCCGAGTTAATGATACCAGCATTCAAGGTTTGAATATTATCAGTCGGAAAGTCTGAAGCTGTCATATTGCTATTATAGCCTGTAGTCTTTTGAACTGTATAACCAGCCAATATACTTAAAGAATGATTTTCTCCTAAATTAGGAGTATAGGTCGCAATATTTTCATTCAACCAATCTATTACTTTTGCAGTTTTATATTGTCCGCTCGTTTTACCATTATTATGAGCTAAACTACTCTGATAAAATTTATAGTCCATCATAGAAGCATATCCACCAAAAGAACTTTTTAAAATCAAACCTTTAACAGGTTGATACTGTAAGTAGATATTTCCTAAGGCTTTAATATAACCAGTTCTATCATTACGCTCTAAAGTAGTAGAAATACCATTATTACCACCAGCATTTTTTACACTAATATATTCTCCATTATAAGGGACTTTCGAAAAATGATATTCATGAGCATAGTCACCTATATTTAATGTAGGATCAGACAAACGAGCCCATTCAATTGTCTCAGCAGTATGCCTTACTGGGATGTACATAGCATCTCTAAATACCTGATTAATATTTGATTGAGATCCTGAACGATAAGCGCGTTGGGAATCAACAACTGCATTCACATTGACGCCGAATTCTAATTTATCATTAATCTTAGCATCAACCTTAGCATTTAAATTAAACTTTTTATAACGATCTGTTATAACAATTCCTTTCTCATCCAAAAAAGAACCAGATGCGTAGTAGTTCACGTTTTTTGAACCGCCAGAAACACTAATCTGATGGTTCTGTATATATCCCAGTTTTATTGTTTCTTCTACCCAGTCAGTTTGAGTTCCCAAAACATCAGAAGCAACATAAACTTTTTTCATATCATCTACCATAGACGCATGAGCTCCACTGGTCGGTCTACCCATTTCTGCATATATTTGTTCTGCTTTTATCTTCCAGTCTTCAGGACGTGTACGTTGTATTCCTTTCAACAGTCGCTCTTTAACACCACCATAACTATTTATGCGAATAGTAGGTTTAGAGCCTTCAGAGCTACCACTACGTGTAGTCACAATAATAATACCATTTGCACCTCTTGAACCATAAATAGCAGCTGATGCAGCATCTTTCAATACCTCAATAGATTCTACATCATTCATATCAACATCTGACAAATCTCCTGGGATAGGATAACCGTCTACTACGATCAGAGGATTCGTATCTGCAGAGATAGACCCAATACCACGTATCTGAATTTTAGGACTAGCTCCCGATTGCGCTGAAACATTTTGAATTTGCACACCCGCCAATTTACCAACTAACGCCTGGTCTGCACGAGAAACGGGCAATTGCCCCAGATTCTCATTTTTAATTTTTGAAATAGAACCTGTTAAATGAGATTTCTTCTGAACACCATAACCAACCACTACTACTTCATCTAGCTGTTGTTGATCCTCAGTCAAAGTTACATTTATTTTTGGCTGTCCTTTGCAAGCTACTTCTTTCTGAGTAAACCCGATATATGAAAATACAAGAATGTCTGCTTCTAAATCTGGTACACTAATTGAGTAATTTCCATCAATATCAGTAATACATCCAATAGTAGTCCCCTTTACAAGAATATTCACACCAGGCAAAGGCGAATGTGTCACATCTATAACTTGGCCTGTCACAATTTTCGTTTGGGCAAAAATCGCCATACCATACAGTTGCATCCAGCAAAACATGATTAACAAAAAAGTTCGCCGAGAAGCAGTTTGAAATAATTGTCTGTTCTTCATAAAACTATAAAATTAATGATTAACAATAAATATATATCACAATAAGATAATAATCCTAATAGTAGTTTTACCATCTTCCATAGCCATTCGCTACAGAAAAGTTGATCACCGCACAAATTGGTTTGCCAAAAATAATAGTATTTTTAATAATATCAAAGTAAAAAGAAGAAAAATATAAAATAAATCATATTACC
>OOCZ01000900.1_pt1 | contig 20843 bp, 20 predicted proteins | sample 1671631 | NCBI WGS metagenome assembly OOCZ01 (sample SAMN06348176, study PRJEB24527) | human gut metagenome | reverse complement strand
CACGCGGGGGGCGGCCAGCGCCGCCGCGGCCTGCACCAAAATGACCACCCTCGCGGGGGCCGCCCGGACGGGGACCACCAGAGCGCGGACCGCCTGCAGGGCCTCTGCCCTCACGCGCCGGGCGCGGAGGCGGCGGCAGCAGGCGCTTGATGGACAGCGCGATCTTGCCATCCGGTGCAATGTTGATCACCTGCACCTTGACGATATCACCATCGTGCAGAACAGCTGCAATGTCCTGCACGAACTCGTTGGACACCTCGGAAATATGGACCATGCCTACACGGCCCTCCGGCAGTGCGACAAAAGCGCCAAACGGCTTTACACCGGTGACGCGGCCCTCGAATACGTTCCCTACCTCAATTGCCAAAACTCAATACTCCTTGTTTTCCATAGAATGGGCAGCAATTCAGCTGCCGGTCACATCCACAAAGATGCGCTCGTTGGGTGCAGCGTAATTGTAAGAATCCCGCGCGACCCACTCGGTGATCTGGTCTGCATCGCCGCTGAGAATGCGCTGCATCTCCTCGTTTTCAGTCTTTTGCTGGGCGATCTGCTCGTTCAGCGTGTCCAGCTCCGCACGTTTGGAGCTGATGGTGACCTGATTGGAAATGTATGCTGCCAGCATACTCAGCAGCAGCAGGACAAAAAACACCCGTACAAGCGTTTTAACGACCACTTTCTTCTTGCGTTTTCTGCGGTCCGGTGCTGCCATGATCTCTTCTGCCCCCGTTGCATTTGACTCTTACTTTAACACATATGAATTATACATCATGCGGCGCTGGTTTGGCAAGTTCTTTTTGCGCTTTTTTGCAGTTCTTTTTGCGCTGCGGCGTAGTTTGTGCACCTTTCTCCGCCGGGCGCGCCGCCGCTCTGCCGGCCGGAGCACCCGGCGCTGTAAAACGCCTCCCGCTGCACGCAGCGGTGCACCCAGCACAAAGGCTGCTGCACCGGCACCGGCAAAGGCTGCCGCAGCCATGTACCAGCGCAGAACACCGGCACTGCTCTGCCCTGCTGCGTAGCTCTGCACAGCAGCCAGCACAGCACCCATCCACACCAGATCCGGCACAAAAGCTGCACGCCCTCTGGCCGGGAATACAGCCCGCAGTGCGCCGATACTGGCTCCCAGCACCGTGCAGGCAGCGATCTCCTGCCCAAGGGCTGCAGGCGGCAGTACCGGGATCATCGCAGCAGGCGGCGCAGAAAACCGCCCGCCGGTGCGCTGGCCGTATATTCCAGCGTGTCGATGCGGCCGGTGAACTTCGCCTCCCCGGTCTCCAGATCCAGCGCCGCCATGTTCAGCTGCGCCCCGGTCAGGTGCAGCGTGCCCTTGCCCGTTTCCATGGCAGCGCTGTCGGCATTGCAGTGCAGTACCTTCTGCACACCGGTCACCGTCAGGCGGGCGCGGCTTTCCAAGATCAGATCGTGCGGCGCGGGCTGCGGATCTCTGGGTGTTTTTTCCGGCATGGTTCGTCTCCCCTTTTCTGGTGCATCCTATGCACCGGACCGGGGCTTTTATGCCTGCTCGCCCTCTGCAATGATCTCGTACATCTCGCGGGCCACATCCTTGGTGCGCGGCTCCACATCCGAGAGCACCTTTACCTTGATGGGCCGGTTGCCGAAGGTCACCTCGATGATGTCGCCCGCCTTGACGGCCTGACTGGCCTTGGCGATCTTGCCGTTGATGAGGATGCGGCCTGCATCGGCCACCTCGTTTGCCACGGTGCGGCGCTTGATCAGACGCGAAACTTTCAAATATTTATCCAGACGCATGGTTCTTCCTCCTGTCACAAAAAAAGCCGCCGCACCCTCTTGCAGGCAGCGGCGGCAAAGCAGATACAGCTTACAGGGTGTCCTTCAGGGACTTGCCGGGCTTGAACACGATGCTGCGGGAAGCAGCGATGGTGATGGGCTCACGGGTGCGGGGGTTGATGCCCTGACGCTCGGCGCGCTCACGCATCTCAAAGGTGCCAAAACCGGAAATGGTGATCTTTTCGCCCTCAGACATGGCCTTGCTCAGTGCTTCAAACACAGCATTGACAGCCTGCTCAGCGCTCTTCTTGCTCATCTCAGTGTTCGCAGCAACCTGTGCGATCAGATCGGTCTTCGTCATAAAAATACCCTCCAGATTTGTTACTTGGTGTTCTTTTTTCTCTATCGGAGCAGGTCACTCGACCTGAGTACCGCTTTGTTCTTTCTGCGCCAGCAGTTCTGCACAATAGCGCTTGGATGCAAAGGTCAGCGCTTCCTCCGCGTCCACACCAGCCAGCCGCATGGCATTGGCCGCAGCAAACAGCAGTTCTCCCGCCGCCTGTGCGTCCTGTTCCCGGTTCCAGCCGTCCAGTGCTGCCTGCAAAGCCTGCCGTGCCGTTTCCGGCGCAGACTGCTCTGCCCCGCAGCGGTCGGCACGCTTCTGCAGCTTCTGGGCACGCATCAAAGCAGGCAGCGTAACCGGCACTGTGCCCAGCTCATCAGCCAGAGTGGTGCGGCCCTTTTCCTTATTTTTGAGCGCATCCCAGCCGTTTATACCCGCATTTTGTGCCGCCGAGGACGCAAAGATGTTCGGATGCCGGAACACCAGCTTCTCGCACACCTCACGGCAGACATCCTCAAAAGTAAAGCGCCCGCGCTCTTCTTCGATCACCGCGTGGAACGCCACCTGCATCAGCACATCGCCCAGCTCTTCCTGCATCAACTGCGGATCGTCAGCATCAATGGCCTCCAGCGCTTCGCAGGTCTCTTCCAGAAAGTTCTTCCGGATGGAAGCATGGGTCTGTACCTTATCCCACGGACAGCCGTTCTCCGGGTCCCGCAGGATACGCAGAATTTCCAGCAGCTGCTCTGCCGTATAGGGTGCCTTTGGCTGCCAGTCCAGCACAGCGCTCACCTGCCTTGTAAAAGATACTGTATATTGTATCGCATCTCATGCAGTTTTGCAAGACAAAGTGCGCAAATTTCCCGCATTTCGCCTGCATTTTCCGCTCGCAAAAACAGGACGGTGCCCTGTGGGGAGCGCCGCCCTGTTGCTGAACCGTTTTATTACAGCTGTGCACCGCACTTGTTGCAGAACAGTGCATCGTCCGAGACGGGAGCACCGCACTGCGGGCAGGCTTTGTGCTCTTCCGGTTGGTCAGCAGGAACTTCCTCGTGCACCACATATTCCACCTCGGCAGCTTCCGCCGGGGTCAGGGATGCTTTCAGACGGGCGATCTCCTGCTCGATGTTATCGATCATCTCGATATACTTATCCACCAGCGGCTGGTTTTCTTCCTTGCCCTTGGCCAGACTGTACACCAGTGCGCCCAGCTGACGCTGTGCCTTGAGCAGCTTACCCTGCTCATTGACGATCAGTGCCTGGGTCTTGCCCTTCTCGGCCAGGTCTTTGGCGGCGTTCTTGCCTTTTTCTGCGTATTCCAAGCCCATTTCCTTGATCTTATTGAAATCGAAATCCATAAAAGACACCTCTCTCTTCCTCCATACACGGCCCGGCCTGCGCCGGACCACGGGTTGTGGGGTCATGCCCATTATAGCGCGCCACCTGTACAATTGCAACGCATGTCCTGCATTTTTTACAGTTTGGTGCAGGTTTGGAAACAAATTTTTCGCATTTTCCCCATATCTTGGGGTCGGTCAGACCTTGCCGCCATAGAACTCCCGCAGCATGCTGTCGGGCGGCAGCAGGTCCAGGCTCAGCGGTGCCACATGCTCAAAGCGGCGGGCCGTCTCATCCCACAACTCGGCATTGTGGCCTTCCAGCGTGAACTGGCGGCGCACCACGCCCAGCAGGTTGGAGATCAGGCCCAGCTCGTAGGTAAAAGAGGTGTCCAGCAGAAAGTCTGCCGTGGTCTTGAAGCCCTTGATGTAACGGGTCTCGCCGTCCAGCACATGATCCCACATGGTCAGGGTCTTGGCCGGGCTGCGGCCGCGGGTAGCGGCATCCCGCAGGGTGCGGCGGCACAGACGGATATCCTGGGTGTTGATCACCCGGCGGCCGTCGATGCAGTATTCCTCCCGCAGACCGGCATAGATGCGGTAGATGTCATCCCCCTTGACAAGGCCGGTGAGCTCCGGGTTCAGGGCATGGATGCCCTCCACCAGGCACACGCCGCCCTGCAGGTCGATGGGTTCTGCTTCATCCGAGCGCTTCTCGGCCGAGAAGTCGTAGACGGGCAGGGAGGTCTTGCCGGTCTCGCTCAGCTCCCGCAGGCACTGCTTGATGAGGGGCAGATCCAGCGTGTCGGGGTTCTCATAGTCCAGCGTGCCGTCCGGCAGGCGGGGGTAGAACTCCGCCCCCTTGAAGAAATTGTCCAGACTGATGACCTGCGCCGGGGTGCCCTGCTGCTGCAGGGCGCGGGCGATGCAGTGGGCGCTGGTGGTCTTGCCGCTGGCCGACGGGCCGGTGAGCATGACGATCTTTGCGCCGGACATGCGGATCTTCTCTGCGGCATAATTCACCCGCTGGGCATAGCTGTGCTCGCTCAGCTGTGCCAGCTGCTGCGGGCTGCAGGCCGCCACATTGTAAAGGTCGATCTCAACCAGACGCTTCGGGACCCAGATCGTGATCATAAAAATCAGCCACTCCTTTTTTCCGTTCCAGTACCTCCGCAAAGCGCTGGATATACTCGTTCGGATACTTGAAATTGAAGATGCGCTGCATCCGTTTGCCGCCGTCGGCCACCAGCTTGGTGCTGCCGCCCGCACCGGCGGAAAGGATGGTCTGAACTTCCTCCATGATGTAGATGTTGTAATATCCCTCGTGGCCCGGTTTGCACCAGCCCACGTTTTCCAGGTTCTGCAGGGTGTTCTTCTGGCGGTAGAGGTAATAGGGCCGGTAGCCCGCCTCGGCCAGCAGGCGGCATTTTTCCAGCATGGCGGCCACGTCGGCGTAGTCGTTTTCCCGCTGGTCCTCGATGACGATGCGGGAGGCCCGCTTGAGGGTCAGGGTGTGCACGGTGATGTTCTCCGGGTCGAGGGCAATGGCCTGCCGCAGACTGTGCTCAAAGCTCTCCACCGTGTCGCCGGGCAGACCGGCGATGAGGTCCATGTTGATGTCATCGTGGCCTGCCTTGCGGGCCTCGGCGTAGCAGTCCAGGATGTCCTGGGCCGAGTGCTTGCGGCCGATGCCGGCCAGTACCTCGTCCGAGAAGGTCTGGGGGTTGATGGAGATACGGGTGGCCCCGTACTCCTTGATGACCGCCAGCTTTTCGGCGTCAGTGCAGTCCGGGCGGCCTGCTTCCACCGTATATTCTACGACTTTGGACAGGTCAAAATTCTGCCGCACGGTGCCCATGAGCTGCCGCAGCTGGTCGGCCGAAAGGCTGGTGGGGGTGCCGCCGCCGATGTAGATGCTGCACAGGGTCAGCCCGGCCTTGTCGGCCTGTCTGCGGATCTCTTCCACCTCGTTGCACAGGCAATCCACATAGGGCTGCACCATCTTGCGGTCACGGTCGAGGTTGCAGCTCACGAAGCTGCAGTAGCTGCACCGGGACGGGCAGAACGGGATGCCGATGTACAGGCTGTAGGTCCCGGGTTCATTGCCCACTTTCAAAATCGGCTCCTGCAGGTCGGCAATGGCCTTGGCCATCTGGTATTTCTGCTGGGAGCAGTCGAACCGGTCAAGGAAGAAGCGGTCGATCTCCGCTTCCGTCCAGCCTGCGGCGCGCTTGTCGTGGATGAGCCGCACCGGGCGCACACCGGTCATTTTACCCCATGGCGGGCGGATGCCGGTCCAATCCCGCAGCAGATCATAGGTCAGGCTGGCAAGGCTGAATTCCGGGGTCTCGCCGCCCTGTTCCACAGGCGCGGGCAGCGGTGCGTGTCGTTCAGCACTTCTGCCGTCCTGACGCACCAGTGCATGCAGGCCGTCCGGCGTTTTTTCTGCCCAGACGCAGTCCTCGGCGTTCTCCGGCGGGGTGAGGGTGAGCGGTGCCATGGGGTAAAACAAACGCACCAGATGCTCCACTTCGTAGCCGGAAGGCAGGCCGGTAATATAAATCTTCATGTTGTTCACTCTTTAAAATAAATCATTGTTGCCGCGCACAGCGCTGCGGATGAAATAATTGTTGTCCAGTTCGTCGCCAAAGGTGGAGAACTCGCCATGGCCGGGCAGCACCTGCGTGCCGCGCGGGATGGGCAGCTTTGCCAGTTTACGCAGACTCTCGGCCATCTGTGCACTGCTGCCGCCCTCCAGATCGGTACGGCCGATGCTGCCTGCAAACAGGGTATCGCCGCAGAAGAGATACTCGCCGCACAGCAGCACCACGCCGCCGGGCGTATGGCCGGGCGTGTGCCAGACCGTGAACTGCAGCTCGTCTACCGAGACAGTCTCCCCTTCTGCGTAGCCGCAGTCCGCTGCGCTCAGCGGATACATGCGGTCGCCTGCAAGGTCGGCAGCCTCACAGTAGAGCTTTGCGTTCCACTCGGTACGCAAGGCTTCGGCGCTGCCCACATGGTCGTAGTGGCCGTGGGTGCACAGGATGGTGGTGAGCTGCGCATTGTTTTCCTTTAAAATTTTATCGTAGGTCTGCGCATCTGCCGCCGGATCAATGATCACGGCATGGCCTGCGTCGGAAATGAGCAGGAAGGTATTGGTATACAGCGGCGCAGCGCCCGGAATATGAAAAGCCTGCATGGCGGTCACTCCTTTTTCTTCCACTCGTCGGTATCGATGATAATGGTGCAGGGTCCTTCGTTCACAAGAGCCACCTGCATGTCCGCGCCAAACTCGCCGTGCTGAACATCCTTCAGGCCCTGTTTGTTCATCTCTGCAAGGAACAGCTCGTAAGCATCCACGGAGAGCGGCGGCTTTGCGGCCTTGATAAAGCTGGGCCGGTAGCCTTTTTTCGTGTCGCCGTAAAGGGTGAACTGGCTCACCACCAGAGCCGAATAGCCAAGGTCCTTTGCGCTGAGATTCAGCTTGCCCTCTGCGTCCGGAAAGATGCGCAGGCCCGCGCATTTATCGGCAAGCTTGGGCACGATGTCCAGACTGTCGGTATCCCTGACACCCAGCAGGATCATAAGGCCCGGCCCGATGGCCCGCGGCTCACCGCCGTTTACCCGCACACTGGCGGAAGACACCGCCTGAATGACTGCACGCATGTTTTAGCTCCTTGTCACCTTGAGCACGTCCTTCACCTTGGAAAGTCTTGCGACCACACGGTTGAGGTGCTCGGTATTGTTGATGCCGATGGTCAGGCTGACCATGGCGCAGTTGTTTTCCACCTGACGGGCGTTCACCGCATAGATGGGCACCCGGATATCCGCCAGCGCAGCCAGCACATCCTGCAGCAGCTCGTTGCGGTTCAGCGCGATGATCTCAATGCCGGCCTTATAGCTGTCCCTGACGCTGTCGGCCCAGTACGCCTTGACCCAGCGGGGGGCGTTGGTGGGATCCTTCATGCTGGAAATGGCGTTCACGCAGCTCTGCTTGTGGATGGAAACGCCAAAGCCACGGGTGATAAAGCCCACGATGGGGTCGCCGGGCAGCGGGCTGCAGCACTTGGCAAACTTGATGGGGGTGTTATCGAAGCCCTCTACCACCACGCCGTCTGTGGCGTGCACACGGCTCAGGTCTACCTTGGGCAGATCCTCCACCGACTTATTCTCCTCGGCCTCGGCAGCCTTGAGCTTCTGCCACTCTTCCTTGAGCTTTGGCAGACAGTTGGCAATGGTCATGCCGCCGTAGCCGATGGCGGCGTACAGCTCCTCGGCGTTGTTCTGGCGCATCCGGCGGGAGCAGCTGTCAATAAAGGCATCCAGCTGGTCGTCCGGGATGATGATCATCTCCCGGCGCAGCTCCTTGGACAAGGCATCCCGTCCCTGCTGGATATTCTCCTCCCGGCGCATCTTCTTGAACCAGTTGCGGATCTTGCTCTTGGCTTCGCTGGTGCGCACGATCTTGAGCCAATCGCGGCTGGGGCCTTTATCTGCCGGGCCCAGCAGCACCTCAATGATCTCGCCGGTAGCCACCACATGGTCGATGGGCACCATCCGGTTGTTCACCTTACAGCCCACCATGCGGTTGCCCACCGCCGAATGGATGGCGTAGGCAAAATCGATGCAGGTGGCGCCGGTGGGCAGGTTGATGACATCACCCTTGGGGGTAAAGGCGAACACTTCTTCCGGCAAAAGGTCACTCTTCAGATCGTGGAGCAGGTTGCCGGAATCCTCGCTCAGGCGCTGGTTTTCCAGCAGCTGGCTGACCCATGCCAGACGGTCGTCCAGCTTATCGTGGCCTTCGCGGCCTTCCTTGTACTTCCAGTGGGCGGCAACGCCGTACTCAGCCTGCTCGTCCATTTTGCGGGTGCGGATCTGCACCTCAAAGGGGATGCCCTCGTGCCCGATGACGGTGGTGTGCAGGCTCTGGTAGCCGTTGGGCTTGGGGGTGGAGATATAGTCCTTAAAGCGGTTGGGCAGTGGGTGGTACATATCATGGATGAGACCAAGGGTGCTGTAACACTCGGCCAGAGAATCCAGAATGACCCGGACCGCGTAGATATCGTAGATCTCGTCGAAGGACTTATTCTGCATGATGGTCTTGCGGTAGATGCCGTAAATGCTCTTGACCCGGCGCTTGATGGTGGCACCCTCGATGCCGCTTTCCACCAGACGGCGCTCAATGACGCCAGACACCTTGATCAAAAACTCCTCACCGGCGCGCTCGCTGAGCATCCGGCTGATCTCGGCATAGCCCACGGGGTCCAGATAATGCAGGCTGCGATCCTCTAGCTCTTCCTTGACGTTCAAAATACCAAGGCGGTTGGCGATGGGGGCGTACACCTCCATGGTCTCGCGTGCCTTATCGCGGCGCTTCTGCTCCGGCCAAGCGTCACCGGTGCGCATATTGTGCAGCCGGTCGCACAGCTTGATGATCATCACGCGCACGTCCCGGCTCATGGCCAGCAGCATCTTGCGCAGGTTCTCGGCCTGCAGTTCCTCAATATTGGAGAACTGGATCTTGGTCAGCTTGGTCACGCCGTCCACCAGCAGTGCCACTTCCTCGCCAAAGGCGGCTTTCAGGTCGTCCAGCGTGGTGGGGGTATCCTCCACTACGTCATGCAGCAGGGCGGCGGCGATGCTCTCGGAGTCCATGCCCAGATCCAGCACCAGCCGGGCGACTGCCAGCGGATGGCAGATATAGGGCTCGCCGCTGCGGCGGCACACGCCGTTGTGGGCGTTGTTGGCCAGCTCGTAGGCCTTTTGGATCATCTCCATATTGTAGGCTTTGCCGCTGGCCTGAATGGCCTCGCACAGCTTTTCCCACGTTACGATCTCCGGGCGCACCTCAGAGGGCAGCGCCCCCTCCGGTGCGTCTGCCAGCAGCGCCGTAGCGGCTACAGTGGCGGTCTCCTGCACCGGCTGGTGCAGATGGGTCTTGGCAGAGTAGCCGTCCTCGTCCCGTACCGGAGCCGGGAGCGGGGCAGTATTTTTCTTTCCCTCAGGCATTTATAGTTCCTCCAGACATTTCAGGATGGGGGCATCGGCAAGGTTCTTTTTGCCTGCTGTCGGCACCAGCTCCCAGAATTTTGCCCCGCCTTTTTCCGCTGCGGTGATCAGCCCCACCTGCTCTAAGGCGGCAACTGCCACCAGCGTTTTGCCGGTCTGCTCCTCGCCCAGCTTTGCGCACAGGGGCTGCAGGTCCTCGGCGTGCCAGCGGCGGGACTGCAATTCCCGGTACACGGCAATGATATCCGTGCGGGCGGGGGCGATCTGTTTTTTCTGTTCTTCGGTCAGGGGGGTGCCCCGGCGCAGTGCCTGCACCAGTGCAGCCTGCCGCGCCAGTTCTGCACCCAGCCCTGCCGGGTGCAGGTCGATGATGCGGCCGGAGAGCTGTGCCCCCCGGGCGGACTCGTAGACCGAAAGGTTCAGTGCCGCGTCCACCACATCGCCCAAAGCATAGGGCAGCTGCTCGGCGGGCATCCCGAACCAGACGGCGTACAGGCAGCTATTGCCCTGCCGCAGCCGCAGGCGGCTGTGCCGCCCCTCCGATACCGGGTATACGCCGTCCACCACGGCGCTTTGCAGCAGGAACACCGGGGTGGGGTTCTCTGCCCCGTAGGGTGCCAGCTGATCCAGATGGCGCACGCTTTCCACGGTGATACGGTCCAGATGGATGGTCACGTCACAGGTAAGGGGCGGGGTGTGCAGCACCGGGCACTCCCGGGCAGCCCACTCGTTCAGGCGGCGGCGCAGCTCAGGCAGGTTTTCTTCCCGGACGGAAAGTCCCGCCGCCATGGCATGACCGCCGTAGCGCACCAGAAGGTCGGCACAGGAGCCGATGCAGGCGTGCAGGTTAAAGCCCTGCACGCTGCGCCCGCTGCCCTTGCCCTCGCCGTGCTCGTCAATGGTGACCACGATGACCGGGCGGCCGGTGCGCTCCACCAGCCGGGAAGCCACGATGCCAATGACACCGGGATGCCAGTCCCGTCCCCACAGCAGCATGATGCGGTCATCCAGACGCTCGGGCTGCTGTTCCAGCAATTCCTCGGCAGCTTTGAAGATCTGCTGCTCAGTCTCCTGCCGGTGGGCGTTGATCTCGTTCAGCTTGTGCGCCAGTTCCTCGGCCCTGTCCGGGTCCTCACAGAGCACCAGCTGCAAGGCGGTGACGGCGTTATCCATGCGGCCTGCCGCGTTGATGCGGGGTGCGATGGCGTAGCTGATATTCTCGGCGGTGATGGGCTTGCCCGCAAGGCCGACTTCCTCTAAAAGTGCCCCAAAGCCGGGGCGGTCGGTCTGTTGCAGCTGCCGCAGCCCGGCCTTGACAAGGGTGCGGTTCTCCCCCACCAGCGGCATCACGTCTGCCACAGTGCCCACGGCGGCAAGGTCGCCGCAGTAATCCAGCATTTCCTCCGGCGGGCAGCCGTCCAGCGCAGCGCAGAGCTTGAAGGCTACGCCCGCGCCGCACAGACCCTTGAAAGGGCTGTGGTCGTCCTCTCGGCGGGGGTCCACCACGGCCACGGCCTTGGGCAAAGTCTCCGGCGGCAGATGGTGGTCGGTGATGATCAGGTCCATACCCAGTGAAGCCGCAAAGTCGGCTTCCTCCACGGCAGAAATGCCGTTATCTACGGTCACGATGAGGGTGCAGCCCTTGTTATGCATGGACTGAATGGCGTTTTTGGACAGGCCGTAGCCGTCCCCTTCGCGGCTGGGCAGCATACACTTGACGGACGCGCCCATGCCCTTGAGGTGCTGGTACAGCAGGGCGGTGGCGGTCACGCCGTCCACATCGTAGTCGCCGAAAACCGCGATGGTCTCGCCGTTGTCAATGGCCTGCCAGATGCGCTGACAAGCGGCGTCCATGTCGGTCAGCAGGGCGGGGTCGGAAAGTTCTTCCTCCCCTGCCAGCAAGGTCAGCGCTTCGGCGGGGTCGGTGATGCCCCGGGCGGCAAGGATACCCGCCAGCAGGGCGTTTTCCTTCTGCTGCGCAGCCAGCACGGCCTTATATTTTTCGTCTGACCACGGCGCTTCGTCCATGGCCTGCTCTTCCAGCTGTGCCGCCGCTTGTTCGGCAATGGCGGCGGTCAGTTCCCGCACAGCGGCGCGGTCCAGCGGTTTTTGTTCCCAAGCACGGTAGGTCATTCAAATTCCCTCCCGGTCAGGCCATCGTTGGCCAGCATTCCCTGCAAAGCGGCGATCTCGGAAGAAATGTCCATGGCTACGTCCGAAAGCAGATTGTTGTACAGGTTCTCATACGCCTGATTCAAGGTGTGCAGGATACCCGCGATATCCCGGCGGATGGTCTCGGCGTTTTCGCCCTGCTGCCCCTGCACATCGTTATAGGTGTGCAGCAGCTTGAGGGTGGTGGGAATATAATATTCCGCAAAACGGCGGGTCTTGGGCTGGCTTTCCGGGTGTGCCTCCAGCCAGTCGCAGATGGCGGTAGTGGTCTTGTGCATGGCCGCCAGCTCTTCCCGCGCCTGCGCGTCCTGCATGAGCTGCTGCTCTTTTTCCAGCACGGCAGCAAAGCGGCGGGCGGTATCGAGATTGAGCAGAGCATCGCCGGTTTCTTCCTTTTCCGGCTGCGGCTGCGCGGCGGCTGCGGCGGCTTTCTCCTTGGCAGCGCGGTAGTCCTCTGCCGTCAGGTAGAGCGTTTCAGTCTCATCGTCCAGCCACGCGTTCAGCCAGCCCTTATGGATGTAGCTGCGCAGCTTTTTCAGCGCTTTTTTCTTGGTCTGGTGGGTCAGGCCTGCCAGCATCTCCACCGCCAGCCCCTTCTGCGCGTTCAACTTTTCCGCTGCATCTGCCAGCAACCGCAGCTTTTTGGAGGCCGACAGCCGGGAGGCACCAGCGGAGATCATCACACCAAAACCACATGCCAGCAAGGTAAAGATGCCGCCGCAGAATTCCAGGGCTGTCATAGCCGCAGCGGTCAGCAGCTCGCCGCCCACAACGTATTGGGCAATATCAATATCCTGCACCCAGATGGGGGTAGCCGCCGCTGCCACGCCAAGGCAGCTGATGCCGCTGATACCAAAAATGGCCGCAAAGGTGATGCCCACCGCCAGCAGGGTGCAGCCTGCGCTATGGCGTTTTTGGGCGCTGATACGGATACTTTCCACCGGGGTCGGCTCCGGCTTTGCAAAGATCTGCCGGAACCAGCCTAGCATCCCGGCGGGGTCGGCAGCACCTTCGCGGAAGGGCTGCTTTGTGTCCCCATAGGGATAACCTCTGCGCCCCTGCCGGAAGGCCTTTGCGGCCTCCCCGATGCCGTAGTTGGCTGCATGGACGGCGGCCTTGCCCACATCCCACGCCCGGTCACCGATGTCCATGCCCCTGCCCTCAAAGCCGTGGGCAAAGGCATCGGTCATGGTGTCGCCAAAGGCGCGCAGCTGGTCTTCCAGCTCCTGCTGTACCTGTCGGCCTTCGTTATTTCGGTTATCGTTTTCACGATCGTACATCAAAATTTTCTCACCCTTCTGCCGGTGCATACCGGCTGATGATGGCGCGGGCCACCCGCAGGCCATCCACGGCGGCGCTCATAATGCCGCCCGCATATCCCGCACCCTCGCCGCAGGGGTAAAGCCCTGCCAGCTGGGTGCACACAAGATCCTCTTCCCGCTTGAGCCGCACCGGGCTGCTGGTGCGGGTCTCAAGGCCGGTCAGGATGGCGTCCGGCGCAGTGTAGCCCGCGATCTTACGCTCGTAGGCGCGCAGACCCGCCCGCAGGGTGTCGGCCAGCTCCCCGGGCAGCAGTGCGCCTAAGTCTGCGGCAGTCACGCCGCGGTCGTAGGTGGGCTGCACGCTGCCGATGCGCAGCTGCCCGCGCCCTTCCAGAAAGCTTTGCACATTCTCTGCCGGGGCGGCGTAAGCCCCGGCTACTCGACCGGCGGCATAGGCTTTTGCTTCCAGCTCCCGCTGGAAGGCGATGGCGCGGCGGGGGTCGTTGGCAAAATCTGCCCCGCCTACGCTGACCACCACCGCCGCATTGGCGTTTTTGCCGCTGCGGGCGTGGTAGCTCATGCCGTTGGTCACAACGCGCTCTTCCTCACTGGCCGAAGCCACTACCTGACCGCCGGGGCACATACAGAAGGTGTACACGCACCGGTCGCCAACGTGCTGGGAGAGCTGGTATTCGCCCCGGGGCAGCGCCGGATGTCCGGCAGCCTCGTGGTATAGGCTTTTTTCGATCTCGCTTTGCAGATGCTCGGCGCGGAAGCCCACGCTGAAAGGCTTGCATTCCAGCACAAGGCCGCTGTCCATCAGCATGTTGAAGGTATCCCGTGCCGAGTGCCCCACCGCAAACACCAGCGCCTCGCAGGCAAAGCTTCCATTTGTAGTAGTGATGCCCACAAGCTGACCGTTTTTGCGTTCCAGCCCGGTAAGGGCGGTATTGAAGTGCACTTCACCGCCCAGAGACTCGATCTCCTTGCGGATGGAGGTGATGACACCGCGCAGCAGGTCGGTGCCCACATGGGGCTTTTGCTTCCATGCAATCTCTGCCGGGGCACCGTGCTGCAAAAACACCTCGGTGACAAAATCACACAGTTCATCCCCGATGCGGGTGGTCAGCTTGCCATCCGAGAAGGTGCCCGCGCCGCCCTCGCCGAACTGGATGTTGGCGTTGGGGTCCAGCTGACCGGTGGCGGAAAAGTGCTCCACCGCCTGCACACGGGCATCCAGCGCAGGGCCGCGCTCCAGCACGATGGGGCGGTAGCCCTGCCGTGCCAGCAGCAGGGCCGCAAACAGCCCCGCCGGGCCCAGTCCGCACACCACAGGGCGGTGCACAAGCGGCTGGGTACCTGCGTGCAGGGTAAAGTCTACCCGGCTATGCAGGGCGGCGTCCGGGCAGCGGGCTGCAAGAGCGGCCTCCTCCCCGGGCTGCTTGAGGGTGACCGCCACGGTATACACCAGCTTGGGCTGGCCGTGGCGGGCATCCACCGAAAGCTTTGCCACGCCGGTGTGCTCTACCCTGCTGCGGGGCACCCGCAGGGTGTGCAGCGCCTTTTCAAATGCCTGCGGCTCCCCTGCGGAGAGGGGCAGACGGATGTTGCGAACCAGAATCATTTGTTGTGTTATCCTTTTACTTTAATTGCTTTCAATGCGGCACTGCAGCACATAGCTGCCCAGTGCAAAGATCTTGCCGTTGGAGGGCACATACAGCCGGCAGGCAATGTTCTGCTGGCCAGTGGCCACGGCAAAGTCCTCGGCGTCAATCTCAATGACCACCTGCTCGGGGGTCAAAGTTTCCATAGCGCCCTTGGGGCCGCAGAGGATCACGTTCATCAGCCGCTCGGTCTCCACCGTCAGCTGATAGGTGGCGGGCAGGTTGACCACCTGCACGCAGCTGGCGGGCAGGTTCATGGTCTTGGTCTCCAGCCCGGAGCAGTCAAAGCTGACCGTGATGGTGGAGATATTGTCCAGCAGATAGATATCTGTCGGCAGCTCAATGGGCATCTCATACACCTTGTTCAGACTGAAGGTGGAAAGGTCGATGGTGCCGATGGACAAGGTGGACAGTGCATCGATCTTTTCTGCCGGGCCCGCTACCTTGAGCTGCTTGCAGCTGAGGGCATAGCTCAGCACCGAGTTATCGAACCCGCGCGGCGCGTTGATAAAATTCACCTTCACCGGCAGGGTCGCCGTCTTGTACACTTGCAGCGTCACGTCCACATTGCTTTCTTCCATCGTGGTGTACTGGAACTTGACCTCTTTGCCGCCGCTGGTGTAGAAGCGCAGAGGGGTGTTCAGCGTGACCGACTCGGTCAGCTCGCTGTTATAGGATGCCTCGGCGGTGCAGGTAGCCACCTTGCTCAGCTCGCTGCTAGGGCCGGACAGGGTGACGGTCTCCTTGGAAACCTCGGTGCTGTAAAGGATATAGCCATCCGCAATGCGCAGATAGTTGGTGGTAGCAGTAACGGGCAGGGTCTTTTCCTCCACCACGTCAAATACCACATCCACCGTGTTGTCGCTGCCTTCCATGGTCACGGTCACGCCGTTGAGCAGGCCGTTTGCACCGCGCACCAGCAGCCGCAGGGTCTTTTCGCCGCTGTCGCGCACGCTGGACCAATCCGGGTAGACCACAAAGTCCGACGCGCTGAGCCCGCCGATGGTGTAGCCATCGCCGGAGAGCTTCAGGTTCACGGTCTTGTCCTCGGCGCTGACGATGCTCAGGCCCCGAGAGGTATAGGCGGCGGAATCGTAGGTGTAATCCACCGGCACATTATAAATGGTGTTGGTGGTGCCGGGTTGAACGATGATGGTGACCACCATCCATGCAACGATGGCACCCAGCACAGACAGTGCCAGCCGGACGCGGCGGTCATCCAGAAGATTTTTCTTTTTGCGGACGGCAGGCTTTGCGCCGTTCGGCTTATTTGGCTGGTTGCTCATTGCTGCTCGTCCTCCCCCTTCTGGCTGATCCAGTTCCACAGCTTTTTCGCCTGCTCCACCCAACTGTCGGCGGTGTTCTTTTCCACCGTGGACTCCTTGGGGATCATCTCGTCGATGAGGCGGGTATACAGGCTCTGGCGGTCAAAATGACGGATCAGCACACCATTTTTGGCCATGGAGATGATGCCGGTCTCCTCACTGACCACGATGGCAATGGCATCGGAGTTTTCCGCAATGCCAAGGCAGGCGCGGTGGCGGGTGCCCATATCCTTGCCCAGATCCAGATTGTTGGAAAGGGGCAGCACGCAGCCCGCCGCCTTGATGCGGCCGTTTTCGATGATAGCGGCACCGTCATGCAGAGGGGTGCCCTCGTAAAAGATGGTGCCCAACACCTCCAGATTGACCGCGCTGTTCACCGGGGTGCCGGTGCGCACGATCTCGGAAAGGTTGGTGTGGCGCTCCAGCACGATGAGGGCGCCGGTCTTGGTCTCAGAGAAGCGCTCGGCTGCATCGCAGATGGCAATGATGGCGCTGCGCCATGCGCCCTTGAGACTGGGGTCGTTGTAGCGTCCCTTTACGTTGAACAGCTTGGAAGCCCATTGGTCGGTCTGACCCATGCGCTCCAGTGCGCGACGGATCTCGGGCTGGAACAGCACCACAAGGGTAAGCAGACCGACTTGCAGCAGCGAGTTGAGCAGCCATGTAACGGTGCGCATATTCAGGGTGTTGGCTACCAGATACACGACCATGACCAGCAGCGCACCCTTGGCCAGCTGCCCGGCGCGGGTGCGGTTGATGATGCCCAGCAGCTGGTAGATCAGGAAAGCAATGATGACGATATCCAGCAGATCGGCCAGCTTGAAGGTCTGGAAATTGGCGATGATCGAATTCAGAGTCATCAGAGTGTCTCTCCCGTTACAGCTTCTCGATCAGGGCGACAGCATGGGCGGCAATGCCCAGGCCCTCGCCGGTAAAGCCCAGATGCTCCTCGGTGGTGGCCTTGACGCTCACAGCATCCACCGGCATCCCGAAGGCTGCGGCCAGATTTTCCCGCATGGCGGGGATGTAGGGGGCCAGCTTGGGCTTCTGGCAGAGCAGGGTGGAATCGATGTTCACGATCTTCCAGCCGTGCTCCCGCATGATGCGGGCCACATGCTGCGCCAGCTTCAGGCTGTCGGCACCGGCGTAGGCGGGGTCGGTATCCGGGAAGTGCTTGCCGATGTCGCCCAGTGCGGCGGCACCCAGCACAGCGTCCATCACGGCGTGGGCCAGCACATCGGCATCCGAGTGGCCCAGCAGGCCCTTTTCAAAAGGCACCTCCACACCGCCTAGGATCAGCTTGCGGTCCTCGACCAGACGGTGAACATCATAACCATGACCAATGCGCATATCATTTCCTTCTTTCTGTTCGGCGCGGGGCAGATCCTCCCGCGTTGTGATCTTCAGATTGGCGTAATCCCCCTGGGTCAGCTGCACCGGGCGGCCGGTCAGTTCAAACAGGCTGCAGTCATCGGTGACCAGGCGGGCTTTCTCCGCATCCAGCTCGTCCAGCGCGGCCAGATACGCCGCACGGTCGAAGCACTGGGGAGTCTGCACCGCATACAGGGTGCTGCGGTCAGGGGTATCAGTGACCATGCAATGCTCCGGCACAGTTTTGCCATCGCCCCGCACAGCCCGCTTGACGGTATCCTTTACCGGCACGGCGGGGGCGGCAGCACCGCAGGCAGCGGCTGCTTCCAGCGCCGCCGTGATGACAGCCTGACTGACAAAGGGGCGGGCGGCATCATGGACAGCCACCAGCTCTCCGTGGGCGGCCAGCACGCCGTTCTTCGCGCTCTCGGCGCGGGTCGCGCCGCCCTGCACCACCTGCACCGGCTTTGCGCAGGCCGCGGCCTGCTGTTCCAGAAATGCCCGGTTCTTCCCGGCCACCAGAACGATCTCGCTGACCAGCGGACACTCCGCAAAGGCGCGGATGCTCCGCTGCACCACGGTCTCCCCGCCCAGATCAAAGCTGAGTTTGTCGAACCCCATCCGGGTGGAGGAACCTGCGGCCACCAGGACCGCTGTCACACGTTTTTCCACTTCTGACACCTACCCTGTCTCCCGTTTTTCGTGCCTTCCAGAAAGCACAGAATGATACATTGAATATTATAGCGTATTGCCCGGCAAACTGCAACTGCACCGGGCAATAAAAAATGGAGCCGTTGAAGAAACTCCCCCAGTCACGGCTTCGCCGCGCCAGCCCCCCTCTGGGAGAGGGCCTGAACGCTGCGGTCAGCTATGAAGCCTCCCTCTGTGAGGGAGGTGGCATCGCACAAGCGATGCCGGAAGGAGTCCTGCAACAGCTCCAAAAATCGTTTGCTTTTACTTCAGGATCGGCTCAATGGCAGCAGCCAGAGCATCCTTCTGGGCCTGTGCCTCGGCCAGGTCCTTGCCCAGGTAGCGGTAGTGCCAGGGCTCGAACTTGTAGCCGGTGATGTACTCCATGCCGTCGCCGTAGCGCAGGATAAAGCCGAAGCGGTGGGCGTTGTCGCGCATCCAGACGAACTGCTGCGTGTTCTTGAAGCCGTTGAGCGTGCCGCCGGGAGCGATGACGTCCAGCGCAAGGCCGGTCTGATGCTCGCTGTAGCCCGCGCGGGCGGAGAAACGGTCGGTCGTTGCCTCGCTGTACTGTGTGCGGTAGCGGGCGTAGAGGTTCTTCTGCGTCTGGTAGCTGCGGTAGGGCGAGGCGTTGACAAGGTGCAGTCCCGTTTCCGCCCACATGGCCTCGACCAGGTCGCAGAAGGCGTCGTTGACCTCGCTCTTGAGCTTGCCGCCGTTGGAGTAGGCGGGCTCGACCATCACAAGGTCCTCCGGCACATAGTCGCTCGCGAGACGGCTGTATTTGTTGACCAGAATGAGATCGCCGTCGTCCGGGTTCGCATCCACCGCGGCGGTAAAGCGCGGCAGATCGTTGTCCGTGTTCACGATGCGCAGCACCTGCTCGAGCGTCCAGGCGCCACTGGTGCGGTAGGCAAGGTAACGCTGCGCGCGGGTCTCGTCGTAGTGCGGCAGCTTCGACAGCGCGTCCAGCAGCGCCGGCTCGTCGAACCACGAGGCGGGCGTCTGCGCGAGCGCGGCAAGCTGCTCCGCACTGAGGGCGGGCTGCTCCTCAACGACGCGGGCAGACTCCTCCTCGGGCGCGGACTTTTCCGCCGCCGGCAGAAAGGGAGCAAGACTGATGAGCAGGCTCAGCGCAAGCGCGATCAAGGGTTCGGAGGGCATGGTAAGGTCATCTCCTGATTTATTTTTATTCCAAAGTAAAATTTGCGGGGGAGAGCTTGTCCCCCTCGACCGTCAGCACCCCGTAGGACGGGCGGCGATGGTCGCCGATGCTGCCGGGATTGACGAGCCACAGCCCATCGTGGTAGTCGATGTGCGGGATGTGCGTGTGCCCGTAAAGCAGCGCCTGCGCGCCGCGCTCTCGCGCCTCGTAGGACGCGCGCAGCAGCGAGGACTTCACGCCCAGCGTGTGCCCGTGGCAGAGCAGCACGCGGCAGTCGCCGAAAAAGACGACGCGCTCGCGCTCCTCAAAGCGGCCGAGGTCGCAGTTGCCCGGCACCTGCTCGAGCGGGATGCGGGGGTACAGGCGGTGCAGCGCCTCCGCGTCGCGCCAGCCGTCGCCGAGGTGAACGATGGCGTCGAGCGTAGAGGGACGCTCCCGCTCCACGGCGCGGACCATGTTGTCCTCATTGCCGTGGGAGTCGGAAAAAACGAGAATTTTCATAGCAGCGCAGCAGCTCCGTAGGTGAGAAGTGAAATGATGATGCCCGCAAGGAACACGCCGGCGGTGATGGCGGGCACGGCGAGCTTGAGCCGCAGATCGAGCAGCGCCGCGATCAGCGCGCCTGTCCACGCGCCCGTGCCGGGCAGCGGCACGGCGACAAAGAGCAGCAGCCCCCACGCCTGATAGCGCAGGACCTTGTCGCTCTTGCTCCAGGCATTCCGCTCGATCCGGTCGACCCAGCGCCCGAGGCGCGGGATATGGGCGCGGACCCACGCAAAGCCCCTGCGCGCGAAAAGGATGATAAACGGAACGGGAAGCAGATTGCCGAGCAGCGCCGCGAAAAAGGCCTCGCGGAGCGGAAGCCCCATTGCCACGCCGGCGGGCAGCCCGCCGCGCAGCTCGATGACCGGCAGCATCGAAATGAGCACGGTCGCAAGGAATTTTCCCTCCCCCGCCGAGAGCAGCCATTGCACGATCGCGTCTGTCATGCGCCGCTTCCTTTCCTGAATGATAACACGCCTATTATATAAAACCTCACCGGAAAATACAAGAAAAGATTTGCGGGAAGAAACGCGGGAAGGCACGAGGCCGTCCCCTTCCCATTCTTATGCAAGCTCAGCGCTGGTTGGTGTTCTGGTTCTGCTCCTGGTTCTGATTGGTGTTCTGCTCCTTGTTCTGGTTCTTCTCCTTCATGTGCCCGCCTCCTTTCCTTTGTTCTGCTACGGCAGATAGTTTTTCCGCGCGGCGGAAAAACTATACACGGCGCGCAAAAATCCGCAGCGCGGCCGAAAAATGGAAAAATTTCTTCTTCACGGCATTTTTCCGCAAATTATCGTTGACAAACGGCGGCGGAGGTGGTATCATACCTACGCAAAACAAAGAAGAACGGCAGCATCCGTTCTCACCTTTAGCGAAAGCGAGAAGGTCAATGATCGAAAAAGCGCGTGGGCGCTTTGCGTTTGTTGTACGGGTGCGGCATGGCTGCGCTCGTTTTTGTTTGGTCAAATCATTTAATGGAGGTGCTTCGGTATTAGCAAGGATGTGCATCAGCTCAATGAGGACATTCGAGACAGCGAGATCCGTCTGATCGGTTCCACCGGTGAGCAGCTCGGCATCATGTCTGCCGCCCAGGCGCAGCGGATCGCCGACGAGCAGGGGCTTGATCTCGTCAAGATCTCCCCGCAGGCTACGCCCCCCGTGTGCAAGCTCATGGACTACGGCAAGTTCCGCTTTGAACAGGGCAAGCGCGAAA
>OOCZ01000896.1_pt1 | contig 20871 bp, 20 predicted proteins | sample 1671631 | NCBI WGS metagenome assembly OOCZ01 (sample SAMN06348176, study PRJEB24527) | human gut metagenome | reverse complement strand
CCTTGCGGATGGTCCAGGCGCGGCACTCCTTCTTGCCGTCGGTCAGGAAGGAGATGAGGCCCAGCAGGTCGTAGCTGGCGGTGATGAGGTTGTCGAGGCCGCTTGCCTCGATGCCCATTTCGGCGAGGAAGGCTTTCTTTTCCTCGGGGCTGTAGTCGGCGATGTCCTCCTCGGTCTTGGCGCAGATGGGGATGTAGCGTGCGCCCTCTTCCTTGGCGCGTGCGGCCACCAGCGGGACGTACTTGTTGTTCTCGATGCCCTCCATCAGGTCGTCCTCGCCCACATTGCAGGCGTAGAGGACGGGCTTTGCGCTCAGCAGGCCCATCTCGTGGAGCACGGTCTGCTGCTCGGCATCGTTCTCGTCAAAGTCGAAGCTGCGGGCGGGCTTGCCGGATTCCAGATGGGCGGCCAGCTGCTGCAGCCATGCGGCCTCGGCGGCAGCACCCTTGTTGTTGCCGCTCTTTGCGGCCTTGGCCATGCGGCCTGCGCGGTTCTGGACGACTTCGAGGTCGGAGAGGATGAGCTCGTAGTCGATGGCGTCGATGTCGGCGATGGGGTCCACGGCCTCGGCCTTGGTCACGTCCTCCACGACATGGATGATGTTGTCGTCGTCGAAGCAGCGCACGACATGGACGATGGCGTCGCACTCGCGGATGTGGCCGAGGAACTTGTTGCCGAGGCCGGCACCCTGGCTTGCGCCCTTGACGAGGCCGGCGATGTCCACGAACTCCACGATGGCGGGGGTCTTCTTGTTGGTCTGCCAGATCTCAGCCAGCTTATCCAGCCGCTTGTCCGGCACGGCCACGATGCCGCTGTTGGGCTCGATGGTGCAGAAGGGGTAGTTTGCAGCCTCCGCGTTCTTGGTGGAGGTGATGGCGTTGAACAGAGTGGACTTGCCGACGTTGGGCAGGCCGACGATACCTAATTTCATATAAAATACGCTCCTTCACGTTATGGTAGACATAATAATACATCTACCATTATACGCGAAGGAGCGTATGAGTGCAAGTATCAATCCTTCAGTTTGCTCAGATAGCGGTAGATGGTCGCCTCCGAGGAGCCCAGCTGTGCCGCCACCTCGCTGACCGCGCCTTTCATGTAGAAGATGCCCGCCTGCTGCAGGTCGTCCACGATGCGGATCTTCTCGTCCATGGTCAGCCGATCCGGGGGCAGGCCGGCGGTGCCGGTCACGTCGGTGATGGCGGCCTGCACCGCGTCGGGCAGGCTGCTGACGAAGTTTTCCACCCCAACGCTGGGGCCGGGCTCCTGATGAGCCCCGCAGAGGGCCAGAAGCTCCTGCGCCATCCGGCTGTACTTGGCGGCGTCAAAGTTGATGCAGAGCATCCCGATAAGCTCGCTGCCGTCCTTGATGAACATGGTGGAGGAGCGCAGCCGCCCCCTGGCCTGCGACGCGCCCTGATAGCCTGCCACATAGGGCTGCTTTTCGTAGACTTTGCCGTGGATGAACCGCAGGGCCATGTTGGACAGCGGTGCGCCCTCGGTGCGGCCGCTGATGTTGTTGTTCACGATGGCTGCGATGGTGCCTTCCTCGCTGGTCAGGTCGTGCAGCACCACTTCATAGTCCGGCCCCAGCGCCTCGCCCAGAAACGAAACGAGTGTCCGGTAGGGTTCCAGCCGTGCATCCATGTATGTCACCACTTTCCACGTTGTTTCATGAGGGAAATGATGAGAATTTATTCTCATCCTGCTGCCTATATCATATCACGTTCGTGTGTTGTTGACAATGAAAAATGGAAAACTCAATGCATTTTCGTGAAAGTGCTTCAAAATATCCGCGGAATTTGTCACAAGTGATAATAATTTCTCATCGAGAGAGAAAATTGTTGACTTTTGCCGCCCACCGCGTTAGGATAGGGTCAGGACAAGGGGCATCAAGGCAAGCGATGCCCCTGCAATTCGGAATCGGAAAAGGAGAGAGAATTATGAAACAGGCACTCGCCACTGCACAGGCGCCCGCCGCCATCGGGCCGTATTCGCAGGGCATCGCAGCAGGCCAGACGGTCTACGTCTCCGGCCAGCTCCCCATCGACCCCGCCACCGGGGCCATCCCCGAGGGCATCGCGGCCCAGACCGCACAGTCCCTCAAGAACATCCAGGCCATCCTCGCCGAGCAGGGCATGACCCTGGCCGATGTGGTCAAGACCACGGTCTTTCTGGCCGACATGAACGACTTTGCTGAGATGAACAAAGTCTACGGCGAATACTTCGCCCAGCCCTTCCCCGCACGGAGCGCCGTGCAGGTGGCGAAACTGCCGAAAGGCGCACCGCTGGAGATCGAATGCATCGCCGTGAAGTAACAGAGCATCCTATAAGAGAAAGAGACGGTGCAACACTATGGAACAGAATATGTTCATCCGCATTCTGAACAGTGAGATGGAGCTGGCTACCGGCTGCACCGAGCCGGGCGCTGTGGCGCTGACTGCCGCCGAGGCGGGTCAGGCCCTGCGGAAGGCCGGTGTGGATAAGGCCGAAGAGATCACGGTCAACGCCAGCATCAACATCATCAAGAACGCCATGTCGGCGGGCATCCCCGGCACCGATTACGAGGGCATGGACTATGCCGCCGCCATCGGTGCGCTGGGCGGCGACCCGGTCTATCTGCTGGAAGTCATGAACCACGTCCCCCGCGAGACGGTGGAAGCTGCCGCCGCGCTGGTCAAGGCCGGCAAGGTCAGGGTGAATGTGGCGCAGGTGCCGCAGAAGCTTTACATCGAGGTCATTGCCAAGGGCGGCGGCCATACGGGCCGCGCCATCGTCCGCGACCTGCACACCAACGTCGTGCTGGTGGAGCAGGACGGTGTGGCCACCCTCGACAAGCGGGACACGGACACCACCGCCGCAGGCGACAGCGATGTGGTCACCCCGGAGCAGATCGCGTCCTTCCTGACCGTCCGCTCCATCTGGGATTACTGCACCAAAGAGCTCGACCCGATGAACGACCCCATCGACATCATCCGCAGTGCCGTGAAGGTAAACTCCGTCATCAGCGATGAGGGCCTCTCGAAGGAATACGGCCTCGCCATCGGCCGCAACCTCGACCTCAACTGCCGCAAGGGCCTCATGACCCGCGATCTGACCACCAACTCCATGATCGCCGCCGCCGCGGGCGCAGACGCCCGTATGGCGGGCGCTCCGGTGTCGGTGGTGGCAAACTCCGGCAGCGGCAATCAGGGCATCACTGCGACGATGCCCGTCGTGGCTGCTGCCCGCTGGCTGGACATCGACGAGCCCACCATGCTGCGCGCCGTCACCCTGTCGAACCTCATCGCCATCCGCATCAAGTCGAAGTTTGGCCGTCTGAGCAACCTGTGCGGCGCCACCGTCGCCGGCACCGGCGCGGCCTGCGGCATTACATACCTGCTGGGCGGCGGCTACCATGAGATCTGCTGCGCGATCCAGAACATGGTGGGCAATGTCACCGGCATGGTGTGCGACGGCGCAAAGGCCGACTGCGCCCTGAAAATTTCCACCTGCGTCAATGCCGCCTGTCAGGCAGCAGCCATGGGTACCCGCGGCGTCCGCGTCCAGAGCACCGACGGCATCGTGGAAGAGAACGTGGAGCGCACGCTGGACAACTTCGCCATCCTCAGCACCCACGGCACCAGCGACAGCGTCATCCTCGACCTGATGCTCAACAAAGAACATACTCCGGACGCCGAATAAGCGTCCTCGCAACACCCTGGCAAGCCTGCATCCGCATCCTGCAAAAAACACCCTGCGCCCGAAGCGCAGGAGAATTAGGGGTAAATTATTATGAAAAAGCTATTCAATAACCTGCCGTTCCGGCTGCTTCTCGGTATCATCGTCGGCGTCATCCTGGGCCAGGTCTTCCCGGAGAGCGTCATGAAGGTGGTCGTCACCTTACAGTATATCATGGGCCAGCTCATCACCTTCTGTGTGCCGCTCATCATCATCGGCTTCATCGCCCCGTCCATCACCAAGCTGGGCAAGAACGCTTCCCGCCTGCTGGGCGTGGCCATCATCATTGCCTACACCTCCTCGGTGTGCGCAGCCCTCATGAGCACCGGCGCAGGCTACGCCCTCATCCCGCACCTGTCCATCGACACTGAGGTGGCCGGTCTGCGGACCCTGCCCGACGTCGTGTTCGAGCTGAACATCCCCCAGATTATGAGCGTCATGAGCGCCCTCGTGCTCAGCGTTCTGATTGGTCTGGCCGCTACCTGGACCAACAGCAAGCTCACCTGTGATTTCCTCGGCGAGTTCCAGAACATCGTGCTGGACATCGTCGGCAAGATCATCATCCCCATGCTGCCCTTCTATATCGCCGCTACCTTCTGCAACCTGAGCTATGAGGGCATGATCACCCACCAGCTGCCCGCCTTCATCCAGATCATCCTCATCGTCATGGCAGGCCACTATATCTGGCTGGCTGTCCTGTACCTGCTGGCCGGTGCATACTCCGGCAAGAACCCCTGGGAAGTCCTCCGCCACTACGGCCCCGCTTACCTGACCGCTGTCGGCACCATGTCCAGCGCCGCCACCCTGGCAGTCGCTCTGGACTGCGCCCGCAAGAGCAAGGTCCTGCGCAAGGATATGGTCAGCTTCGGCATCCCCCTGTTTGCCAACATCCACCTCTGCGGCTCTGTCCTGACTGAGGTCTTCTTCTGCATGACCATCTCCAAGATCCTCTACGGCCACCTGCCCAGCATCGGCACCATGCTCCTCTTCTGCGCCCTGCTCGGCATCTTTGCCATCGGCGCTCCCGGCGTCCCCGGCGGTACCGTCATGGCTTCTCTGGGCCTCATCACCGGCGTTCTGATGTTCGATGACGCCGGCACCGCTCTGATGCTCGCCATCTTCGCCCTGCAGGACAGCTTCGGCACTGCCTGCAACGTCACCGGCGACGGCGCTCTGACCCTGATGCTGACCGGCTACGCCGAGAAGCACGGCATCCAGAACAACGACAACATCCAGAGCCCCGTTCTGTAAAGACTGATTCAAAGGATCTGAGCGCATTTCCCTGAAAATACCAGAAACCGGGCTGCGTCCCCCATTCTGACCAGCCCGTGATATGAAAAAGGGGCCTCCTGCAAAGGAGGCCCCTTTTGGTGCGTTATAGGGAGACAGGCGGCTTGGGGTCGTTCGTACGGCCCAGAAGATAGTCGGTCGAGGTGTGGTAAATGTCGGCCAGCGCGATGAGAGTGGTGGTGGGCAGGTCGCGCAGGCCCTGCTCATAGCGGTTGTACTGCGGCTGGGGCATATGCAGCAGGGCGGCGAGCTGGCGCTGGGTGAGGTCGTGGTCTTCGCGCATATCGCGGATGCGGCGGTAGTATGCCATAAGATGTCCTCCTGATAACTGAATGAGTATCTTGACAATACCGCAGAGAGATGCTATGCTGGACTTATGATAACCAAATGGCTATCTACAAGCAAAACAAAAACAAACACCGCCGCTTTTGGAAAATCAGCGGCAGGACGTCCGGCTCATGCGTGGGGGAATGGCCGGAGGGTGTCGCTGACGCCGGTGATATAGTTCATATCGACGTCGTAGAATTTCGCCAGCTGGATGAGGCACTCGACCGGGATGCGCACTTTGCCCTTTTCGTAGTCGGAATAGGTGGTCTGGGCAACATGGATAGCCCGCGCGACCTGCGTCTGGTTGAGGTCGTGGTCGCTGCGCAGTGCCTTGATGCGTTCTGTGTATAGCATAGGATTCACCTCTTTGTAGAAAGTCTACAAAGGATGGCCCGAATATCTTGATTTTTAACGGATAATCCGTTAAAATAAGAGCCAAGACAGAGACTTGGGCGAAAGAGTGCTCAAGAAGGCCCGAAAAGTGACTTGAAACAGGAGGCAGTCAAAATGAAAAATATCACGCGGCGTGGATTTTTACAGCTTGCGGCGGCGACGGCTCTGGTGTGTGCGGCAGCACCGCTGACGGGATGCAGGAAGAAAAATATTAAAAAACTTGTACTGGGTGACTGGTACATGGAAGGCTATAGCCGACTGGAGTACGCAATATATGATGATGGAAGCTGTCAGGTTCGGAGTGGGTATGGCCTCGGAAAATGGTCGATTGTAAATGACGACAAACTTAGAATTTCAGATTTTTATGGGCAGACACTGATTTACAAAATTGAAAAAATCAGTAAAAAGTCAATGACGCTTAGACTGATTTGGGATGGAAAGGAAAGCGAAACAGCAGATACATTCTACCACACGGCAGAAGAGGCAAAAAAAGGAGCATAAATGGTTTTCTTTACAATTCCGTGGATATTTGTCATTGCACTTGTTGTAATAGCTTTGGGCATGGGTGTCAGTGTACTTCAGTTTATTTTAGACCACATTATCATTATTTCGATCATCCTCGGGTTTCCGGTGGTATGGCTCGTGTGGGGTACGTGGAAAAACGAGAATAGTTCGGATGAGGAAAAAGTGGGGTGGACGCTATATCCACTTTTTCTGGTTCCGGCGTATGCAGAACTGATACGACTGATAGTGACCGTCCTCAATGCGCTGGATAATGATTTATGGGCTTTTTTCTTGTATCTCCCTACAGCGCCGGTAATGTTTTTGATAATACTTGCGGTGTGCATGGGAGTTGCAGCGGGGCTGGTATGGCTTTATAAAAAGGTTATCAAATCAAAGGTTGTAACGATAGTGTTTGGCATTTTGATAGCCTCATCAATGACATATTACCTCTGGAATCTGAGCTAGTGACGATGAACAACACGATACTTACCGGTGAGGCGGCTGCCGACATCCTCGCCGCCATGCAGAAAGCCGGACTGAACGGCTGGGAGATGTTCGTACCCGAGGGAGTGGAGGAGATCGCTCCGGGGGCTTTTGCGGGGATGAAGAATCTCCGGCGGGTACAGCTGCCCAAAACGCTGCGGAGAATCGGTGCAGCTGCGTTTTATGGCTGCGGAAATCTGGCTCAAATCGCATTGCCCGCCGGGCTGGTGGAACTCGGCACAGCGGCATTCAAAAATAGCGGTTTGCAGGAGATAAGCATCCCGCCCAGAGTGGCAAGGCTGGGCGGCGAAGTTTTCGCAGACAGTGCTTTGCGGTGCGCCGAGATAAAAGGACGCCAAACGGGAGCGTCGATGTTCCGCGGGTGCTGTCAGCTGGCAAAAGTACAACTGAGCGGCAATATCCGCAAAATCGAGGCCGGAATGTTCCGGGACTGCGCCGCCTTAAAAATGCTCCGGCTGCCGGAGAAGCTGGAGCAAATTGGAATAGAAGCATTCGCGGGCTGCGGCGCACTGGAACGGCTGAGCATCCCGGAAAGTGTGCGTGAGATGGGGGAGGGCGCGTTCCGGGGCTGTGCATTTGAGACAGTCCATATCCCGGAGACCGTCGAAGAATTGCACTGGGAGATGTTCAGCGAGTGCCGACATCTCAAAAACGTGTATATCCCGGCGGGCGTGAAATACATAGAAGCGGATGTGTTTTACGGCTGTGATGCGCTGAAAAATGTCTGCTTCGGTGCAGACCTTGCCGCAATGCAGGCCATCCGCATCGGCGAGGGCAACGAAGCACTTTCAAAAGCGGTTTTGCGCTGTGGGATTTTGAACAAGCCGGAGACCGGAGAAAAGTAAAGAGGGCGGGCGGGACGAACAATGTCCCTCCCGCCCTCTTTGTCTGCCAAAGATTCAAAAATCATACAAAACCTTCTTTATTTTGTCATAACTGTCCCGTATAATAGAATATAGGTCAACATCAGAATTGCGGCCAGCGCCCGGCGGGGGCTGGCTTTGGACTGGATAGAGGAGGAACACTCACATGGCAAACGAAAAGATACTCGTTGTGGACGACGATACCAACATCTGCGAGCTGCTGCGGCTCTACCTGACCAAGGAGGGCTATCAGGTCACGACGGCCAACGACGGCGAAGAGGGCCTTGAAAAGTTCAACCAGCTCAAGCCCGACATGGTGCTGCTGGACGTCATGATGCCCAGGATGGACGGCCTCGAGGTCTGCCGCCGCATCCGCAAGCTGGGCAACACCCCGGTCATGATGCTGACGGCCAAGGGCGAGACCTTCGATAAGGTGCTGGGCCTCGAGCTGGGCGCAGATGACTACATGGTCAAGCCCTTCGACACCAAAGAGGTCGTGGCCCGCATCAAGGCGGTGCTGCGCCGCTGCACCGTCACCACGTCCCAGACCGAGAGCTCCGAGGGCGTCATTGAGTTCGACAACCTCCGCCTCGACATGAACAGCTACGAGCTGCGGGTCAAGGGCAAGGTGGTGGAAGCTCCCCCGAAGGAGCTGGAACTGCTGAACTGCCTGGCCTCTCACCCCAACCGGGTCTACACCCGCGACCAGCTGCTGGACGAGGTGTGGGGCTTCGAATACTACGGCGACAGCCGCACCATCGACGTCCATGTCAAGCGCCTGCGCGAGAAGCTGGCCGGTGCTTCCGATAAATGGGAGCTGAAGACCGTCTGGGGCGTGGGCTATAAATTCGAGGTGCGTCAGTAATGCGCAAAAGTGTTTCCGTTGCGTTCTTCTCGCTCATGAGCACCCTGCTCATCTTCGGTACGGTGATCATGGGAAGCTCGGAGCTGGTGCTGTTCAGCAACTACTTCGCGCAGGAGCGGTACGACGTGCTGGACGAAGTGGTCAATGTGGCCCAGCGCACGGCGTCCCATCTGGTGCAGGAAGCCGCTCTGCCGGAAGGCGAAGAACTGGAAGCCCTGAACACCAAGCTCGAGCTCATCGGCGAGAGCGCGGAAGTGTACCTGTTCTTCACCGACTGCGACGGCAACGTGGTGCTGGCCTCAGACCCGGACGATCTGGCCGGGGATGTGGTGGAGGCGTCCGTGCTGGAAAAGTCGGCCAAGGCCAAGGAGAATTATCACATCTTCGGTACGCTGGACGGTGTACTGACCGAGAAGAGCTACATCTCGGTGCATGAGATGCGCAGCGAGAGCGGCGAGTGTACCGGCTACCTTTTCCTCTGCTCGTCGGGCGACCGGCTGGTGGAGTTCCGCAAGGAGTTCTTCTCGAACTTCTTCCTCTCGGCCTGTCTGATGCTGCTGGTGGCCAGCGTCCTCACCAAGGTGATGATGCATAAGCTCACCGACCCCATCCAGAAGGTGACGGATGCGGCCCAGCGCTTCGGCGGCGGCGACCTGTCCGTCCGGGTCGAGGGCGTGGACGGCGAAGGCGAAGTGGCCGACCTGGCCCGCACCTTCAACCAGATGGCGGACAATATCCAGTCCAACGACAACTCCCGGGGCCAGTTCATGGGCAACATCGCCCACGAGCTGCGCACCCCCATGACCACCATCAAGGGCTTCATCGACGGCATTCTGGACGGCACCATCCCGCCCGATATGCAGAACCACTACTTACAGCTGGTCAGTGAGGAGACGGGCCGTCTGGCGCGCCTCATCCAGAATATGCTGGACCTCTCGAAGCTGGAGAGCGGCGAATATCAGGTGAACGCCCGGATGTTCAACATCTGGGAGACGCTGACCGGCGTGGCCCTCTCGGCAGAGCAGCGCATCAACGACGGCATGATCGACATTGACGGCCTGACCATGGATGAGAAGGTGCTGGTCTACGCCGACCCTGACCTCATCCATCAGGTGGCCTACAATCTGCTGGACAACGCCATTAAGTTCACCCCGGCAGGCGGCACCATCCGCTTCGGGGTGGAGAGGCTGGGCCCGGAGGTGGAAGTCTCCATCTGGAACTCCGGCCAGGGCATCAGCCCCGAGGCGCTGCCCTACGTCTTCCAGCGCTTTTACAAAGAAGACCAGTCCCGGGGCCTCCACGCCCGGGGCGCAGGTCTCGGCCTGAACATCTGCAAGGTGCTGGTCAACCTCTCCGGCGGCCAGATACGGGTGGAGAGCAAGCAGGGCGAGTGGTGCAGGTTCGTCTTCACCCTGCCCGTCCAGCCCCCCAACCCCGGCGGCATGAAGCGTCTGCCCGACGAGAGCGGCCGCCCCGGTGCGGTGGAAGACCCGGCCAGCATGAAGCCGGTAGACTAACTTCACAGCGGTCAGACTGCCCCTCAAAGGAGCGGTCTGGCTGCTTTTTGCATTGTGGAAGAGGGAAGATACGCAGAACTTTACGTCTTTTCCGTGAAAAACACGGCTGCGGGTTTGATTTTTTCGCTGTTTTCATGTAAACTATAATCGACTATGCCGACTGCTCCTGTGGGAGATGCCGCAGGGACGGCGGCAGAGCAAAATTACAAAAATTCTCTAAAAAATAACGGGGAGTAAAATAAAATGACAACGATCAGTCCTTCGATCCTTTCGGCTGACTTCAGCCATCTCGGCGCAGACTGCCGCGTGGTGCTGGATGCCGGTGCGCAGATGCTGCATTATGACGTGATGGACGGCCACTTCGTGCCGAACATCAGCTTTGGCGTCCCGGTGCTCAAGAGCCTGCACAAGGCCCTGCCGGACGCTTTCTATGACGTCCACCTGATGATCACCCACCCCAAGCAGTACGCCGGGGCTTTTGCCAAAGCCGGTGCCAGCCTGCTCAACTTCCACCTCGAGTGCGACGACGACATCCAGGAGACCATCGACGCCATCAAGGCCCAGAGCTGCAAGGTGGGCATGACCATCAAGCCCGGCACCCCGGTGGAAGAGCTGGGCTACTACCTCGACCAGCTGGACCTCGTGCTGGTCATGAGCGTGGAGCCGGGCTTCGGCGGCCAGAAGTTCATGCCCTCGGCCCTCGACAAGCTCCGCTGGCTCAAGGCGGAAAAAGACCGCCGCGGCCTGAAATTCCTGCTGGAAGTGGACGGCGGCGTGGATGCCGCCACCGCTCCGCAGTGCGTCGCCGCCGGTGCGGACGTGCTGGTGGCGGGCAGCGCCATCTTTGGCGCCGCCGACCCCGCCGCGGCCGTCCGTGCGATGGCAGCTCTCTGAGAGGGGACTGCCCATGGATGAAGCATTGATCCGGCTGCAGGAGGAAGAACTCCGGCGCACCGGCAGATACTATAAGCACATCTGCTTTCTCTGTGTGCCGCTGCTCTGCGTCTCCTGCTACCTCTACGGCCTGCGCCCGCTGCTGCTCTGCGGCTTTGCGGTGCTGATGGGCAACCTGTGCGACCGGCTCATCTCTCTGCTGCGCCACCGCGTCTATCAGGCCGGGGATTATTCCAACGAGAGCTTTGCCCTCGTCATCACCCTGCTGATGCCCGCGACGGTGGACTGGTATGTCCTCGCCGCCGCCATTCTGGCCGGTGTTCTCATCGGCAAAGAGGTCTTCGGCGGCTATGGCAGCTACCCCTTCCACCCTGCCGCCGTGGGCTACGCGGTGGCGGCAGTGTCCTGGCCGGAGCAGGTCTTCCGCTATCCGGCCCCATACGCCAATATCCCGCTCTGGGACGCCTCCGGCGTGGCCACATCCAGCACCATCTCGGACACCCTGCGCAGCGGTGGCCTCATCAACATCAGCGCCCTGTCGCTGGTGCTGGGCGAGTATGCCGCCCCGATGGGGACCGGTGCAGCCATCGTGCTGGCAGCCTGCGGCCTCTTCCTCTGGATGCAGAAGGATGTGCGGCTGAGCGCCTCCCTGAGCTTCCTCATCACGGCGGGCCTCATCGTCTTCTTCTTCCCGCGCCAGCTGGGCCTGACGGAGGGGACCGCCTTTACGGCGGGCCTTGTGTTCCGTCTGCGCTGTGTGCGCGACGAGATGCTGACGGGCGCGATGCTCTTCAGTGCCGTCTTCCTGCTCAATGAGCCTTACACCTGCGCCCACCACCGGCTGGGCCGCATCCTCTACGGGGTCATGGTGGGAGCCTTCACGATGGGCTTCCGCTACTTCGGCGTCTACGAGACGGGCGTCTGCTTCGCCATTCTGGCGGTCAACAGCATCTCCGGCTGGCTCGACCGCACCGAAGTCCGCCTCTATGAGCTGATAAAGAGCGGCAGATACTTCAAAGAGAAGAAGACCGGAAAGGGGGATGCGGAATGAAACGTCATGCTGCAGAACTCCTCACCCGGGACCCGGAAAGATTCTTCCACCATGACCGCGTCTTCCTGAACAACCCTGTGGTCATGCAGGGCATGGGCCTTGCGCCGCTGGTCGTCCTTGCGACGAGCGGCCAGAACGCCCTGATGCTGGCCGTGGCCGTGGCGCTGCTGCTGACGCCCTCCCGGATGCTGGCCTGCCTGCTGAGCCGCCTGTTCCCCCTGCGGGAGGAGCATCCGGCCAACGCAGAGCTGGAAAAAAAGCTGCTGCCCCGCAGCATCCTCTATTCGGGCAGCGCGGCAGTGGTCTATCTGGCGGCGTACCCCATCCTGAACCAGCTGTTCGGCGTGAGCCTGCTGGTGCTGGGCATCTACCTGCCCATGCTGGTGGTGGAGCCGCTGCTGACCTACCGCTTTGGCCGTGTGCAGGAGACGATGAAAAAGGCCGTCTCCAAGGGCATCCGCATCACCATCGGCTACGGCCTGCTGCTGCTTTTGCTGGGCTGCGTGCGCGAGTGGCTGAGCGCCGGCACGGTGTTCGGCCATGTGCTGAGCCGTCCCGTCCTGCCCATGGCCGGTATGCCGGCAGGCGGCTTCATCGTGCTGGGCGTGCTGTGTGCCGTCTGGCGCACGCTGGCCAAGAAGCACAAAAACTATCTGACATCGGAGGCCCGCGGCCTCATGGCGGTCTACCGCCAGAAAGAGGGGGAGCCTGAGGATGAATGATGTGATGCAGGCCGTCGGCGTATTTTTCAGCTACGCCGTGCTGGCCGTCTTTGCACAGAACGCGGTGTTCACCCGGGGCCTCGGTGTGTCCCGCCTCGTCCAGCTGGTGGGCGACGAGCGCACCAGCAGCGGGTGGTTCGCCCTGCTGCTCTGTGTCACGCAGGTGCTGGTGGCTCCGCTGGCGTTCTATGCGGGCGGCTTTGTCGCCGCCCAGCCCAACCCCGCCCAGCTCCGTCCGCTGGTCTTTCTGGCCTGCGTGGCGGTGGTGAGCCTGTTTGAATTTATCGTGCTCTGGGCCGCACGGGGCAAGCGCCACGGCGGTCAGCTGCTCCGCATCCTGCCGCTGGCGGCGGTCAACAGCGGCGTGCTGGGTACGGTGCTGGTGGAGCGCACCCAGAGCTTTACGCTGGAGCAGAGCATGGGCTTCGGCCTCGGCAGCGGCCTGGGCTATCTGCTGGCCGTCATGCTGGTGACGGAGGCTGACCGCCGTCTGCGCAGCGAGGCCATCCCGGAGGCGTTCCGGGGCCTGCCCATCACGCTCATCTACATCGGCGTGCTGGCGCTGGCCATCTATGGTTTTACGGGCCACTCGGTGATCCTGTGAGGAGTGCAGGAGAAAGGGACGATCATGGCAAAGTATAAAAAGGTCAAGCGGTATCACCGCAGTTTTTACAGCCCCGGCATGTGGGTGAAGAAGGCCGTCGGCATCATCGTGCTGGTGGCCGTGGTGCTGGTCGTGGGCTGGCTGGCCGCGCCCCATGTGCTGGACTGGGCCACCCACACCTGGTACACCGTGGTGCGCAACCGTGACCTCTCGGCTTCGTCTGAGACGACAGCCTCCAGTGCGGCCGCTTCGTCGGAAGCGACGGCAGAGCCTGCCGCTTCCTCGGAGGTGCGGGCGGACTCGGAGCCGGAACCGGCTGCACCCGCAGGCGTCATCATCGAGGGCAGCTGGGGCGTTCTGGACACGGCTGCGGCAAAGGACGAAGCTTCCCTGCGTGCCGCCGCCCGGCAGCTGGCCCAGCAGGGCGCGGCCTACGCCGTCGTCACCCTGAAGGACAGTGCCGGAAATATCCTGTATCCCTCTCAGGTGGCTGCTGCAGCAGGCAGCATCGAGGGGGCGTCCCTTGACCCGGCCCTCATCGCCTCGGTGCTCAAGGAGAACGGCCTTGTGCCGGTGGCAAAACTGGCGGCCTTCCGCGACCCCATCGCGGCCCGCACCGACCGCAATATGGCCATCGGCTACACCGGGCAGGCTTACCTCTGGCTGGATAATAAGGCGTCCGCCGGCGGCAGCCCCTGGCTCAACCCCTATTCCGACGAGGCCGTCCGGTTCATCGGCGACCTCATCGGCGAGGTGCAGAGCATGGGCTTTGACCATGTGCTGCTGGAGAACGTCCAGTTCCCCTCTGCCCAGAACGGCAAGCAGGACTTCGGCTCCACCGGCGGGCGCGACCGCAGCGCCCAGCTGGCTGCGGACATCGCCGCATGGGATGCCCGCTTTGAGGGCAGTGTGACCCTGTGGTACGGCTACTCGCTGGGTCAGATGACGGAGGGCGCTTCCACCGTGGGCGGCTCCGCGACGGCGCTGGGCGTCAGGAACCTCGTGGTCGAAGTCCCCGCAAAGCAGACCATGGGCGACACCGCCCGCAGCGAGCTGCGGAACACCCTGTCGGCTTCCGGCGTGGAGCATGCTGTGTTCTGGGACGATGCAGCAGGAATTTTCCGGTGAGAGCGCTCCATTTGCTGTTGGTGATTTATGTGAGAGTGAGGAATGTGTTATGAAAACTGCATCCTGCTTTGGCCCGGCCCACATCCTGCTGCCCGGGGAGGATATCCCTCTGGAAAAGTGGGGCTGTGTGGCCTGTGACCAGTTTACCAGCGACCGCGCCTACTGGGAGCAGGCAGACGCCGTTGTGGGCGGCTGCCCCAGCACCCTGCGGCTCATCCTGCCGGAAGTCTACCTCGAGGATGAAGACGCGGCCCAGCGGGTGGAGAACATCCACGCCGCGATGGACGAGTACAGCCGCGACGTGCTGACCCGCGCCGTGGACGGCTTTGTCTACGTCGAGCGCACCGAGCAGAGCGGCCGGGTGCGTCAGGGCCTCGTGGGCAAGATCGACCTCGAGGCTTACAGCTACGAGAAGGGCGCCCGCCCGGCCATCCGGCCCAGTGAGCGCACCGTCACCGAGCGCATCCCGCCCCGCATGGCCGTGCGCCGGGGTGCGGCGCTGGAAACGCCCCATGTTATGATGCTGGCCGACGACCCCGGCTGTACCCTCGTCGAGCCCATCGGCGCGCGCAAGAGCGAGCTGAAAAAGCTGTACGAGGGCGAGCTGATGCAGGGCGGCGGCCACATTGCAGGCTGGGCCGTGGAAGATCCTGCGATGCTGGCACAGATCGATGCCGCACTGGCTGCACTGGGCAGTCAGGAGGCTTTCGACGCCAAGTATCCCCAGGCCAGGGGCGCAAAGCCTTTGACGCTGGCTGTGGGCGACGGCAACCATTCGCTGGCCGCAGCCAAAGCCTGCTGGGAGGAACTGAAAGCCACCCTGACCCCTGAGGAGCGGGAAAGCCATCCCGCCCGCTGGTGCCTGGCTGAGGTGTGCAACGTCCATTCGCCCGCCATCGAGATCGAGCCCATCCACCGCGTCCTCTTCAATGTGGACTGCGGCGCGGTGCTGCTGGCCCTCATCGCGTGGAGCGACTCCAACATGGCCGGCATCTGCTTCGGCGACTCGAAGCAGCAGGCTTTCACGCTGGCCGGCCCCCACGTGTCCAACGTCCTCAGCTTCGAGGACCCCGTCGCCCCGCTGACCGTCGGCACGGTGGACGAATTTATCGAATACTTTATGGCCCGCCACAGCGAGGCCCGGGTGGATTACGTCCACGACGAGCCCGCCGTCCGCGCCCTGACTAGGCAGGGCGGTGTGGCCTTCCTGCTGCAGCCCTTCGAGAAGAGCGATCTGTTCAAAGGCATCGTGATGGGCGGCGTGCTGCCCCGCAAGACCTTCAGCATGGGCCATGCGGAGGAAAAGCGGTATTACATCGAGTGCCGCAGAATCAAAGAATGACCAAGGAGAACCATGACTTTTAACGATTTGAAACTGTCCGCCCCCCTGCTCAAGGCTGTAAGCGAGGCAGGCTATGAGACCCCCTCGCCCATCCAGGCTTCGGCCATCCCGCCGGTGCTGGAAGGGCGCGATCTGATGGGCTGCGCCCAGACCGGCACCGGCAAGACCGCTGCCTTTGCGCTGCCCATGCTCGACCGGCTGAGCGCCGCCGCCCCCCGCAGGAAGGGCGCTGTCCGCGCCCTCATCCTCACCCCCACCCGTGAGCTGGCCCTCCAGATCGGCGAGAGCTTCGACGCCTACGGCAAGTACCTCAAACTGCGCAGCACCGTCATCTTCGGCGGCGTGGGCCAGGCCCCGCAGGTGGAGGCCATCCGAAAGGGCGTGGACATCCTCATCGCCTGCCCGGGCCGTCTGAACGACCTCATCGGACAGGGCCATATCGACCTGTCGGACCTCGAGGTCTTTGTGCTGGACGAGGCCGACCGGATGCTGGACATGGGCTTTGTGCATGACGTGAAGAAGGTCATCGCAAAGCTGCCCGCAAAGCGCCAGAACCTGATGTTCAGCGCCACCATGCCCAAAGAGATCGAGCAGCTGGCCGCAGGCATCCTGCACGACCCCGCCTTCGTGAAGGTGGACCCCGTGTCCAGCACGGTGGAGCGCATCGACCAGAGCCTGTATTTCGTCGAGAAGGGCAACAAGAAGTTCCTGCTGCCCTGGCTCATCAAGAACCTGACCCCGCCGGTGCAGAACGCGCTGGTGTTCAGCCGCACCAAGCACGGCGCGGATAAGATCGCCCGCGATCTGACCAAGCAGGGCATCACCGCCGCTGCGATCCACGGCAACAAGAGCCAGACCGCCCGTGTGGCGGCGCTGGAAGGCTTCAAGGAGGGCAAGACCAGGGTGCTGGTGGCCACGGACATCGCCGCCCGCGGCATCGACATCAGCGAGCTCTCCCATGTGTTCAACTACGACCTGCCCGAGGTGCCGGAGACCTACGTCCACCGCATCGGCCGCACCGCCCGCGCGGGCGCAGACGGCACGGCAGTGAGCTTCTGCGCACCCGAGGAGATGGAATATCTGGCCGGCATCGAAAAGCTCAACCGCCGGAAGATCCCGGTGGTGTCCGGCCACCCGTGGGACGGCGTACCCGCCCCCGTAAAAGCAGCCCCGCCGGTGCGGGGCCGCAAGCCCAAGGCCGAACAGCCTGCCCCTGAAAAGGCCGAAACTCCCAAGGCGGAAAAAGCCGCCAGACCCGCTGCACCCGAAAAAAAGAGTGCGGCCAGGCCCTCTGCGGCAAAAAAGCAGAAGGCCCCCAAAATCGAAGCAAAAGAGGAACAACTCATGGATGATAACAAGCGCACTCCCGGCGGACGCGACAACAGCCGCCGTAACAATAACAACCGCCCCCGCCGCGAGGGCAATGCCCCCGCACAGGGCGCAGGCCGCGGCAGCAACGCCCAGCCGAAGTTCGACCCCCACTTTGTGAGCGCCCCGGAGGCCACCCCGCTCCGTTCTGCCAAGAAAAACGCTGCCGCCCCCGCCGCTCCGGCCCAGACCATCCCCACCGCGATGCAGAACCGCCAGCCCGCCCAGCGCAGCGAGAACAATGGCCGCAATGGTGCAGGCCGCAGCCCCCGCAATGAGCGGAACGACCGCAGCGCCCGCCCGGCTCAGCCTGCCCAGCAGAACAGCCAGCGCAATGAGAACCGCAATGGCCGCAGCAGCAACCGCAATGAGCAGAGCGGCGCAGGCCGTGCGCCCCGCGCCCCCAAGGCAGAGCAGTCCGGCCGCAATAACCGCAGCCGCGGCAATAATGTCCCGACGAAGGACGAAGACCCGGGCCTCGTGCTCATCAGCCGCCGCCCGCCGCAGCAGAAGTTCACCAGCTTTGAGGAGTACATGAACGCCCACGGCGGCGCGACGGCTCCCATCGAGGACCACAGCGAGGAAGTGTGATGGCAGAGGGATTTGCCCCGTGGTGCTGCCCGCTGTGCGGCGCACCGCTTGCCGGGGATAACGCACTGAAATGTCCCTCCGGCCACAGCTTCGACCGGGCCAAAGAGGGCTACTGGCATCTGCTGCCGGTGCAGAACACCCGTACCAAGGCCCCCGGCGACAGCAGGGAAATGGTCGCTGCCCGCCGCGCGTTCCTGAGCGCGGGCTACTACGGCATCTTCGGGCAGGCGCTGGGAGAGCTCTGCCTCGAGTACGGTCAGCCGAAAGCCGGAAAGCCGCTCCGTCTGCTGGACGCAGGCTGCGGCGAGGGCTGGTATGACCGGTGCATCGCAAAGCAGTTCGAAGAGGCGGGCCGTCCGCTGGAACTGGCCGGTTTTGACATCGCAAAGCCAGCCGTGCGTCTGGCTGCGAAGGCCCTGCCCTCGGCCCGGTATGCCGTGGCGTCCAGTTTCCATCAGCCGGTGCGCACAGGCTGGGCGGATGTGCTGCTCAACTGCTTCTCGCCCTTCGCGCAGGAGGAGTTTCTCCGCGTCCTGCGCCCCGGCGGACGGCTCATCTACGCCGTGCCGGGTGCAGAGCATCTCTTCCAGATGAAGGCCGTCCTCTACAAAAAGCCTTACAAAAACCCGGTGCAGGAAGTGGCGTATCCGGGCTTTGAAGCCATCGGAGAGCGGGAAGTCTCCGGCAGCATCACGGTGCCTGCCGGGCAGCTGGAAGCTCTCTTCGCCATGACGCCCTACTACTGGAAAACGCCCCGGGACGGCGCAGCCCGTCTCGCGGCACTGCCGGAACTGACCACGGACATCTCGTTCCGGTTCCTCGTATTTGAAAAGAAATAAACGAAAAAGGCATCTGCCGTGTGGCAGATGCCTTTTTCGCTTTATGAGTACATCAGACAGGGATGGAAGTTGGTTACTTGTCGGCCTTCTTTTCAGCCTTCGGCAGCAGGTTTGCACGCTCGAGGGCCGGGCGCAGGGCCAGATAGAGGAGGACGACGCAGACGGTGGAGGCCACGCTGTTCACGAAGGTGACGCCGCCGGTGATCTTGGTCAGAGCCTTGGCGATGGTGTACTCCTGGCCGAAGATGTAGACATTGCGGAAGTAGCCGAGGAATGGATCGGTGAACCGAACTGGAAAGGTGTTGTGGAGCAATGCGACGAGATCATGAAACTCGAATATATCATCGAACCGAATTGGAAAACCAATTTCGAGGTTCATAACGAGGTATCACGAGAGATCATTCTCCCGATCTGCTACAAGGCATCCGATGAGTGGGGCAACTCCATCCATCTTTGGACATTGCATTATCTGGATCCCGATGTATTAGGTTTCACCGGCGGTATGTGGAACGGTATCAACGCCCAGCCGGATTTTGTCCGCACATTTGATACGGAAGATCCTCGTTACGAAGGTTCGTTCCTGATCGGCCCGATGATCGACCCTAGCACGGGAGAGATTTTGAAAACGACCCTAGGACATGACTTGATCCATACGATCGACTTAAATGTGGTACCGGGAACAGAGAAAACCGATGCGGACGGTAACTTAACTCCGTGGGGCGAAGTTCACCAAGAAGACGGCGCACGTATCAATAAGTGGGTATATGAGAAAGGCATGCAAAATACCAATATGGAGAACGATATCGCTATTTTCCGTCTGGCTGATGTATACCTAATGAAAGCGGAAGCCTTGGTTCGCATGGGCGGGGATCTCGGTGAAGCTACTCGTCTGGTAAACGCTATCCGGGAAAGGGCTTATGGTAATTCCGATCATAATTACACGAGCGTGACATTAGATGATATTTATAACGAGCGTGGTTATGAGTTGGCATTCGAATTTGTCCGCCGCCAAGATATGATCCGCTTCGGGACTTATCTGAAACCGAGATATATGAAGCCGAAACAGACTCCGGAATATCGTAAGATCTTCCCGATCCCGTTCAAGGCTTGGCAGAAGAACAATAATTTGGTTCAGAACCCGGGATATCCGGCATTCTAATCATATCAGTCTGTTTTTAATCTCAATTCTTTAGACCCCAATTCAATTATTAATCATAATATGAACAAATTTATGAAAGAGGTAAATAAACAATCCAGTCCGACTGGAATCTCTAGAAGGGAATTCCTTGGGATGGCAGCCACAGGCGCTGCCGCCCTTACGATCCTGCCCAGCTTTACCGTAGCGGGATTAGGACATGTAGCTCCCAGCGATAAGCTTTATATCGCGAAAATAGGCTGCGGCGGTATGGGAGCCGCCGATTTGGGTAGCTTAATGAATACGCCGCATAAGAACGCGGCGATCACCTGTCTGTGCGACGTGGATGACCGTCAATCTGTCGACGCTCGCAAGACCTATCCAAAAGCTAAGTATTTTAACGACTTCCGTGAGATGTACGAGAAGGAAGGTAAGAACTTCGATGCCGTATGTATCTCCACCCCGGATCATAACCATGCGATCCAAGCTTTCGGCGCTATGCGGATGGGTAAGCACGTATATCTGCAAAAACCGATCGCGCACGATATTTACGAGGCACGTATCCTTACCGAGGCTGCCAAGAAATATAAGGTCGTGACCCAGATGGGTGACCAAGGTAACTCTTGCGACGGTATGCGTACCCTTCGTGAATGGCTCGAGGCAGATCTGTTGGGTGACATCCAGAAAGTATATTGCTGGACCAACCGCCCCGTATGGCCGCAAGGTATTCCTTGGTTGAACCAGAAACCGCCTGTTCCTAAAGGCTTGAATTGGGATTTATGGTTAGGAACAGCGGAGTATGTAGACTATGTGGATAATTTGGTTCCGTTCAACTGGCGTGGTTGGTGGCGTTTCGGTACAGGAGCTCTTGGAGATATGGGTTGCCACATCATCGGCCCTCCATTCAAATTGCTTCAATTAGGCTATCCGACCGAGGTTTCTTGCAGCACGACCAATGTTTACTCCGGAATCTTCGAAGAAGCCTATTATCCTGAAAGTTGCCCGGTAGCCAGCTCGATCCGTTATAAATTCAAGAAGAAAGACGGAAGCGACTTGAGCCTATATTGGATGGACGGCGGTATCATGCCAGAACGTTTCGAGGAGATCGACCCAGATGCCGATATGACCTGCACGATGGGAGACTTGGATATGATGGACGTGGAAGGCGCAACCGTATTCGTAGGTACGAAAGGTATGGCTTCTTGCGGCTGGGG
>OOCZ01000894.1_pt1 | contig 20887 bp, 18 predicted proteins | sample 1671631 | NCBI WGS metagenome assembly OOCZ01 (sample SAMN06348176, study PRJEB24527) | human gut metagenome | reverse complement strand
GGCTGGATCATTTGACCATCGGCTTCTGCGGCGACCTCAAGTTCGGCCGGACGGTGCACTCCCTCACCGCCGCGCTGAGCCAGTTCGAGGGCAACCGGTTCGTGTTCATCTCGCCCGAGGAACTGCGCATCCCGCAGTACGTCAAGGACGAGACCCTGACTCCGCTGCACCAGAACTATAAAGAGACCGCCGACCTTGAGGCCGAGTTGCCCGGGCTGGACGTACTGTACATGACCCGCATCCAGCAGGAGCGCTTTTTCAACGAAGAGGACTATCTGCGGTTGAAAGGCTGCTATGCGCTGGACGAAAAGCTGCTGCAGCTGGCACCGCCCACCATGCCGGTGCTGCATCCGCTCCCCCGCATCGACGAGATCAAGCCGGACGTGGACAACGACCCCCGCGCCGCTTATTTCGATCAGGTGCATAACGGTGTGTATATCCGCATGGCCATTATACTGGCGCTGCTGGGCATCCCCGACCCGCTGACCGGGAAAAAGGTATTGGAAAGTTTATAAATTGGAAACAGGGCTGCTGCACAAAGTAACGTGCAGCAGCCCTGTTTTTGCGTCTGGTGATTCATGAAATGAAAATTTTTCCCGCTACCCCCGCAGTGGCGGGTCTGGCACAAAAATCATGGTGCCCCGGGCAGAAAAAAGCAGCTGTGGCATCATGCAGCTGTACCCCAGCCACAGCACCGCCAGAATGCACAGCACCAAAAGCACCCTGCGCAAAAGCACCGGATGCCGGGCGGGGGAATAGCGTTTTCTGCGGTCACGCTGCATAGGCTGCGCCCTCCTTTTTCAAGGCTTTGCCCAGCTTATGCTGCGGCAGAAAGAATTGTGCACAAGCGGGGTTTGTGGTAAGATAACAGGAAAGAACCACGGAGGAACTGCTTATGCTGACCATTACACTGCTGGGCACGGCTGCCACCATGCCGCTGCCGGAGCGCGCCCTGACCGCCGCGGTGGCGGAGTGCGGCGGGCACAGCCTGCTGCTGGACTGCGGCGAGGGCACCCAGACCGCTGCCCGCCGCGCCGGGGTGAACCTGATGCGCGCGGACGCCATCTGTCTGACCCACTACCACGGGGATCATATTTTTGGTCTGCCCGGGCTTTTGCAGACCCTTGGGGCGCAGGGGCGCACCCGTTCGCTGGTGCTGCTGGGGCCGGAGGGGCTTTTGGAGGTCTGGCGGGCGGTGTATGCTCTGACCGGGCCGCTGCCCTACGCGGTAAAACCGCTGGTCTGCCGCGCCGGGCAGCCTGTGGCGCTGGATGCTCTTTCGGATGGATGGCCCGCCGGGGCAACGCTGCTGCCGGTGGCAACAAAGCACCGGGTGCGCAGTCTGGGCTATCGGCTGGACTTGCCCCGGGCGGGCAGGTTCGACCCGGAAAAGGCGCGGGCACTGGGCGTACCGGTGACCCAGTGGCGGCTTTTGCAGCGGGGACAGGCTGTCCCGCTGGCAGAGCGTATGGTGCAGCCCGCCGAGGTGCTGGGCGCGCCCCGCAAGGGGCTGCGGTTCGTCTTTTCCGGCGACAGTGCGCCCTGCCCGGCGCTGGAACAGGCGGCGCAGGGGGCAGACCTGCTGCTCTGCGATGCCACCTATGCCCTGCCGGAGCAGCAGGAGCAGGCCGCGCAGTGGGGGCACAGCACCTTTGGCCAAAGCGCAGCGCTGGCGGCAAAAGCCGGGGCAAAGCGGCTGTGGCTGGTGCACTATTCCCCCATGGTCACCGACCCGGAGGAGCATCTTGCACAGGCGCAAAGCATCTTCCCGGCGGCAGAATGCGGCTTTGACGGCAAACGCATCACCCTGCATTACGAGGAGAACGAGGAATGAAGCTGACACTTGACCCCGGGGCAGCTGCCCTGCTGGACGCCCTGCACGCGGCGGGCTACGCAGCCTATGCCGTAGGCGGCTGCGTGCGGGACAGCCTTTTGGGGCGCACCGCCCACGACTGGGACCTGTGCACCAGTGCCCTGCCGCAGCAGGTGATGGAACTGTTCGGGACAGAGCAGTGCATCCCCACCGGTTTGCAGCACGGCACGGTCACCATCAAATACGGCGGGCAGCTGTACGAAACTACCACCTTCCGCACCGAGGGCAGCTATACCGATGGACGTCACCCGGACGAAGTGCAGTTCGTACCGGATGTGCGGGAGGATCTTGCCCGGCGGGATTTTACCATCAACGCGATGGCATATAATGAAGCCGAGGGGCTGGTAGACCCCTTTGGCGGGCAGGCAGATTTGCAAAACGGTCTGCTGCGGGCGGTGGGTGAGCCGCAGCAGCGGTTTACCGAGGATGCGCTGCGCATTCTGCGGCTGTACCGCTTTGCCGCAAGGTTCGGCTTTGCACTGGACGCAGCCACCGCCCGGGCGGCGCGGCAGCTGGCACCGCACTTGGACTGCATCTCTGCCGAGCGCATTCAGGAGGAACTGGCAAAGCTGCTGGCTGCCCCGCAGCCGGGGGCGTATCTGGAACCCGCCGTGCTGGCGGTGGTGTTGCCGGAGTTGACCCCGGAAAGCCTGACCGCCGCAAAGCCGGTGGTGGATGCCTGCCCGGCGGGGGAAGAAAACCTGCCGGTGCGCTGGGCGGCGCTGCTGGGCGCTCTGGGCGAGGCCGACACCCGCCGGGTGCTCAAACGGCTGCGCTGCTCCAACGCCTGCATCGAGGAGACCGCGGTATTGGTGCGGGAAACGGCAGAGCAGGGCGTGTGCGGGAGCTTTCTCCTCGGACACGAGTTCGAGTTGCGGCACCCAACGGATGCTTCGTGCCTTGAGCAGCACTCGCATCCTGCTGGCCGCTGCCCCAACAGCAACTCCTTGTTTCCGCCGCAGGCGGCAGTCGTTGCTGTTGCAGGCCATTCCATCGCCCGCCCTACTGCCTGCGGCAGCAGGGTCCCACCCCAGCGGACGGTCCTCGGAGAAACTCCCGCACACGCCCCGGAACGCGCCAGTGATATCCACCTTCGGCAGCTTTTAGGGCGGTACGGGCTGTGCACCGTGGAGCGGCTGTGTGCGCTATGCGCGGCGCTGCACCCGCAAGCTGCCCCGGCTTGCGCCCTTGCGGCGCAGCGGGCGCGGCAGTTGGAAGCGGACGGCGTATGCTGCCGGGTGAGCCAGCTGGCGGTGAACGGCCGTGACCTGATGGCAGCGGGCATCCCGGCAGGGCCTGCGCTGCGCCGGGTGCTGGAGACGCTGCTGGACGGCGTCATCCGCGCAGAATACCCCAACGAAAAACCGGCGCTGCTGGCTGCGGCGCAGAAAATTATAGCGTCTTGACAAGCGGTTTATGCTGCGGTAGTATTATACTACTGCTTTAGTATGTTGAACCCATAAAAGGAGAACCTATGACCACTCAGAACCCTGCAAACCGTCCCCGCGCCCTCATTGCCATGAGCGGCGGCGTGGACAGCTCGGTGGCGGCCTGTCTGATGCAGCAGGCAGGCTACGACTGCACCGGCATCACCATGCGGCTCACCCACAACGAAACGCTGGGACAGCCCGGCTACCAGACCTGCTGCTCGGAAAAGGATATCGAGGACGCCGCCGAGGTGGCCTTTGCACTGGATATGCCGTATCAGGTGCTGGATTTCACCGCCGATTTCCGGGCGCAGATCATTGAAAAATTTATCCGCGTCTACGAGGCGGGCGGTACCCCCAACCCCTGCATCGACTGCAATAAATATATGAAGTTCCGCCACCTGCTGGACTGGGCGGAAGAACACGGCATGGAGTATGTGGTTACCGGCCACTACGCCCGGGTGGAGCAGGATGCAGCCACCGGCCGCTGGCTGCTGAAAAAAGGCTTGGACGAGGGTAAGGATCAGAGCTATGTGCTATATAACCTCACGCAGGAGCAGCTGGCACATATCCGCTTGCCGCTGGGTGCGCTGCACAAGACCGAGGTGCGAAAGATCGCGCAGGAGCACAGCTTTATCAACGCCCAAAAGCACGACAGTCAGGATATCTGCTTTGTGCCGGACGGCGACTATGCCCGCTTTATGGAGCAGTTTACCGGCAAGCACTACCCTGCCGGGGATTTTCTGGATCGGAGCGGCAAGGTAGTGGGCACCCACAGCGGCGCAGTGCGCTACACGCTGGGGCAGCGCAAGGGGCTTGGCCTCGCACTGGGTGCGCCGGTGTACGTCTGCGGCAAGGATATGCAGGCCAATACCGTCACCGTCGGGCCGGAAAGCGAACTGTTTGACAGCATCGTTTACGCAGAGGATGTGAACTGGATCGCCATTCCGGCGCTGACCGGGCCGCTGCGGGTCACCGCCCGCACCCGGTATCATCAGGCCGAGCAGCAGGCCACCGTTTACCCCGCAGAAAACGGCTTCCGGCTGGAATTCGACCAGCCCCAGCGTGCCCCCACCCCGGGACAGGCTGCCGTGCTGTATCAGGGCGATGTGGTGCTGGGCGGCGGCACCATCACCCGCGTAGAAAAGTAAGGAGAACGAAATGCAGGATCAATATTCCCGTACCCAGCTGCTGCTGGGTGCAGAGGCTATGGAAAAGCTGCACCACGCCCGGGTGGCAGTGTTTGGCATTGGCGGTGTGGGCGGCTATACGGTGGAGGCACTGGCACGCAGCGGCGTGGGCGCACTGGATCTGATCGATGACGATAAGGTCTGCCTGACCAATCTCAACCGTCAGATCATCGCCACCCGCAGCACGGTAGGGCAGTATAAGGTGGATGTGGCAGAACAGCGCATCCACGATATCGACCCCAACATCAAGGTGACCACCCACCGGTGCTTCTTTGGCCCGGAGACGCAGGACGACTTCGACTTTACCCAGTACGACTATGTGGTGGACGCCATCGACACCGTTACCGGCAAGCTGGCGCTGGTGATGAAATGCAAGGAGGCGGGCACCCCCATCATCTGCTCCATGGGCGCAGGTAACAAGATGGACCCCACCCGCTTTGAGGTGACCGATATCTACAAGACCTCGGTCTGCCCGCTGGCCAAGGTGATGCGTACCGAGTGCCGCAAGCGCAAGATCAAGCACCTGAAGGTGGTCTACTCCAAGGAGCCTGTCATGACTCCCATCGAGGATGACTCCATCAGCTGCAAGGACCACTGCATCTGTCCCCCGGGCACTCAGCGCAAGTGCACTGCACGGCGCACCGTGCCGGGCTCCAACGCCTTTGTGCCCTCAGTGGCCGGTCTGATCATCGGCGGCGAGGTGGTCAAGGACCTTGTGGGCTTTGTACCGCTGAAGGGGTAAAAGATATCAAAAAACGCCAACATCTACACGGCTTTTGCAGATGTTGGCGTATTTTTTTGCACGCAGCAGCGTTCCATAACATAAAATTGCAATCAATTTGCAATTTGGTATTGCAATTGGGAAGGATATCGTGTATAATCTTCCCTGCACGAAAATGCAAACTGATTGCAAATTGTTGAGAGACGACCCCCTGCGGGTCTTTGGAGCGATTATTTATGGAATTGTTTTTGGGTGTTCTGGGCGAAACCTTGGTGGATACCGCCAAGATGCTGCCCTTTCTGTTTCTGGCCTACCTGCTGATCGAGTATATCGAGCACCGCCACGGTGAGCGCATCGAGGCGCTGCTGGCGGGCAGCGGGCGCTGGGGCGCTGTGCCGGGCGCGGTACTGGGCTGTGTGCCGCAGTGCGGCTTCTCCGCCATTGCGTCCAACTTCTACGCCTCCCGGGTCATCACGCTGGGCACGCTGATGGCGGTGTACCTTGCCACCAGCGACGAAGCGATCCCGCTGCTGGTCTCCATGCCGACCTACTGGGATAAGCTGGCCGTCCTGATGGTCATTAAGGTGGTGTACGCCATCGTGGTGGGCTTTGTGCTGGATTTTGTGCTGCGGGGCGTGCTGCCCAAGGGGCTGCGGGGCGGCTACACCGGCCATGCGGACGAGGTGGACTGCCACGAGGAGCACAGCGATGCCGAGGGCAACGAAAAGCCCATCTGGCAGGCGGCGCTGCGCCACACGCTGGAGATCTTTGTGTTCATCTTCGCTTTCAGTCTGGTGTTCGGCATGATCGTGGAAGGCGTGGGCGAGGACGTGTTTGCCGAGATGCTGGGCGGCATGGGCTTCTTCCAGCCGGTGGTGGCGGCTCTGGTGGGGCTGATCCCCAACTGCGCCGCCAGCGTGCTGCTGACCCAGCTGTATGTGGAGGGTGCGCTGCGCTTTTCCAGCCTTGTGGCGGGTCTGTGCACCGGTGCGGGTGTGGGCTTGGCTGTGCTGTGGCGCGCCAACCCCTCGTGGAAGCAGAACCTCTTCATCACCGGCCTGACATGGGCCGCCGGTGCCTTTGTGGGCGTGGCCATGCAGGTGGTCGTGGCGGTGTTTGCCTGATAAGGAAAATATTTTGGATTTCGGGACAGTGGAATGCCTGCGGACATTCTGCTGTCCCATTTTTCTTTTCCCCCTCTCCCGCTGGACTTTGAAATGTGTTATACTGGGAGAAAACGATGCACACAGGAGAGATGACCATGCAATATAAGATTCTGGCAAGCGATTACGACAACACGCTGATGCCCTTTGGGGAAGCAAAGCCCCGCCCGGCGGTGGTAAAGGCGGTAAAAAAGCTGCAAGCCGCCGGGGGTAAGTTTGTGCTCAGCACCGGCCGCTCCTACCCGGGCATCCGGGATAAAAACCAGCTGGGCGGCATCCGGTACGACTACGCCATTACCTGCAACGGTGCCTGCGTGGTGGACAGGCAGGGCAACGTAATAGCCGAACATCCGCTTACCAGCGAGGAAATGTATGTGCTGGTGGATTTTTGTGAGGATTATAACTACCCGCTGCAATTCAACTTCCGGGATGCCTATTACGCCTACTGCGAGTACGAGTATCTGCACACCGGCTATCAGATGATGAACAGCCCCGGGCTGGACTGCGTGGACGGAGAAGATCAGGACAGGCATCTGGTGGATATGCCCCACGCCGCCTTTGCCGCCATGCCGCCGCAGGAAGTGGAGCGCTTCCACGAAAAATACGGCTACCTTGGCCTGCACTGGATGCAGACAGGCGCGCAGAACGCGGACGGCTACTGCTACTACGATATCGTGCGCGGCGGCATGGATAAGGGCGTAGGGCTTGCCGACCTGTGTGCACAGATGGGGCTTACGCTGGCGGATGCCGTGGCTGTGGGCGATTCTGCCAACGATGTGGGGATGCTGAAGGCAGCCGGCCTGAGTGCCTGCATGGCAAACGGCACCCCGGACGCCAAGGCCGCTGCCGACCGGATCATCGGGGACGTGCGGGAGGATGGCGTGGCGGCGCTGATCGAGGAACTGTGGTTCGACGGCCCCCGCGCGGAGCCCTCCGGCAAGGACTTTGGCTCTGCATGGGGCAATATTGAAAGCGCAGGCGGCAGCTTATGAGCTTTGCACCGGTGTACGATGACCGCAGCCGGGCGCTGATCTTAGGCACATGGCCCAGCCCCAAAAGCCGGGAGATGGCCTTTTACTACGGCCATCCGCAAAATCGGTTCTGGCCGCTGCTGGCGGCGCTGACCGGGGAGCCGCTGCCCGTGCGGGAGGATATCGCCGCCAAAAAGCAGTTGCTTTTGCGCCACGGGCTGGCGCTGTGGGATACGCTGGAAAGCTGCACCATCACCGGCGCATCGGATGCCTCCATCCGGGATGTGGTGCCCAACGATATCGCCGGGCTGCTGCGCAAAGCACCCATCCGGGCGGTGTTCTGCAACGGTGCCACAGCTTACCGTATCTACACAAAATATCAGCAGCCGCTTACCGGCATCCCGGCTGTCCGTCTGCCAAGTACAAGCCCCGCCAACGCCGCCTGCAGCCCCGCCCGGCTGGAGGAACTTTGGGGCGCTGCGCTGGCGGACTGGATCGTAAAATGATGACAAGGCTGTAAATTCTTTTGCGGGATACTTGCGTTTTTTTGCGGACGTTGTATTATGGATATCATAAGGGGCGCACTGCCCCGGACAAGGAGAAATGACCATGAGCAAGATCATCCGCACCCAAAAGCCCAGCGTGCTGCCTTTTTACGCCATGGCGCTGGTGTTCGTGGTGCTGTGCGCGGTGTTGCCGGTGTATAAATTATGGGCGCTGCTGGTGGCGCTGGGCGGTGCCGCCGTGGCCTTTGGCGTGGCACAAAAAACCTGCCCGCCCCGGGTGGTGGAGCACGAGGTACCCTTCCACACCGGTGTGGAGGATGTGGACCAGATGCTGACCGATATCCAGCAGAAGCTGGACACCCTGCACGCGCTGAACGAGGCTTTGCCCGACCCGCAGCTGTCTGCCGCCATGACCCGCATGGAAAAGGCGGGACGCTCCATCGTGGAAGCGGTGGAAGCAAACCCCGCCAAGGCAAAGCAGGTGCGCCGGTTTGCCAACTACTATCTGCCGGACGCCGTAAACGTTCTGCAGCAGTACGCAAAGCTTGCAAAGCAGGGTGTGCGGGGCGAGAACGCCGCCGCCATCCGCGCCGAGGTGGAGCACAACGCCGCCTCCATTGCCACGGCTTTTGAAAACCAGCTGGATGCCCTGTACGCGGCAGAGAGCATGGACCTGTCCGCAGACCTGACCGTTTTGCAGAATATGCTGAAAGGGCAGGGTCTGAGCAAGTAAAAACGGAACATTCCCTCGGGATTTTGAAAGGAAGGAATCACTTATGGCTGACAATACTCTGAACTTTGATCTGGATGCCCCCGCAGTGCCCACCCTGACGCTGGACCCCACCCCCGCTGCTGTGCCGCAGGAGGAAAAGCCCGCCGCTGCCCCTGCCCCGGAGGCACAGGTGAACCTGACCCCCGAGGAGCAGGCCATGGTGGATCAGTTTGCCCAGAAGATCGATATCACCAACAGCCAGCAGGTGCTGCAGTACGGCTCTGCCTGCCAGAAGAAGATCGGCGATTTCTCCGAAGCAGCCCTCTCCAAGGTGTCCACCAAGGATCTGGGCGAGGTGGGCGATATGATCACCAACCTCATTGGCGAGCTGAAGAGCTTTGATGCCAACGAGGAGCAGCAGAAGGGCATTATGGGCTTCTTCAAGAAAAAGACCAGCCAGCTGGATGCCCTCAAGACCAAGTACGACAAGACCGAGACCAACGTGGAAAAGATCCAGTCCATGCTGGAAGCCCATCAGGTGCAGCTGCTCAAGGATATCGCCATGCTGGACAAGATGTATGAGCTGAACATGGCCTACTTCAAGGAGCTGAGCATGTATATCCTTGCCGGCAAGAAAAAGCTGGCCGATGTGCGTGCCAACGAACTGCAGCAGGCTATGGATAAGGCCAAGGTCTCCGGTCTGCCGGAGGATGCACAGGCCGCCCGTGACCTTGCCGACCAGTGCGAGCGCTTTGAGAAAAAGCTGTATGATCTGGAACTGACCCGCAACATCAGCTTGCAGATGGGCCCCCAGATCCGTCTGCTGCAGAACAACAATACCATGATGGCAGAAAAGATCCAGTCCACTATCGTGAACACCATCCCTCTGTGGAAGAACCAGATGGTGCTGGCACTGGGTCTGGCACACAGCCAGCAGGCCATGCAGGCCGAACGTGCCGTCACCGACATGACCAACGAGCTGCTGAAAAAGAACGCCGACGCCCTCAAAATGGGTACCATCGAGACGGCCAAGGAGTCTCAGCGCGGTGTCGTGGACATCGAGACCCTGCAGCAGACCAACAAGAGCCTGATCGAGACGCTGGACGAGCTGAACAAGATCCAGAGCGAGGGCCGCGCAAAGCGTGCCGCCGCCGAGCAGGAGCTCACCCGCATCGAAGACGAGCTGAAACAGAAGATGATGGAGATCCGGAGCTGAAATGGCAAACGCAGATTTTTCCAGACAACAGAATCGACCCACCGGCGGCTTTGACGCTTCCAGCTATCGCGCCGCAGCACCCGCCGAGGAGGAAGTGCGGCTGACGCCCTTCCAGCAGAAGCTGGCAGGCCTCGAAAAGGCCCTGCCTGCCGCGCTGGGCAAACAGGCTGTTGCCGCTGCTCTGAGCATCGTGGTGATGCTGGGGTGTTTTGTCGGCTTTGGCGGGGCGAAGCTCCGGGCAAAGTACGACACGGTGAAGAACGGGTTCACCACTGGCGTGGCCGCAGACAGCGGCTATGCCCTGAATGAGGAATTGACCACACGGCTCAACACGGCCGCCAACATCATCACCACCGCGTCCAACACACTGGGTGCCGACAGCACCGAAGTGCAGACGGCACAGGCTGCGCTGGACTCTTTTTCCGCCTGCCTCGGGGCGGTGCAGTCCGATGGCAAGATCCACGCACCGGACTCTCTGAGTGTTTACACCGGCGGCAGGATGCATATGCTCTACCAGTCGAACGAGACGCTTGGCACAGCCATCGGCCATCTCTACGCCAAATTGCAGGAGCAGGCCGCCGCCCCCATGAAGATGGGTGCGGTGCAGGGGCAGTACAGCCAGTTCAACGGTGCGCAGACCATCATCAGCAACCTGCATTATAACGATTCGGTCCAGAGTTACCAGAAAGACATCGGCGGCTTCCCAGCCAGCGTGCTGGGCAAGCTGTTCGGCATACAGGAGGTTGAACTTTTCGCATGAAGACGATAAAAACACTTTCCAGCCGCATTGCGGCACTGCTTCTTGTCGTGACCGTCGGCATCACGGCGCTGCCACCGGCGGCGGTTTCTATGGCGGCGGTCCCCGCGGCCCGAGAGGCCCGCGCGGGCCTCGGCCTCCCCGTGGAGGCGGTTTCGGCGGTATGGGCGGCCAGCTCCGGATTCGGCGGAGCTGGCCGCAGCGGCGGCGGCTTCGGCGGCATGGGCGGCGGCAGCAGCCACGGCGGCGGAGCCGGACGCGGACACTGATAGTATGACAAAAGGGAAGCCCCATCTGACGGTGGGGCTTCCCTTTTGTCTATTTGTTATTTGATGCAGCTCGAGCAGGGGCTGTATCCTGCGGCCACAGCTTCATCATAGCTCGAGAACAAAATCTGGTTCTTCTCTGCCGGGAGGTTGGCACAGCTGGGCAGATGGAACTTTTTGCTGTTCACGTTGCCGATGTAGGCCTGCTGGGCCGTGCTGGACGCTGCCGGGTCGGTGGGGTTCAGCTCAGCGTCGGTGGCGAAGTGTTCCGTTGCCACCGTGTAGTTCTGGCCGTCACTGGAAACGGTGATCGTCCCCAGCAGGTCGGTGCGGTAGACGTTCACACCGGCGTCCCGCAGGATGCTCAGGGTCTCCTCGTGGGGGTGGCCGTACTTGTTGTTGACGCCGCAGGAGATGATGCCCATCTCGGGCAGGACAGCGTTCAGGAAGACGTAGCTGGTGGAGGTGCTGGAGCCGTGGTGGCCCACCTGTAAGACATCCACCTTGAGGTTCGCGCCGCTGTTCACGAGGTCGCGCTCGGCGTCGGCCTCCATATCACCGGTGAGCAGGAAGCTGGTCGCGCCGTAGTCGATGCGCAGGACGATGGAGGTATCGTTGGTGTCATCGTACTGCGCCACAGGGCCAAGCATGGTCACAGTGGCGCTGCCCAGCGCCCACTGGGTGCCTACGGCAGGTACTTCGACCTGTAAGTTCTGCTGCTGGGTGTACTTGACGAAATCCTTGAAGCACTTGGTGGAGGCTTCCGTCACGGGACTGTAAACGTGGCAGGCCGGGAAATAGGCCAGCGCAGCGGCCAGACCGCCCACATGGTCTTCGTGAGCATGGGAGCAGAAGACATACTCCAGCTGCTCGACCCCCTGACTCTGCAAGTAGGAGACCACCAGACTGCCGTCGTCCACATTGCCGCCGTCGTAGAGCATGAACTGTCCGTCGCACTCCACCAGCACGCTCAGCGCCTGCCCCACGTCGATGAAGTGCATCTGGAAGGCGGCGTCCTGCCCGTCGGAAGGCGTCGTTTCGGTCTGAGAAGCTGCCGGGTTCGGCATGACGCCGCCGCTGCCTCCCGGGACGATGGAAGAGGTGTCACAGCCCACGAGGCCCAGCGCAAGGGCTGCGGCCAGTGCCAGCACAGCGAGGCGGCTCATGAGCGTTTGAGCGGTCACTTTTTCTTTTTTGAAGTTTTCCACGATGTATTCTCTTTCTGTTGATTGTTTTTCGGTTTATGTGCAGGAGCCGAATGGGGCGCAAAACGTGCGCCGGGGCTGGGCTGACGGCCCGCCGGATTGCGGCCTGCCGGGGCGGTGGAGCGGCTCTGGGGCTTGCCGCCCTTGCCTCTGGGCCGGACGGTGTAGGTGCCGTCGCCGTGGATGGTCACATCGGCGGCCTCGGCTCTGCGGGCCGAGCGCTGGACCGCAATGCGGCCCTCGGCGGGAACCAGCAGGGGGATGAGGTCTTCGCGGTGGGTCATTTTCAGCGCCTTGATGACCTTTTCGGCGTTGCGGGGCTCATAATACTGGAGCAGGGCGCGCTGAAGCGCCTTGCCCTCAGCGGTCTTTTCCACAAACACCGGCTTCAAAGTGTAGGGGTCGAGGCCGGTGTAGAACATACAGGTGCTCACGGTGCCGGGCGTGGGATAAAAATCCTGCACCTGCTCGGGGCGCATATGGTTCTTGTAGAGGTATTCGGCCAGATAGACGGCATCCTTGAGGGTGCTGCCCGGGTGGCTGGACATGAGGTACGGCACGAGGTACTGCTTTTTTCCTGCCTTCCTGCTCAGCTCGTAGAACTTATCCTTGAACTTGTTGAAGGTCTCGATGGGGGGCTTACCCATGTAGGCGAGGGTGTTGGGGGCGCAGTGCTCCGGCGCGACTTTCAGCTGGCCGGAGACGTGGTACTCCACCAGCTCCTTAAAGAACGTGTCATCGGGGTCGGCCATCAGGTAATCGAAGCGGATGCCGCTGCGGATGAACACCTTCTTGACGCCGGGCAGCTCCCGGACGCGGCGGAGGATCTTCAGGTAATCGCTGTGGTCCACGATCATGTGGGAACAGGTGGTGGGGGCGAGGCAGTGCTTGCCGCCATTGCACATACCCCGCAGCATCTGCTCGCGGCAGGATGGGAAACGGAAGTTGGCGGTGGGGCCGCCGATGTCGTGGATGTAGCCCTTGAAATCCGGCTCGTGGGTCATCCGCTCTGCTTCGGCCACGATGCTGTCGGCGCTGCGGCTGGTGACGCGTCGGCCCTGATGCAGCTGGATGGCGCAGAAATTGCAGCCGCCGAAGCAGCCGCGGTTCTGGATGATGGAGAACTGCACCTCCCGGATGGCAGGCACACCGCCCATGGCCTCGTAGATGGGGTGGTAGCGGCGGGTGTAAGGCAGGGCGTAGACCTTATCCAGCTCCCAGCGGACGAGGGGCTTTGCGGGGATGTTCTGCACGAGGTACTTCTCGCTCTGCTTCTGGACGATGATATTGCCGCTGACGACGTCCTGATTGTCCATCTGGATGCGGCAGGCTTTCGCATAGGCCACCTTATCGGAGGCGACCTTCCTGAAGCCCGCGCACTCCACATACCGCTCGGGCAGGTGGTCGAAGTCGGTCAGGTAGCAGGTGCCGTCCACATCGGTGATGCTCTCCACCGGCTCCCCTGCCGCCAGACGGCGGGCGATCTCCACAGTCTGGTGTTCCCCCATGCCGAAGCTGATGATGTCCGCACCGGAGTCCTCGGCGATGCTGGGCAGGACGGTGTCCAGCCAGTAGTCGTAGTGGGCAAAGCGGCGGAGCGATGCTTCCAGACCGCCCAGAATGACGGGCAGGTCGGGGTATGCCTGCTTGGCAAGTCTGGTGTAGACGGTGGCGCTGCGGTCGGGCCGTGCGCCGCCCTTGCCGCCGGGGGAATACTCGTCCTCCGCGCGGGGGATCTTTGCGACGGAATAGTGACTCACCATGCTGTCCACATTGCCGCCGCCGATGAAGAAGCCATACTTCGGCTTTCCGAACCGCTTGAAGTCCTCGCAGTCGGTGTAGCGGGGCTGGGCCAGCACGCCCACCTTGTAGCCCTCGGCTTCCAGCAGGCGGCTGATGATGGCAGTGCCGAAGCTGGGGTGGTCCACATAGGCGTCGCCGCCCACCACCACAAAGTCCAGCTGGTCCCAGCCCCGGGCCTCCATGTCCGCCCGGCTGATGGGCAGAAATTCGGTGTAGATCTTTGGGGAAGAGTTGTCCATAATGCTCCTTTTGTTGATTCAATACCCTCTCAGTCAACGCCTTACGGCGTTGCCAGCTCCCCCGAGGGGGAGCTTCTTTTGTATTCCGTTCAGTCTCTCTTCTTTGATATGCAGAATGTGTCTTACCCGTTCCTAAAGCTCTCCCTTCGGGAGAGCTGGCGCGTCAGCGCCTGAGAGGGTTTCATTCCTCCGGCTGGTTCATCTGCATCTCCAGCCACTGCTGACGGCTGATGAGCACGGCCCGGGGCTTGGCACCCTCGTGGGGGCCGATGATGCCCCGCATCTCCATTTCGTCCATGATGCGGGCCGCACGGGCATAGCCCAGCTTGCAGCGGCGCTGCAGCAGGCTGGTAGAGGCCTGCCCGGCGTCAATGACCACCTCCACGGCCTGCTGGAACATCGGGTCGGAGTCCGACTCGTCATCGGAATCGGTCCCGCTGCTGCCCTTCTTGCCGTCCTGGATGGCGTGTTTTTCCATGGCCTCGATCATGGCCTCGTCGTACTGGACGGTGGCGCTGGACTTGATGAAGTCCAGCACACGGCTGATCTCTTCATCCCGCACAAAGGTGCCCTGGATGCGGGTGGGCTTGGGTGCGCCCACCGGCATGAACAGCATATCGCCCTGGCCCAACAGTTTTTCGGCACCGGCACCGTCCAGAATGGTGCGGCTGTCCACCTGACTGGACACCGCAAAGGCGATGCGGCTGGGGATGTTGGCCTTGATCAGGCCGGTGATGACGTCCACGCTGGGGCGCTGGGTGGCCACGATCAGGTGCATGCCGGCGGCGCGGGCTTTCTGAGCGATGCGGCAGATGGAATCTTCCACATCCTTGCCCACCACCATCATCAGGTCGGCCAGCTCGTCGATGACGATGGCGATGTAGGGCATTTTTTCCAGATCCGGCCGCTCCACCGCCAGCTTGTTGAAGGACTTGATGTCGCGCACGTTGTTCTCGGCAAACATGCGGTAGCGGCGCTCCATCTCCTGCACGGCGCTGCCCAGGGCTCCGGCCGCCTTGCGGGGCTCGGTGACCACCGGCATGAGCAGATGGGGGATGCCGTTGTATTCGGCCAGCTCCACGACCTTGGGGTCGATGAGCAGCAGCTTCACATCCTCGGGGCTGGAGCGGAACACCAGGCTCATGATGATGCTGTTCACGCACACCGACTTGCCGCTGCCGGTGCTGCCCGCAATGAGCAGATGGGGCATCTTGCACAGGTCTGCCACCTGGGCCACACCCGCAATGTCCTTGCCCAGGGCAATGCCCAAAGGCGAGGTCATGCGCAGAAAGCTCTGGCTCTCGAACACGCTGCGGATGGACACGGCACTGCGCTTGTGGTTGGGCACCTCGATGCCCACGGCAGGCTTGCCGGGGATGGGGGCCTCCATGCGCACATCCGCCACGGCCAGGTTCAGGGCGATGTCATCGGCCAGCGAGGTGATGCGGCTGATCTTGACGCCCGCCATGGGCTGCACCTCATACCGGGTGACCGACGGCCCGCGGGAAATATCCAGCACACGGGTGCGCACCCCAAAGCTCTCCAGCGTGTCCACCAGCTTCTGGGCGTTGGCCTTCAGCTCATCCTCGGCGTTGGGGTCGCTTTCCTCCTTGGATTTTTCAAACAGCTCGATGGGCGGGTACTGATACTGGTAGGTGTCCACCGGCTCGGCTTCCTCGGCAGGGGCCGTAGCGGCTGCCTGCTCGGAGGCCGCCGGTTTTTCCATGGCTGCCGCCACCAGCGAGTTGATATCCTTTTCCTCCACCGGTTCGGCGGTGATGCTGATCCAGCCGTCCGCATCCGGGTCGCTGCGCTGGGCCACGGCATGTTCGGCACTCACACGGGTCGGCTGGTCCGGCTGCGGCGTGGGCATCACGGGCTGGATGGGCGCAGCCGCGGCAGCCGATTCCTCCGGAGCCGCAGGCCGTGCGATGGGCGTATCAAAGGGATTGCCGGGCACCGGCCGGGGCTGCTGTTCCGTGGTCTCTGCCGCCGGGGTCTCCTCCGGCTTTGCAAAGAAGTCCTCAGCCGCCGTTTCCACGGCATCCGGCACGATGGGCCGGATGGTGGGCTTGGGTGCCGCGCGCAGCGGGTCCATGCCAAAGGTGCCGCCCGGCCCCGGGATGAAGGGTTCGATGGGCTCACTGCCGCCCTCCTTCACCTCGGTGCTGTCCGGGCCAAGGTCCACATCAAAGGGAGCGCGCGGGCGGGATGCCCGCACCCGCACCGGCGTCACGGCTGGGGCCGCCTGCGGTTCCGGCTGGGGCTGCACGGGCTGGTCCGGCGCTCCGGCCGGGCTGTCCGGGGCCTGCTCCAGCTCCTGGGTCACCTTATGGCCCCAGTGCAGCACACCGGACATCCAGTCCGGCAGACCCAGACGGAAGGGCTCTTCCGCTTCGGCTTCGTCCTCGTATTCTTCCAGGTCCTCCGTCTCGTCGTACTCGTCTGCGGCTTCCTGCGCGGCCTGCCGCTCGGCGCGGCGCTCGGCACGGCGGGCTGCGCCCTGCTCGTACACGGCCACGCCCTTTGCGTGCACCCCGCCGGACACGTCGCACAGCCACTGCCAGACCTCAGCCGGAGTGAGGTCAAAAATGTACAGGCTGACGCAGAGCGCCAGCACCAGCATGATGAAGTTTGCCGCCGGCCGGCCGCAGAGCAGCAGCAGGTTGCCGCCCAGCACCGCACCCAGTGCGCCGCCGGACAGCCACGCCTGATAACCGTTCTGGTAGCAGGCCGCCACCATCTGGAAGGCCGACAGCCCCTGCGGCTGGATGTCGGAAAACACGATCACCGTGCCGCTTGCAAACACGAGTCCCAGCGCCAGCTTGCAGATGTGGGGCAGCAGGTCCTCGCCCCGCGTGTACAGCACGGCCAGGCAGCACACCGCTGCACCCAACACAAAACTGCCGCAGCCAAACAGGCCAAACAGCACCTGATGCAGCGTTTTCCACACCGAGTCGCCTTCCACAAAGGCAAGGCCCACCAGCAAAAGCCCCGCAAACAGGGTCCCAAGCCCTGCCGGCAGGCGCTGTTCCGCGCGTTTTTTGCGCGACGTTGAGCGCCGTGTCGTTGTTTTTCGTTTCTTCGTTGCCATTCTTCTCCATTCCCCACAGTTCGCATAGACACAATTCTTGATTTTATTATTGTACCACGCACCGGGGCAAATGGCAAACCTATTGTTGTGTTATTCTCGGGTTTCGATCGCGCGATGCAGCCAGTCCAGTGCATCTGAAAGGCCGCCCAGCTCGTCGATGAGCTTTTCCTTCACGGCGCGGCGGCCGTCCAGCACGGTGCCCATATCCATGACCAGCTCCCCGGTGTGGAGCATCAGCTCAGTGTAGCGCTTCTCCGTCATGCCGCTGTGGGCCGCCACAAAGCCGGTGATGCGCTGCTGCATCTGGTCGAACCAGTGCATGGTCTGGGGCACGCCCAGGATCACCCCGGAGTGCCGCACCGGGTGCACCGTCATGGTGGCGGTGGGCACGATGAAGCTGCGCTGTGCGCTCACGGCCAGCGGGATGCCGATGGAGTGCCCGCCGCCCAGCACCAGCGTGGCGCTGGGCTTGGACACGCTGGCGATCAGCTCTGCCAGCGCAAGCCCGGCCTCCACATCCCCGCCCACGGTGTTCAGCAATACCAGCAGGCCCTCGATCCGGGGGTCCTCCTGCACGGCGGCCAGCTGGGGGATCACATGCTCATACTTGGTGGTCTTTTGCCCCTGCGGCGCTTCCGTGTGCCCCTCGACCTGGCCGATGACGGTCAGGCAGTGGATGGCATGGCCGCCCCGGGTCAGGGTGACCGTACCGTCGTCCTCGATGCGTTCTTTTTCCAGCCGCTGCTGGTCCACAGAGGTGGTGTGTGTATCCGGCATTCTGTGTTCTCCTTTTGCTCTGTTTTGCATCATCATGCCCCGTCCAACCGGCGGTTATCCCTCTGCGGCAGGGTCATACCACTTAATTTTTTGTAATTTTTTTGTTTTTTTTCGTCTGGTATTTGACATTCGTCTCCCGTGCAGTATACTTTATAATGATATGGAATTGACAATACGCGGTGTCGTACCCACCGCGCTGCACACGCCGGCGTTTTTTCGTGCAGGGCAAACGCGGCGATTTTTTGCTTGAAAGGAGAATTTTTCTCATGAATACCCCCGCAAAAGCCTCGCTCCCCGTGATCAAGCGCCTCCCGAAATACTACCGCTACCTGCGCTCTCTGCAGGCCGACGGCATCACCAGCATCTCCTCCCGGGAGCTGGCCGCCCAGATGGGCACCACGGCCTCCCAGGTCCGGCAGGACTTCAACTGCATCGGCGACGTGAACGGCCGACAGGGCATCGGTTACTCGGTGGAGAACCTGCTTTCCATTCTGGAGAGCCTGCTGTTCGGCAACGGCGACCGCCTGCCCACCATCCTGATCGGCTGCGGCCGTCTGGGCAAGGCCGTGAGCCGCTTCATCACCACCGACGCCAACGGCTACAAGCTGATCGCCGCCTTTGATGTGGCCCAGAACGAGGTGGGCAAGGAGATCAACGGCATCCAGATCCGTCATGTGGACGAGCTGGAGGTCTTCTGCGCCGAGCACCACCCCAAGGTGGCCGTGCTCTGTGTGCCCCGCGACGGTGCCGAGCAGGTCAGCGGCCGTCTGGTGGACCTGGGCATCGAGGGCTTCTGGAACTTCTCCCACTACGACCTCTCCGTTCCCTACCCCGATGTGGTAGTGGAGAACGTTCACTTGGGCGACAGCCTGATGAGCCTGGGCTACCGCCTGCGCAACCAGGAGTGACGCCATGGCAAAACTGTATTTTCGCTATGGTGCCATGAACAGCGGCAAGAGCACAGCCCTGATGCAGGTGGCCCACAACTATGAAGAGCAGGGCATGCAGGTGCTGATCCTCAAGCCGCAGGTGGACACCAAAGGCGGCGGCGAACTGGTCAGCCGCCTGGGCGTGCACCGCAAGGCCGACCGCCTGATCCGCCCGGACATGGATGTGTTCGAGGTGGTGCGCGAAGCCAGCCAGGCCACCAAGCTGGCCTGCGTGCTGTGCGACGAGAGCCAGTTCTTTACCGCAGAGCAGGCCGAGCAGCTGTTCATGGTCACCGTAGACCTGAACATCCCGGTGATCTGCTACGGCCTGCGGGCCGACTTTTCGCTGCGGGGCTTCCCCGGCTCCACCCGCCTGCTGGAGCTGGCCCACACCATCGAAGAGATGAAAACCATCTGCACCTGCGGCCGCAAGGCCATCTGCAACTGCCGCAAGGTGAACGGCCAGTTCGTCTTTGAGGGCGAACAGGTGGCCATCGACCTGGAAAACGACGTTCAGTACGTCAGCATGTGCCCGCAGTGCTACTTCCGCGCGCGGCGGGCTTTTTACGCAGGCCGCAAATAACACACTTTGTTCCGTCAGCCGCCGCACAGACTTCTGTGCGGCGGTTTTTTAGATTTATCAGACATCCGACGTCATATATTTGCTGCTCTTATTTCTCCCGCAAAGCCGCCCGGCTCCGGTGCGGACTGATATATCACTCAAGGGCACCGGCGCACTTTTTTTGCGCAATTGATATATCAGTCATTTTTTCGTCCGGCACCGACCTTATGCACCCCCGCCGCTGGGACTTGCTCTGCTTTTTCTCAGGCGCAGGATGCAAATGTTTACAGAATTATTGCAAATTTTGCTGTTCTTTCCATCCTGCGTCCCCGTTTTCTATGCAACCTGTTGAAGTATACATGTTGCACAGTTTTTCGTCCGAAGTTTATTCATTTCAGCAATGGCGTCAAATCCGGCGCGGAAAACAGAGCAATATTTGTACGTTTTTGAGTTGCATAACCACAATTTGCGTCTTTCTTTTTTGTCCGCCTTTTGTTATCATAATTGTATACAACGGGGTGTGTGCAGAACCCCCGTGCAAGACGATGTTTTTGATCATCTTTAGGAGGAGAACAAAAATGAGCAAGGCAATTTCCCGTCGTGATTTCATGAAGGTCACTGGCGTTGTGGGCGCAGCTGGTCTGCTGGCTGCCTGCGGCGGCAATTCTTCCAGCACTGCAGCCTCTTCTTCCGTGGCATCCGCTCCCGCTGCTTCCGCAGACGAGAGCCTGGCCCTGTCTGACGGTCCTGTTTCCATGACCATCAGCTGGTGGGGCGGCGACAGCCGTCACGAGGCTTACCAGAACGCCATCAAGGAGTTCCAGGCTGAGCACAGCAACATCACCATCGAGCCCACCTTCGCCGCATGGTCCGGCTGGGAAGAGAAGATGGCAGCTGCCTTCATCGCTGGCAACGCACAGGATGTGTGCCAGGTGAACTGGAACTGGCTGTACAACTACTCTGCTGACGGCAGCAAGTTCGTGGACCTGAACACCGTGTCCAACTTCCTGGATCTGACCCAGTGGGACAAGGCTGCCATGGATGCCTGCTACGTTGCAAACTCCCAGCAGTGCGTGCCCGTTTCCATGACCGGCCGTATCTTCTTCTGGAACATGACCACCTTTAATAAGGCCGGCATCACCGAAGTCCCCAAGACTCTGGATGACCTGATGGCAGCCGGCAAGGCTTTCCAGGACAAGCTGGGCGCTGACTACTATCCCATGCACCTGGGCGCTTACGACCGTATGATCCTGATGGTATTCTACCTCGAGTCCAAGTACGGCAAGGACTGGGCAGACCCCATCACCTCTACCCTGAACTACACCGAGGAAGAGATTGCTGAGGGTCTGGCCTTCATCAAGAGTCTGGTGGACAACCACGTCATGATGAACCTGAAGGACTACTACTCCGCAAACTCCGACACCGCTACCCACCAGTCCAACGAGTGGATCACCGGTAAGATCGCAGGCATCTTCG
>OOCZ01000892.1_pt1 | contig 20929 bp, 18 predicted proteins | sample 1671631 | NCBI WGS metagenome assembly OOCZ01 (sample SAMN06348176, study PRJEB24527) | human gut metagenome | reverse complement strand
CAGAATGAAAAATTCGCGGCGCATCTTGGCGCATTTTCATCTGGAAATAGTATAAAGGGAAAGTGAGCTTTGTGCTCCAGCCTTCCATAGACTGCAAAAAGCTGCTGAGGAGAGCAAATCCTCGGCAGCTTTTTCAGTGCGATACTATTTCCAGATTCGATTGCGCTATTTGCTTGTGTCATTCCCTTGCTGCTGCCCGTTCATTCATAGGAGTTATCAACGCCTCGGGGAACGTCATGGAACCAATGCACGCCATGCAGCACGGTGCTGCGGCTTGTCCAGCCGTAGAAATCAAAGGTGTAGCAGGCAACGCCGCTCATGGCAAGGCTTTTTAGCGTGGTCATATCTGCTTTGTAATCGCTCTCCGCACCGTGGGCGTAGAGGACGGTGGGAAAAGGCCCGTCTCCATCCGGGAGCAGCGCCTTTCCGTACAGGCTGATGCCGTTATATTCCAGACAGAGAGTCTTTGTTCGGTAGCCTGCCTTTTTGGGACCGGCAGGATCGGGAAAACCCTACATAGTGGCCGACGCAGACGATTGCCGCAATTCCGAGTGTGGGACGGGAAACAATCAGCCTGCGTCACACAGGGGGAGAGAGGCACCAACGCTTCGGCTGGGGAAATCCCTTTTCCTTCAGCAGCAACGCTAATGACAACACCAGCGTACCGCCTGCGCTTTCACCCGTGAATACGACATCCTTCGGGGAAGCGCCGGTTTTCAAGCGCGCGGCATAGGCGGTCAGGCAACCCTCCAAAGGGGCAGACCACAGATTTTCCGGTGCAAGGCGGTAGTTGAAAGTCACGCAGTTATAGCCGTAGTTGGCTGTGATATACTGGCAGACTGCCCGCCGCTCCCGCACGGAAGCAACAATAAATCCGCCGCCGTGAATGTAGAAAATCGTTCCCTTTTGATTGCCGGTTTATTTATTGAATGAACTCCGCCGACAGCCCACCCAATTCGCCAAGCCGGACGGTCACGCCCTTAGGCGGTCTTGGAGGTTTTCGGTCATTGCGTTTTCGCTCCGCTGCATAGTCGTGGGGCTGCCCCGGCTTGTCCTGCGCCATACAGCGGAACACAAGGTTCATCATGCAGGCGTATAGACTTGGCATTTTCTCACACTGTGAGCATTTTCCAGATACCGCGGAAGAAGTGCCCGCTCGCCATTTCCAGCATACCGGGCAGCACGCCCCCCCTTCATGCCGCCGGAAATGATCATGCTGCGAATCGGCGCTCCGGCAGAGGAAGCCATCTGCATCCGGAAATTCGGATTATCATAGTCCTTTTTGCCGCCGTACCCCTTGGCAGCGGTGGATTCCACCGCCCGAAACATGATTTTCATCCATATCCGCCAGTACATCCAGTATAAACGGTGTGGAAAGGAAGCCCGTCCCGAGCCGCCAGCGGTAATTCTCCATAGCCTGAACGAGCCGATGCTTTGCAAATGCTTCCTGCTTCTCGTCCAGCAGGCGCAAATACAGCGGACGGACGAGCTTTGCCTGCCGGTTGGTATCCAGGGTGTAGCCGGGCAGCGTGACAAGCTCACGGTATGCCTTCGTGCAGCCGTCCCGGTATTTTTCAAACAGCGCCTTATCCTGCTGCTTTCCCAAATACCCGGCGATTTCCATCATATGCTCCATGATAAAAACCGTATAGGCCGTGGATTCCTCCGGATGAGGCAGGACGATATTTTTCCAATCGTTCGGGAATACATCCGCCGGTTCCGCCCACTCTCCGTAGGAATGCCCGTAATTGACAATGTACTTTTTCGCCTCGCCCTTCAGCGGCAGGTGGTGCCGCAGCGGTGTGAACTGCGTACAGCGTTTTATCATGAATCTTGCATACCGTACCATGCCGTCATAATGTCGGCGAATTAAGCTGTCATCCCCGTAGAGCTTCCAAAAACGATACGGAATCAGCACGCCCGCATCCGCCCAGCCGACGCTTCCGTCCATAAAGGACATATAGAAATCCACACCGCCGTAGGGGGCGATTTGCGGCAACTTCCCGTCTTTTTTCTGCCAGTCGTACACATCCCGCATATATTTCTGTGCAAAAGACGCATAGTCAAAAAGATATGCCGCAGTGTTGAAGAAAATTTGCGCGTCGCCCGTCCAGCCGTGACGTTCGCGGGTCGGGCAATCTGTGGGCAGGTCGGCGTGGTTGTTCTTGGCACTCCAGACGGTGTTTTCAACAAACTTATTGAGAAGTGCGTTGAAGCTTTCAAAAAGCCCGTGCGCTCCATGTCGGAGTATACCGCAATGGCGGCGAAATCCTCCGACTGAAACGCCACATCGGTTTCTACCAGCACATACTGAAAACCGAAGATGGCAAAGGTGGTCTTGTAGTGATTTTTGCCCTCTTTGCAGGTGTAGATGACCTGATGCAGGGGCGTTGTTATCTTTTTGCTGGAGCACTGAATGTTCTTCTGGGTGAATTCACCGTTTTCGTCCAGCAGCTCGTCGAAGCGCAGCTTGATTTTCTGCCCGATATGGGCGGTTACAGTAAATTCCGCATAACCCGCGATGTTCTGCCCGAAGTCCAGCACGGTCTTGCCGGAGGGTGTGGTAATCCGCTTTGCTTTCAGCCGCTCATGCTCCGTGACCGAGACGTTGTTGGATGCAGCCGGCGTAACAGGATGGTTTGTGACCTTTGCCTTTCCCTGATAGGAGGGACATTGTTGGCATAAACCACCTCGCCGTCCTTGTTGTCAGCAAAGCGGATAGGGCCGTCGTTCGACCAATCCCAGCCTGCGTCGGTGGCGACGGTCTGCACGCTGCCGTCTGTATGCGTTAGCTCCAGCTGCGCCAGCAGCTTGGTTTCCGTGCCATACTGATTTTTCAGCCCCCACGCGCCGCAGGAGCCGCGATACCAGCCGTCGGCAAGTTGCACTGTCAGGGCGTTTTCGCCGTCTTGCAGCAGGGTGGTCACGTCATAGATCTGGTACTGTATCCGCTTGCGGTAGTCCGTAATGCCGGGGGCGCGAACGAAATCGCCCACGCGCTGCCCGTTGATGGCTGCCTCGTATAATCCGCAGGCGGTCATGTACAGCCGCGCCTTTTTTATACTGGCGGCGCGAAAAACTTTGCGGAAGCAGTCCACAGGATAGCGCTCTTTCTTATTGACCGTATAATTGCCGGTGATTCACTTGGCGCTCCATGCGCCGATGCCCGTTTCAAAGGACGCTTCGCTCCAATCGCCCACCGCGGCATCCTCATCCCAAAGGCACACTTTCCAAAGAACCTTTGTTTTCGGCGGAACGGGCGCGCCGCTCCATTTTACGCACATGGCGGCGCTTTCCAATTTGCCGCTGTCCCACAGGGTGCTGCCGCTGTCATCAGCGGCAACGATTTGATAGGCGGCCTGTTTCCTGCCGCCGCTGCAATTCCAATAAAGCCGGGGGGGCGACGAAGTCTACGCCAACGGGGTCAAATAAATGCTCCGTTTTCAGTCGAATTGCCTGCATTCTCAGCCCTCCTTTTGCACCTGCGTCAAATCAAATTCGGAAATCAGCGTTTCAATCACGGGCCGGATATAATTCCGCATCCACAAAAGCTGCCCTTCGTGGTTCAGGTGAATGCCGCCTTTGATAAATAACTCATCTGCATAGCCCTGTCCGCCCCACGTCATAGCCGATGCGTCCACAAACCAGAGGTAGTCCGTTTTTTCGCAGAGCGCCGCCAGCGCCCTGTTGATTTCCTCGGTGAGCTCCCGGTATTTGCTGCGGCCGGGCAGAAGAAGACCGCTCATGACCACCAGCTTTGCGACCGGGAGTTGTTTATGAATCTCAGCAAACATTTGCTTTTTATAGTCCATGCAGGCGGCGACCTTTTCCGCGGCTGTTCCCTTCAGGGAGACATAGTCATTCGACCCTGTCTGGAAGAACACAATGGCGGGATGTCTCACTTTTCCTCCCTTGCCTTGATTTCCGTCTGCTTTTTCTCAATGCCATTTTCCACATTGAGGAACACCAGAAGCAACGCAAGGAGCACGCCGGTGAATACCTCCAGCCCCACAAAACCGAAGGTGATGACACCCTTGACCGTGTCGGACTGGGCAGCTGCCATGGTGACGCCGTTCACGATCTCTGGGGCGATATAACCCGCAGACCCCAGCAGACCGTTAAACACGCCGGTGCAGATGCCAACCATGGCGACGGCGATGATGTTATACACGCTCATGGCAACGCCGTCCGGGCGGAAACCGGTTTTCCATTCCAGATGATCCAGCACGTCGGCGAACAGCGCCATGAACGCATAGGCGCAGGGCAGTCCACCGATGTTTTTGATGAACTGACCAATCAGCATGATGGTCATATTTGTAGGGAACGCCCAGCAGATTGCGCCGCCGATAGCGTAGAGGATGAAGCCCGCCAGCGTCACATTCAGCTTGCCGAATTTTTTCGCCAGCGGCAGAATACGTTCATTGTTACCGCCAAGCTGGTTTCCCGCGCCGCCATTCGGGGCGGCATGGATGTGGACGATGCCTTTTCCCACAGTGATTCCTATATTCAGCAGTGCGAGCTGCTGTCTTCACCGGAGGAGATCATGAACCTGCAATATCGGATGATTCTGGACTACACGGCGCGGGTGGAGCGGCTGCATCTGGGCAAGCATCCCACGGAGCTCACCGTGGATGTGGCGAACTACATCCAGCACCATATGTCAGAACCGATCACGGCAGAGAAAATCGCAGAAGAGTTGTTCCTCAGCCGCCCATATCTCTCCCGAAAATTCAAGGAAGAGACGGGCGAAAGCCTGACGGACTTCATCCTGAAAGAAAAAACGGAGGGAAGCCAAACGCCTCCTCCGCTATTCGGATAAATCCCTGACCGCCATCGGTTCTTATCTCGGCTTTTCCTCCGCCAGTCATTTTTCGAGGGTATTCAAAACCTATGTCGGCAGCACACCCAGCGAATATCGGGAAAAGCACCAGTGACTGTTTCAGCCAACGGTGAGCAATGCAAGAATACCATTTAGTCGAAACTGAACCCACCGCCCTTGGTCATGATGATAGGAGTGTATTCGATCCGCAAGATGTTGCCCTCACTAAGTGTGACGATTCCTTCTGTATTATCCCAATCAAGAATGGTCTCCTTGCCCTTATTGAACGTATTGCTTGCCTCCTGGGAATCTTGGAAGACGCGCACACGCGAGGTGGTGGTTCCGCTGAAATAAATCTTGTATGTTCCGGCAGGTATTTCTTCACCAATGGTATAGTTTCCCTTCGGAATAGTGGTTCCAGCTGGAGCCGTATAACCGTTGCCGCGTTCAGACACATTTCCAACCCGAGCAACTTCTGCGCCGTTATATCGGAGGCTCAGGTATTCACCGGGATAAAGGCTGATCCGCGTTTCACCATCACCCATGAAGTCCCCCTCCACTCTGGGCATGTCACCAAGCCATAGCCGATCAATATCGTATTTGTACATGGATTCACTTTCGTAGACGTAGTAATCGGTTCTCGAAACATCACTGTCTCCATTCTGGACGAACTTGAAGCTGTAGACACCTGCAGGCAGACTTTCGCCAATCTTATACTGACCGGCACCCAGCACAATCTTTTCTCCGCCGGGGCGACTTGCGATTTCGTCTGCTAAATCGGAGCTAATCTCAAGCAGTTCTTCGAGAGAATAACCTGAAAAATCAATCGTGCCCACAGCCATGGCGGTTGTGAAGCCGGCTAATAGAACCAGAATGGAGAGAACCAAAGCCATCATTTTTTTCATCGGATATGTCCTCCTTGTTTTAGTTGATTTTCATAGTACGCCAGAAATGGACGGCGGCGGTTTTGCCGCATTCACTGCATACCAGTGCATTGAAGAAGCCTCCTGTGTCGCGCCGTTCATAATCCGGCAGATAAACACTGGAGCTGACCGTGGACTTCCTCATGCAATAGGGGGAAAGATATGTGTACATGTACATCCTGCGTGATGACCTTGCATGTCATACTAGGCGTCTGCTTGAGTTTTTCCATGTGCCGGTTACACCACCTCGCCAGCAGCAACGATGTAACCACGCTCCTGCAAGTAATCTACCAGCTTTTCGTAGCCCCATTTTCCAAGCCGAAAAACACCATGGGCCGCGATTACAACGGTCAGCAGCTGACCTGCGCCAACAAGCCATCCTGTACGGTACACAGTGACGATTCCTTCCAGTTCGCTGCCGTTGCCCACCTGCTTCAAAAAATGGGCCATCTGCGCTCCACTCATTTCTGATCCCTCCTGCTTAGTGTTCTGAGTGATGATTTCCATCGCTCGAACATAGCATATCATCCATGCCAGAAAAAATGGATTTATTGGTGCAGATGTGTATAGATGCAAAAGGAAGACCCCGTTAAGGAAGCCTTCCAGTTGGTTGTTTTGCTTGTTCAGGCGTTGGTCTATATTGCTCTTCTCATGTGGCCCCCCACAGAAGGCGGACATTAATGACGTCGAAGAATAATACGAGAAACTTCCTGCATCTTGTAACACGCCCCCTTTCTCCTGCGTCATAAGCTCATGCTTCTCAACACCAGTCAATGCTGCTGGTATCTTTCTGCTTCAGCCTTCTCCCGGATGCTCTTCGGGCAGAGCGGCAATTTCCACTCATACGGCGAATCGGATACTCTTTTCTCTGCTTCTCCAAAAGTTTCTTCAGCCTTGATGTATTCCCCGTTCATTGCATAGATTCTACCAAGGAACAGGGTGGCGTCAAATCGGGTTTCTCTGTATCTTTTGACATTTTCAAGTTCGTCGCACATAGCGATTGCCTGGGACACCGTGTCGATGGCATCTTGGAATCGTCCAAGTTCAATATAGGTTATCGCTGCCTCATCCAGCATATGGTCTATCAGAGATAGCATAGAATCCTTTGTGGCGGACGCATTATCAGTCGCCCGCCGAAGGTGCGCCAAAGCGGTCTCCTCGTCTCCAACCTTTGCAAAAAACATGGCGGCAACACAGTCGAAATGATAATGCTCATAGCCGTATGGGTATGGATGAAGCAACTGAGCAGATTCCTCAAGCATCTGGCAGCAGAGTTTCATTTTGCTTCCCGTTTCAAGCAAGGTCTGCGTTTTATTCAGCAAAACAGCTGCAAGCTGCTTTTTAGCGTCCGGATGCATGGAAGCACGGGCTTGTTTGATCGCCGCGTCTTCATGTTTCAAGCATTTGCTGTTCTTATCGCGTCCGTACTGATTGTTGAGGATAACCGCGCTCGCTCTGTGATAAAATGACATGTAGTAATGGCTGGGATTTTTTTTGAGGTACGCTTTCATCTCTTTGAGAACAGCGTGCGCATCGTCATAGCATTCCAGTCGGCCCAGTGTGAAAGCGCATGTCTCATATAGACGCAGCACGCATCGGGGATTAAGGCCGGCAGGGTTTTCAAGAAGCCGGAGCATTTTCCCCGCCACCGTATCATCTGCATCTACCGGAGCATCCATCAGCATTCTAAATGTCAGCAGCTGGCTTGCGGGCGTGACTGGTTTTGCGAAAGCCAGAAGCTGCTCCGCAACGCTGAGAAGCTCGTAAAGCTGACCATAATCAGCTGGAAACTGCTTATCCAAGTCCGGTTGATTCTCCAGTGGATTGATCTTGTGATGTAGCCGTTTCATTGCCTCGTCAAGCGCCCGACGGGTCGCGTCATCCCATGGCCATGCGCTGATATATTTCCGCATCATGGGGTGGAATACAATCCGCTGAGAGGCGACTTTCAGCCAGCCGCAATCTTCCAGCCGGGTGATCATTTCAAGGTTTGGCAAGGCTGTAAGTTCGCGCAGCAAAGAGGCTTTGATACCAGGCTGATCGAAAATGGACAGGATTTTCAGCAGATGCTTTTCGGCATCAGAGAACTGGTCGATCTCAACCAGACGATCAAGGATAATGTGCAAAGGAGCCAGAAATGTATCCTGATCATGAATATAATCAATCCGCTCTCCGGGGAGTCTTTGGAAGCCTGCTTCTTCCACCATCTGAGCGGCTTCATGCAGAGTGAGATAACTTCGGGCAATCTGCCGCGCCAGCAGTTCCATGGTCAGCGTATGTCCATAAACCGTATTTGCAATGGTGATAAAATCCTTCACATCAGTTTTTTCGGTTATTTTCACATGCGCATATCGCTGGAAAAGCAGCGCCAGCGGCTCTGGCGGCAATTCTTCAACGCGCAGAGCCGGGAAAAGCCCATCGGCTAATATGGGACGGGAAATAAGCAGAACATCCCATCCGACGCCTTGCAGCATCTGCAGATCTTTCAGATGCTCTTTGCAGACATTATCTATAATCACAAGCACATGCTGACTTGAGGCTATTTCGGTTAGCGCATGCAGCTTTCTTGGCAGGTAGTCTTCCAGCGATTCATCGCTCATCTTCTGGATTGTATTTACATGGACGAGATTATCATCACAAATCGCCTGCGTTGTGTTTCCGCTCGCATAAAGCCAGAGAACAGCGCCATATTCTACACGATGCTCCGCGAGATAGGCTCTCGTGAGCGTGCTTTTTCCAATGCCACCCATGCCATACAGATTGAAAATGTGATGTTCCGGCGTGTGCAAAAGCTGATTCAGAGATGCCAACGCTTCTTCTCGTCCGGTAAAAAACACAGGGGATGATATAGAAGATGACAAAAGCCATGGCTTTGTTTCGTCTGACAACTGCAAAATGATCTGCAGCTGCTTGATTGCCTGATCCGCGTTCTGATACCGGTCGGCATAATAGCTGGCCAGCGTTTTATGGAAGAACGTTGTGAGTGCGGAAAACACACGATCCTGGAACTTCTTTGCGGCATAAGTCATCTGCGCATAATCGTAAACAGCCGCAGAATCGCAATCGAAGGCAGAGGGCGTCTTGTGCCACAAGGCATAGAACAACACGGCACCCAAGCTGTAAATATCAGAGTGTTTTCCAAGCTGCCGAAGTTTTCCGGTCTGCTGCTCCAGTGAGGCATAGCCTTTGGTATAGGAGATGCGCAGCTCGCTGGGGTTATTATTCTGGATGGCTTTCTCAAATTCCTCTGTGGAGATTATGGAATCGAAATCAAAAAGCTGCACCAGATCCAGAGAACCCTCCAGCGTCAGGATGTTATCCGGCTTCAGATCCAGGTACAGGTACCCGGCGTTATGAATGTGCCGCAGCGCTTTTGCTGCTCCGATAAGCAGGGATACGCAGTCGTGCAGCGTATCGCCCTGATGCTCCGTGAATGTACGCCCATTCATGTAGACTGAAACGATATAGACCGTACCGTTTGCCTCATAAATGTCGGACGTGTTTGCAATGACATTTGCCAGTCCCTCCAGAGAGAAAAGTGCGTTATTCTTCTGATAAGCGGCAATCAGACGTTTTTTCGCGACATCAAAAGCCTTGCCATCATCGGCAGAGGGATGCAATGTGCCATCCTCATCCCGGGTCATTTTCAGCGCATACGGATAGCATTCCTTGATACGCACCAGTTTATAATTTCCCAGATTGTCGGTATAGGAAGCGTCATACACAATGCATGAGCAGCCCCGTGCAAGTTCACGACTAATGGTGTATTCGGTATAGCCTGTTTTCGTACTGAGTTTCAGCACAGTGCCTGGGGTCAGCACAATTCTGCCGTTCACGATTCTTCCTCTTTTTCAGTTGCTCACATTCATCATATCTCAGACGCTTACAAGGTTGGATTTACTGGTGCTTTTCCAGCACGCCGGTAAGCAGTTCATTCCAGATGTAACGAAAAACGTACAAAGGCTCTTCGCACTTTGCGGCATAAAAGAAAATCCAATCATAGGGATTGCCAACGTAGAGTTCCGGGTAACCAGAATTGATCAGGTGCTGATTCATGCTGGTAATGCAGCGGTCAGCATCGCCGGAGCCGGCTTCATAATTGCCTTTGCTGAGGGCTTTTCTGACCCAGTAGGTGTAAAAGGTCAGCAGTACCAGCCATTTCCGCACCCGCTCATAAGAAACGATCTCGCCGCGAAGGATAAGTTCAATGCCCTGCCTGTCAGGGAAGGAGTCCTGTGCATTGTCATGAAGCCTTTCCAGAATCGGTTTGATTGAACGGTCTGTGGCAAGCCGTTTGACTTCCTTCTTGTCCAACTGGAGAATGGCCAAGTAGGCGTCATACGATCTGACGCCGGAGGCATTCGAGCGAAGTTTACTCTTTTCACCGGTAGCGGCATCATCATGGATGGACGGCAGCGATTTTCGTTCTTGTATCAACAAACCGTCTGGGCCGGAAACCTCTTCCCACAGGCGGCGAATGGTCTCATAGGCTGTCACGTTGCTGCCTGCGAATTTGTCGATGTTGTCGTTAAGCCAATGGATGAGATCGTCTTTGTCTTGCAGATTGTTCAGTTCTGCGATGATGGAGCCGGTATAAACGATATCTCCGTTAGCTTTTTCTTTCCCAGCTAGAGGAACGCTGCTCTGAATATCCATCGCGTCAGTCCAGGTCAGGCCATTGTTCAGGCAAAAGTAATATATGGCTTCCGGCATCTGATGGCAATTGAAACTGCGCTCGCGGGTAAAAATGCGGCGGAAGAACTCATCCGTTTCACCACCGTCCAAGCCGAAGGCAAAGCAGATTTGAAAAACGGTGTCCCGCTTGATGGGCTGCTGCAGAGTAAACCATTCCCGTACTTCCCTCGGCGCATCCATGTCGGCCTTCGCAAACGCGGCGCGGATGAAGGCAACCTTGGCATCAATGTCAGAAGTATCCCCCTGATAGCCGTGTTCCGAAATGAACTCAGTTATAGCGGCAGAGAAAGGCCGAAAGAGCCGCACCACTTGGAGCAGCTCTTCCATGAAGTTATCATCTTCCCAGAAAATTGTCTCCAGAGGTTTCTGAAGAACAGAGGTATATGCAGGCATGGTTTATCTCCTCAATCTTCTGACCATCCGTATTGGCTTTTTTCAATGCCCGCTGGACAACGCCAAGGTCAGACAATCATTTTCCAATTCGGTCATCCATTTGTCACTGCCCAATCTGGAGGACAACATCATATACTGGCTGAACCTGTTCGGGAGGTGCCAGCGTAATCAGGATAACCACAAGCATAATCCTCAAACAGAAGCTCAGTTCCAGTCAAAGGGATGCCCGTTGATAAATTCGATCACTTTATCAATCGCGCAGGTGTTCCCGTGAGCCAGCGAGTTTCGCAAATCATGAAGAAGTTCAATGCGGGAACGGGACTGCTCATCTGGGATGTAAAGCAAGTATTGATAGGCGTCAGCATCTCGCCTAAGCTTTGTCATGCGGTATATCGTCCCAAGCTCTGCGTTATCCGGATCAGAGACGGTTTCGCCGAACTGGTAAATATACTGTGGTCGTCCAGTCCGAAAATCATGGTACTTTTCGCCCAAGGCCTCCTGCACCTGTTTTCTATACCTCTTAATAAAGGAAACTCTCTCGATTTCAAGCAACGGGAAGAGCACTTGCAGCTGCGCCTTCCAGATTTGTGCATCAATAGCAGATATGCTTTCTTTGCGAACCAGGCTGAGGATATGCAGGCTGCTGCTTTCAGCACGGCGCAGATAGGCTCCGTCTGCGGCAATTTTCCGCATGCCGATAATCGGCTCTTCGGCTGTGAAATCGCATGTATCCATGAATGCCTGAGAAGTTTCAGCATCCGTGTTGCACAGCAATGCGCACATAACAGCGGCGTACTGCTGCCAAATTGCCGAATAAGTGCCTTTCTCTCGATTGAGATAAATGCTGTTAAACAGGGTCAGGTCATAACGCTTGATGGTATCGCCATAACGAATTACAGCGAGATTGCGGCGCTCGTTTTCTTTGTCTGTCCACCGAGCCTCCAGAACAAACCTGCCGTCTGAATCTTTCACCGGAACATAGTCCCTGCAAAACTGGAGCCAGCGCTTTTCCTGAGAGGCATTCATTCCCTTAATCCAGAGAACCCTGTTATCAAGCACCTGCTTGTCGAGGATGTACTTCTGTAGCTTTTCTCGTCCACGATAACCGGCGGCGATCTCAGGAAGCGCATACCTTTCCATAAGGTAGCGTCCGATATCGGCAATATCCGGACATTCATCTTCTACATCGATGAACTCTACATAGAAGGACTCCATGTCCGGCATCTGATGCATGCCCGTCTCAATGCTGGCGCGCATCTCATCACGCCAGGGGAGATCATCCGGCACGACGAGGCAGACGCTGATTTTATTGTGCAAGGCGCGGGAGACAGCGTCACAAAGGTTCCGTGGCCCGGTGATAGATGTCCACCAGAATTCAGACCACTCAGGCATTATTCGCAGCCTCCTCATTGTAAGTTTTAATGTCATGGTCCAAGATCTCAAGGCTTGTCCCGATAACATCGATGAAAGAGCGCCGGCGGAGCAAATAACGGTTTTCTTCAGCTGTGGGACGGCTAAGGATTCCCATTTCCTCCATTTCATCAAGTAGAGCCACAATCTCCCGCTCCGAAAGTGATTCAAGGCAGTGGATATCGTACATATCCTTTACTTCACAGATCGAAGCAACATCAAAGCCGCTGCTGATTACGGAGTAGTTGTTGCTGTACAGATGATAGAGAACGGTAATGCAACGAGCCAGCATATAATACCGGTCGTCCATCTCAAGCGTCCACCGGAGGCGATCCTTGATATTCCGATTTAGGTCTCTGGAATTCATGATGGACGCAAGCTGATCATCATGAAGATCAAACGGCGGGTTCCCTCTCACGGCGTCATAATACTGGGTATAATGCGTAACGAGGGTCTGAACCAGCGTGTATCCGAAGAACTGGATGATGCCCGGATAGTAGTTGGTGTTTGTCAGGATTGTATCCACATGGGACTCATTAGAAACGCGGAAACCAAGGTAGCGCAGTGGCCTCACCAGAAGCCTCTGGGCATCTGCCGCAGTAAGCGGTTTCACGCAAAGCGGTTCGCCGAGCTGACCGAAGAGACCGTTATTACGGGTCGCATTCTTTGCGCGGCATACATTATGAAGGCCAGCAAGCACAAACTTAAACCGACGATTGCTTCCACGTTGAAGTTCAATGAGAGGAAGAAGTTCATTATAGCTTGAGGCACTGATGGAATCGAGGAAATCATCTGTTTCGTCGAGCAGGAGCCGCAGGATTGCAATCCGATCATTATCGAGCAGACAGCGAATCTGGGAACAGAAGTCTCGGATGGTAGCGCAACGATTCAGCTTGAAACCATTTTTCTCGAAGACGTCGTTACAAGCCGAAACGAGGATATCCAGAAAATCTTGCTCACCACGATGCCCTTTGAAGTCTGCTTTGATGGCGAACTCTCTGCGGGCAGGGTTATGATCAAGGTGCATTGCGCGTTCCAGCAAAGCCGTTTTACCAAGCTGACGACCGCCGTATACGATGGATGCGCCTGCCATATCCCGGATGGAAGCGAGTTCACTTACGCGGCCAAAGAACATTTCATCAGCCGTAGATCCGGAGCCGTTGGTAAAAGGCTGATAAATTGTATACGGCAGTGTGCATTGCAGCATTGCCGGGAGACGTTCGTTACTGGATTGCATAGCAAGGTACAACGCCAGCACCCGGTCGATAACGAGTAAGGACGCCTGACCGACATTTTTCTGGGTAAAGACGTATTTTGCCATTGCCCGGCGATCCGCTGTAGAAAGGTCAGCGTCAAGAAGCACAATGAACGTACTTGTGATGCCCAGCTTGCAAGCATCATCAATAAGTTGGGTCGCGGTCCTTTTTCCAAACAGACATACGACTTCAATCTGTGATTTCATCTGTGTGCCGAAGATGGAAATGGGGTGGCGATAATCTGCCAGATTCTGTTCTGTTTTGTGCACTGTAAGCGTGCAGCAGACCTCGTTGCCTCGCGTCGACTTGGCGCAGCACTCGACATGAAAGCCGAGAAGCTTAAAGTACTCCTGAATGTTCTGAGCATTGACGGACTGCTTGCCAACCGGCCACTTTTCAATGAATCGCCGGGCGTCTTCGATATGACGGGTTGTCCACCCCTCCGGCGTATTTTTTTTCATATACTGCACGGCCCATCGAGGCATCGGGTCTTGCTTATTCCTCTCGCAGAAGCCATACAGGCGGGGGAATTCATCATCAGATATAAATCTCAGAAAATGTTCTATGGCGTCATTACTTGTTTCAAAAGGCAAGTCCCTTTCCCCATTGCGGAATCGATGAATGTAATCTTCCGCAACCGCATAGTTTTGCTCCTGAGAAATCAGACGCTCGGCTTCGGCGATGAGTGGGCTTTCTTCATCGGCACGGAGCATTGCTTTTGCCTGATCAAGCTGGGCTCGGACGTCATGCATGCTCTGCTGTGCAGTTTCACGGATCTGCGCCCTCAGAGCATTCAAAAAACCTCTCCAACAGCCAAATGCTCTGTGGTCGTAGAAAAATTTCTGGAAATCAGACGCTTCTGGGTTGGCGAGCATGGCAAGTCGCTCACGATCATTCTCACTGATGCGATTATAGGCGTAAGAAATCTCCAGCTTTTCCCGGAAGTTTCTCGCCTGCAGGTCTGCGCTGTTAATCGCATCGCGCAGACCGTCATTGGTGAGCACATACTCTTTGGGATCGGCACCAATGAGGCGACCGATTGCTTCCATCTGACCAAAGTTATCATACAAAACGGAATCCGGGCTGGCCTCAAGGATTCGGTCGTATACGATTTTCAGGTCATACTCCGTGCAGGCGATATGCTGCAGCATCATTCTCCAGGGTTCTGCAAACTCAATCGCATTCAGATCATCGTTGAGGATAAGTTCACCGTGATCAATAACCAGCATCCCGCTTCTGAGCAAAGTGGTAAAGTCAACACCGCTGCCTTGGTTTTGAAGCTTTGACCGAATCAGTTCGAGGGAGGCTTTCATAATTCCATAAGCGGCAGAATAAGGTGCAATATTGATTTCGGAAAGAGAATCCTCAATAATATACAGAACTTCACTCCGAATGGCGCGAAGCTTTTCTATATCCGGCTCTGATTCTGTGTTGGTTTCATCAAGCCAATCCCGGAGAAGATTCAGGCGCTCTTCGAAAGCGTGGAGAAGGTGCTTTCGCGCATCGTACTTGATTCCCATGCGGCGGCTGGAATACTTCTGCGCAGCCACACTCCACTGGCTGTCCAGCAGTCTCTCCAGCGTTGAGATATCAATATCATCATCTTTGCAGTATTTGTCCAGTTCGGCTTTGACCAGTTCCCTCATGCTGATATCATTGTCTGTAACAATCTGCAGAGCAGTGTGCAGATCGGTCTGTGATCCAAAACATAAATCAATCAGTTCAGGAACACCGTGAATCATGACTTTGACCGTTGGCGGCTTCAAAAGTTCTATGGCCTGTGAACGGATGGAATTCATGTGTTCCTGCCGTATCTTTGAGTCGCCCAATGCGGCAAGATTGGCAGGCGAAAATGCTGTGGGAACAAGTTTTACCCCTTCCATCGCCTTGTGATAAAGCGGCTTCAAGATATCGAGACCGGGAAACTGGGATTCATATTCTGTGAATGCGTTGTTGTACAGTGCGGCGAATGTATGGTCATGCGCATGCGCGGGGAACAGCATGCCGTAAATGTACGCGCACAGCTTTGTGACGGGGGTGAATTCCGTTCCGTCGGCAAATATGCCTGACAGCGCGACCCCTGTGTTGGCACCTGCCTCACGAAAAAACGGAATAGCAGCATGAAGTTGAAGGTAAATGTTCCGGCACAGCGGGAAGGCATCATTTGATGAAAGCACTTTTGCAAAAACAACTGCTTCCACAAGCTGGTCATGGCAATTACGGACATCATGAGACCGGACGCCCTCGTTCAAAAGCTGATGAATCAGAACTGCCATATTCTCATCGCTCGGTATGTTTCCGTTGGAAGCTGCGCTTAAAAGCCGTCCCGCAATTTCCGCGGAAGATAGATTTGCAAATTCATCAATGGTGACTTCAGGCTCAACTCCCGTTTCTTCAGACAGGTCGTCAAGCCATAGGCCCTCGACAGGTTCAGCCGCGGGGATGGCAAGTTGCTTGACAGGAGCTATTGGTTCTATAGGGGCAGCAGCGGTTTCAGAATCAGTTGCTTCTGCCTGCGATACTTCTGGATGGGAAAACGACTCGCTTGCAGCATTTACATTGGAATCGACTGTTTCAGGAAGGTCATGATTTTCTTCTTCAACGTGTGTGATGGCAATCCAATTTCCTTCTGACCAATGGAACAGACCGTTTGCGGTCAGGCAATAGTGAAGCTGATCTCCCACTTCATCCATGCCGGGCAGGTCGCCCGCGCAACAGAAAACGCCTTCATTTTCAGCGGGAACAGATGATCCAAAATCGTCAGAATCGACAATATGAAGCGGAAGGAGGCTGCCATCATCCATTGTCAGATTCATAAGGAAATAGCACTTTTCACGATTCCAGGCGCTTGTCTCGAGTTTCTTGGCAGTCTCTTCATCGGCATCCAACATTTCAATGACTTTGAAATACTGATCCACCATTGCCATATGATGTGCAAACAGCTCCAACGGCATATCCTGTTTGCCAGTGAAATAGATTTGCCCGATACTTTTCAGGTGATAAATCCGTTTAAGGGTGGAGGATAAGCCGGATTTTTGCAGGCAATTGCCCATCAGTTCTGTGAAGCAAAGGATGTTCCTGCCGGCATATTCATATGTGCAAAGCAGACCTTTCCTCTCTAAGAAAGCAAACGATTCGATGCACTGCTCCCTTGTCACCGGTCTCGGAAGTTGAGCAAGCGCTTCAAAGGCGCATTTTTCATCCATAAGCCCGGTAAAAACCAGCTTATTGAGCAGGAAGTGGAAAACATCACCCGTCCGGCTGATCATCTCTCGAAGCTTTTGCTCTGAGGGCAGTTTTGTCTGCTTGATGGGATTAATCGGATGGATATATTCTTCATCCTCTGCGGTTTCATCTGACGCTTCTGACATCTCCGACAGAGCGGATTCTTCAGATTCTTGTGCGTCGGAAGCATACCTTGCTGCAAACTCTTCGGGGGTCAGCGTTTCAATCTCAATATCTTCCGGAGTCTCCGAAGCGGGACTTTCGACCTGTGGTTCTTGGGCTGCTGCCGTAGTATCAGGGAATTCAGAAATCTCGGAGGCGCTTACGGGTTCGGCTTCAGCAACGGACTCATTGCAGGGGGTATCAGATACAGGTGCCTTGTCTACATTCACTTCACGAATATAGTATTTTTTCTCGTGCAGTCCTTTGACAATTCGGGGGCTGAAAGCAGAACTATCCAAAAGCTGATCATACAGTTCTTCGTCGGAACTGAGATCCGCCTTTACGCCAGCCAGAAACAGCTGGAATGCCGAAACATCCGGAGACGGAGCATGCATTTCCGCTGAATTCATGCAGGCAAGAATATCCTTGGCATCCCGAATGTAGACTTCTATGGCATCCATGTACTTTTTCTCATCTGAATACACACGGATGAATTCATCAAGCACAGCACGCACTGCCTTTTCCGGCTGACAACGCTATTCTTCCATACTTCCTCATATTCACATACAGGGAGCTCGCCTTCGGGCAACTCCTCTGTAAGAACATGATCTGGTAACGTCCTGCGAATATCGTCGTATGCTGTGCGCAAAGACGACAGCGTGGACGTTATCTTCTGGCACAGTGAAGGGGCAGGCGCGAATCCATCCCGCATCTGGCTTATACCTTTTTCCAGTAATGCCTGTGCCTCTGTACTCAGTTGTTCGAACTGATCAAACAGCTTTCTCATGGGTGTTCCTCCGATCTTGTGTTCATAGTTGCTATTACGGGTGGCATCTCAGCTGTTGTTCACTGAAGTTTGAACTTGCAAGCTTGAATTCCATCTGTAGTCACGATTACCAAAGCATTGATATTCCATTCAGTCACTGGTTTATAGTTCGCTCCAAGCGATCCTAACTGAATGTTGAAGGATCAATTCCCCTTACTCCCTCTACTACAGGCTCATCCAATCCGATAAAAGGCAGCCCCAAAGGATAAGGAAATTTCCTCGTGGTGGTAGAATGAAGATGAGAAAACCACTCAATGTCCCGCCGCGAGAGGAGATGTTTCCTGAGTACATTGTAAAGCAATCAGAAGAAATTTGCAAGAGCCTGAAGCAGTTACGGTTCAGAAAAATTGCGCTGCTCCAAGCGGTCGGTGAACAAAACCGTTGTGCGTTGAGCGTTTGCAACAACATCCTGATATTGGTTGTCCAGTTCAGACAGCTTGGCAATATAGTTTGCTGCGTTTTCCTGATAGACAGGCGCGTTGGCAGCATCCGCTCACACAGCGCATCGGCGATGGTCTGCGTCAGCGTTTCCGCGTTGCGCAGAGAAAGCCAGACATGCTCGTCATATTCGGTTTCTTCCTCGTCCTCATGCTCTGTCAGATGCTCGCAGATTTCCTCACCCGTCAGATCGGCAGGGAAGAACGTGGGCCAGGAATTTTCCGGGTCGATAATCGCATAAAGCTCTCGTTGCTCATTTTCAGATGGAAATGCGCTGCGGCAGCCGGTTCAATCATATGGTCATTGAACACGATATACGCCGGTGCGTCGGAATTCTTGTCCACAGCTTCGAAGCGGTACATGGCGGCTTTGGTGCCGGTAGACCAGTTCTGAATGTAAAGGCCGACGTAATTGTAATCGGAATCAACCTTTTTGCCGTCTGTATACACAAACCGCAAATTGCAAGTGCAAGTTGGACACCTTCAGGTAGAAAGAGGTTCTAAAATCAACCCAATTGGGGTTTACGCAGCCGTTCAGGCTGCGTAAACGGTATCCAGGAAAGCCTCAAACAGTTCCTCCGGCGTGCAGTATCCCAGATTCCTGCGAGGGAGACCGTTGAGCGCATCTGCGGCCCGGAGAATCTCCTCATCTGAGAAGTTCTCAATGGAGACTCCTTTGGGGACATATCGACGGAGCATACCGTTTTGCCGCTCGTTCTGTGCCCGTTCCCAGGATGTGTAAGGGTGGGCAAAGTAAACCTTCGTTCCGAACTGTTCTGTTTGGGCAAAATCCGCAAAATCTGGTCCGTTGTCCACAGTAATTGTCTTGAATATTTGGCTGAAGAACGACTCTCCGAAGTCCTCACGGAGCTTTTGCATCGCTGCATTGAGCGCCTCGCTGGTCTTTCCGGGGATGCGAATTGCAAGGTAGTGCTGTGTTTTCTTTTCCAGCAATGTCAGAATAACCGCCTCCTTGCCTTTGCGTTTTCCCACCACTGTATCACTTTCCCAGTGGTCAACCTCCAGCCGGGAAGATGTAATTTCGGGTCGCTCATCTATGGTTGCTCCGTATGCTTTTTTGCGCTTAGCGGTGCTTTTGCAACACTTTTTCCGTTTCAAAGCCTCGGAAAGCTCCAGCAGCTGCAATACCAGATTGCTTGCCCATATTTCATTGTACAAGGTCTTGGTGCTGACCATTTCCGTAGGCAGAAACAGCTCATGCTTGCGTGCATAGCCCACACAGGCATCCAACGACCATTTCTCCTGACGCACCTTGTTTACGACCCACTGAACAAAGGCGCTGCATTTACATATGCGGTGTGGCTTGTGGCTGTTTGCTCTGTGCGTTTGATATACAAGCATTCCGCGTTTTGCGGAGTAGACGGGAGTACGGCCTCTCCGGCTGGTTCTGGGCCGCATGCCGCGCTTCAATTCGTTAGAAACGGTGGTGGGTGAACAGTTCAAATATCTGGCAATAGCTCGATTAGACTGTACCAGCTTCCTCATCGCCTCAATTGTGCCCCGATCTTCTCTGGTCAAATGTTTTCCGGGCTTGCGTTCCGCTTTATTTGCGCTATACTGGGTGTGACCCATAGTGATTGCCTCCGGTGAATGGTGTTGGGGAACTTCATTCTACCATACGGGAAGTCACTATGGATTTCTTTTTTTCAGGTGTCCAACTTCATTTTACAACCGAACGTCTAAAAACGCGGATGCAAACGCTACAAAAGTGTGTTAGAATCATACCATCGAAAGATACAGAGAGGCTCCCGCGCACGGCGCGAGGGGCTTTTTTCGTACCCTTCGATAGAAAAAAACGTGCGCGAAAGGAGCGCACAGAAAAGAAAGGAAACATATGAGTAACCAAGAAACCAAACAGGAACAGATTCAGTTTTCGGCTCAGCAGGAACTGAAACATCTCCGCACCCGATGCGGCAAGGTGTATGCGCTGGGCAACAACCGATTCCGCACGCTGGTGCAGACCACGCCGGTTCATGAGTACGACGCGGCGACGCACCAGTGGGTGGAACTTTCTGCTGAAAAGCGCCAACAGATGGCGGCGCAGGCACACAGCCCGATTGCGACGTTCACGGATAATTCGGCGGATTCTGCCGCGGGCATCCTCGATACCTACGTCAAGGAAGGTTCTACGCAGAACTTTTCGCACGACGAGCGGCTGTGGATCAGCAACACGAACTACTACGGCAACCGCCTGACCTACTTGAAGGTCGTGGATTTGCCGCGTCTGGGCGCGAATCATTTCATTACGTCCGCAAAGTTGTGCGTTCGCAACGTCTACGCACCGACGGCAGATACCGCCATCATGTGCACGGAAGTGCTGGAGGACTGGAATCCGGAGACCATCACCTACGACCACCAGCCGGATGTCAGCGGTGTGTATCAGGACTACTGCCGCGTAGTGAAAAATCAGTATTCGTGGAAAGAACTCGATGTCACGAGCCTTGCGCGCAAGTGGTATCTGGGCGAAAATCACGGTGTTCAGCTGAGCGCGCTCAAAAGCGAAAGCAGCTTTTCGCAGCTGCATTCGAGCGAAACGGCGAATCAGCCGTATTTCGTGCTGGAGTACGCAAGTCTCGCAGGCTTGGAAAGCTATCTGACTTACGACCATCAGTCTGCGGGTTTGGCAGGGACTGGCAGCGTCAGCCTCGTCAACGGCAACCTGATTTTCTCTCATGCAGATACCGCGATGAATGGCAATCGTCTGCCGGTCTCGATTACGCACTATTACAATTCTTGCGACAGCGACAAAGACGAGTTCGGCA
>OOCZ01000881.1_pt1 | contig 21076 bp, 18 predicted proteins | sample 1671631 | NCBI WGS metagenome assembly OOCZ01 (sample SAMN06348176, study PRJEB24527) | human gut metagenome | reverse complement strand
CTTGCCACAAAAGCATATCCCTTTCCAAGCTCCATCAAGAATTTCTGCAAATTGGAAAGAATACTTTTCTCAAGGTCACTCTCTGTAAAATCTGTATTCTGAGAAAAGCCTAAAAACTCCGCAACTACCGGATTTTTGATGAACTCCAACTTATCATTTTGATACGATGCAGTCAGTTCCTTCATTTCACTTTCTACAAGCTCTTTTTTCTGAGTTTTGAGCATACGGTAATAATACTGAGAAGAAATGTTCCTCTGCAAAGTACGGACACTCCAAGTTTGTTCTGCGGCTTCTTTCTCATACCAGTCACGAGCTTCCTCATCTTTAACCTGTAATAACGCTGCATAATGTGACCAAGACAGTAGTCCAACAGATTTTCCAGACGGTGTCTGGAAAATCTCAGGGTAAGTCTTATAGAAAGAATAAAAGCTGTACAGATTTGACTTTGTATAACCTTTTCCATATTCAGCCGATAATTCTTTTGCCAACTTTTTTATAATTTCAGCACCATATTTTGCCCTGTCCTCGCCCTGCAATTCTTCACTTGCGATTCTATAACCAAGGAGCCAATTTCTCTGTATCAGCGTTGTATTGACCGCCCGATATGCAGCTTTTTGTGAGGACTCGATAATCCCACACATATCCTTTAAGATGTCATCGGTTTTAACAAAATTATCCATAAAATTATTTTGACCGATTTTTTCTAATTTATTCTCCATAGCCATCGCTCCTTTTGATGTCTGTTACTTGTACTCCTACATATTTTCAGCCAATATATCGTACTTATATCCCATATGAGAAAAATAATCAATAATAGGAACACCCTTACTAATGAGATAATTCCCAACAGCACATTCAAGCTCCTCTGATGAATATTTTCTATAAAAGCTATTCGGCTCTGCTTTTGTTCTAATCATCTGTCTAGTCAATGGAAACACAAAAGCAAACGATGTATCAAAAGATTCCCCAATTTCCTGAACTAAAAGACCACAAGATTGTTCAGAATCCCAATTTATATCACAACTCTTAGCAACAACAGCCAAATGACCCTTATCTGTAAATTTAAGCCACAATACGTCGCTCACTCTTTCTAAATCAAATTTTTCTTTAATAACATCATATTTTTTATCATATCGGTCATAAGTTTTTCCATTCCAATGCGATGAACTCCAATTATTATCTCTAACTAAAATTCCATTATCTATAATAATATGTTCTTTACCATCTAGCTTAATTGTATCTATTTTTATATTCTTCTCAGTAAATCCATTTTCCTCTCTAACAAGTTCCAAAAACTCATTAACATAAGAATAAACTTTAACAAACGAAACAGGCTCTAATTTCGCTTGCTTTAATGCTTTATCCTTTCGTGTTCTATCGAAAGAACAACATACATCCTTCAGCTTATATTCATTATTCCTTTTATCGAAATAATAACCCTCTATATCCTTTTTTAGATAATTCACTACATATTCATTCATTGCTTTCTTTCCAATCTCATTACATCAATATCTTACCCGCTTTTCCCCTCTATACATTTTAATGCCTTCTATTCGTTCTCCTGCATATTCTCATCAGCTTTTGCAATCATCTGTCTGTACTGTCCTTTCACACTTTCCGGTGCAAGTATCTGTACCTTGCCATTAAAGCCAAACACCCAACCGAAAAAGGTTGGACTAGCTGATACTTCGGTCTGTACTCTGAAAGACGTAATATCATACGCAAGGTTGTCACATCTTCTCCGAAGCGGTCAACCATTGTTTTCATCAGGCTGTTATCACACCGTAAATCCACAAGGACTTTTTCGCCTGAGAACATAAAGAAAACTTCCTTTGTGTAATTCTCAATATCAAAATCATCAGGCATAGGAATAATGTCCTTATCCAATATCTCCGGCTTGGATGCAATACGGTCTACCCTGAAATTGATGACCTTGCTTTTCTTCTCTGAATATCCGAGAACATAATAATAGTCCCCACACCAGAGAAGTCTATACGGACTGAGCTTATACACTTCTCCCTTGTTCTTCAGAACCTTTTTCTTTAATCCAGTATAATCGTAATACTGGAAAGAAATCTGTTTACCTGCGTTGATAGCGTCATTTATAGCGTCAATAATGTAATATATCTGCTCATTATCCGGCTTGATACGATTGACCACATAATTATTACGCTTCAGCTTCGACGCCTGCCCCGGACTGGTCATCGTATGTATCTTCTCAATCAAAGTTTCGCTTTTCTTCTTTGTAATGAACTTCGATGACTCCACTGCATCTATCAGCAGTTTCAGTTCCGGCAGTTCAAACTTACGACTGGCTACAAAGTATTTGCTCTGAGTAGAATGGATAGTAACAATGTCCATTCCAAACTCCTGAAGTGCTGCAATGTCCTTTGTGACCGTCGTTCTATGTGCAGATATTCCGTATTCATCATTCAATATATTGATTAACTGTGTTGTGGAAAGAGGATTCTCTTCATCGGTTCTTTCCAGTAAAATCTTTTGTAGGTATAAAATCCTTGGCTTTGTTTCCATAGCCCGACCTTTCTAAAATACTATTTAATCAAACTGTTTTTCTGCAAGTAATTGATAAAGCAATCAATCATCTTTTTATATCTGTCAATAATATCATTCTCGGTAAAGTCAGCCGATGTAGCCGTCAGGTCAAGAAGTTCAACAACACCTGTTCCCTCTTTTATCTGACCTTTACTGTTTGTAAATCCCTCATAATACTTCTTCTTATCCGTAAAACGATAATCAGAAGCACGAATGTTGATTCTTTTCTCAAGTAATGCTTTATTGCCCAATGACTCTACATTTCGAGCATCTGTTAATGAATTTTCTTTCTCGTTTCTATTCCGAGCATAAATATGTTCAATCTCAAAAGTAGTTTCAAGTGAAAGTAGTGGCTGTTTATCATTCTGATATGCCCACCAAGCTATCATTGCTTTTGTAATTGGACGTGCATTATTGAAGCTGAAATTATCAAACATACTTCTTATAGTATCTGCATCGAACTTATATTTTGAAAATTCAACAGGCTTATCATTTACGATATTTACCATCTCAGCATACACTGGTGTTCTAAGTGCATTTACGCCCGGATTTGTAATAGCATACGTCCATATAAATCCAGTTATCTTTTGCAAGAATGTATAGAACTTCTCATCATCAAGCAAACCTTCATCATCTTTATTTTGCATAAAATATACGGATACAAAATATGTCCACATTCCGTTCGGAGCATAGTTCAATACAAAAAATTGCTTCAAAACTCTATTTGAAAATCTTTCGGTATCTTGATTGGAAACATCTTCCCAAAATTCAGCCAATACAATCAATTCCGTTAATGTATTAGTATCTTTCAAAAGGGCATAAGAATTTTTCTCATAAAATTTTCTTAAAGCTTCTGTTGTAGATGATACAATCCCCATTTTTGCACGGACAAAATACATATATCGTGTAAACAATTCGTCCATCGGTGTACCAGAAATCGGATGGAATATTCTCTCACAAAGTTCTTCGAGCTTTTTCCATTGAGCAATAAATTCTTCTTTTTTACCCAATTTAGAAAAATGCTTATAAAACTGTGCCTTAAAAATATCCGCATCAGACAGCGGCTTTCCTCTATCATTAAGCGTTGAAAAAATACGCAACGCTGTATCCTGCGACTCAGCTTCAATCGGAAGGAGAATACAGTTATTCATAATACGGGTAGGTAAATAAGCAAAGTAAGTAGGGTATTTGGACAAAAATTCATCAATATTATTCTGGAAGAATCTGAAGTTGCAAGCGTATTTGCTTTTCATTTCTTTATTGACAATTCCTGTTCTTAATATTTCAAGAAATTCTTCCTTATCATTATCAGTAGCAACCTCAGAGTCTATCTTGAGCTGTGACATATCAGGCTCGCCAAATTCATCAGTTTTCCATAAACACTTTTCAATGTTCTGCTTTGTTGATATAGAAGCCTTGTCCTGCATATGACCGAACTTAGAATAGAACGCTCTTAAAAGCAACATAAGAGTTGTCAATCTCTGCTGTCCATCAATAACCTCTAATTTATCCTCATTTCTAAAAGTTACAATCGGACCGAGGAAATACTCGCTATTACTATCAAATTCTGTCTTTCCTTCATCGGGAATAGCAAATGAAAATATATCGTCCCAAAGCGTTCTGCATTCAGCTTCGCCCCAAGCATAAGGTCTTTGATAATCTGGTATTAAAAAGTCCGATTTTTTACTCTGAAATAAATCTTTTATTGTTTTTTGGTCAACATTTAATTTTGACATAACCCAATTCCTTTCTCTTCTAAGTTCTATCTTCTGAAAATTACTCCTGATACAATCAGTTTTTAATTCGCATATTTCTTGAAATTCTCTGCCTGCTCAAGAACTTCCTTGTAAACATCATCAATGGTTACTGGCGGATAGCCGAACTCATCAAGCAGCAATATCAAATCCACTTGCAAGTTTGCCTTAATATCATCACGGGCAGACCAATCGGTATAGCGTGACTTATCATCAACAATCAGCTTTATCCTCTTGGATAGTTCAATCATTTTATCGTCCGGATATTCAAACTCAAACTTCTTGGAAACTGCTTTCAAAATATCATAGAAAGCTTTTTCTTCATAATCTATACCCATATTCTTGAAGGAGTTCTTTTCTGTTTTCAGTTCAGACAACAACTGTGCAAGCTGCTCCGCAACATCATCAAGGACTTCGTTGGCATACGCTTCATCACGACGACGGTTATTATACTCATCAACAACTTTCTTGAGTCTGTCTGCAAATTCCACACCCATAATCTTATTAACTTTCTTAAACTCGTCAATCGCCTGAGAAAGAAGTCTTTGAAGTATCTTAATTTTCGTATTCGGCAACTGAATAGCATTTATCTTATCCATATACTCATCGCTGAAAATATCCACCGATATATGCTTTCCGGTTTCAAATAATTCCTCAATGCCATCAGACTGAATTGCACCCTCAAGCATTTTGCGGACACGAGCGTTCATCTGCTCAATATCCGGTGCATCGCCTTTTGTCAACTTGAAAAGGATAGAACGGACAGCACAATAAAAATGGATATAATCTTTATCTTCATCAGAGAATTTCTCACTTGAACTACAAAGGTTAAATGCCTGTTTCATTCTCTTGACTGCTGCCATAAATCTTCTTTCCAGTTCTTCAGACAACTGCACATACTCAACCGCACGGTTCAGGCAGGCAAGCTGTTCGGTAGGCGAACCATTGAAGAAATCACTGCTGTTAAAGTTATGGAACATCTGACCAAGAACTTCTAACTGGTCTTTTACAATCGTGATAGACTGCTCCACACCTTCAAATTCTTCGCTCTCAAAATTCGTATATTTCTTGAGGGCAGTATTCATATTTTTCTTAATACCTATGTAGTCAACAATCAAACCTTTATCCTTGCCCTCGCATACACGATTTACACGGGAAATCGTCTGAATAAGTGTATGCTGCTGAATAGGCTTATCAATGTAAATCGTATCAAGTTCCGGCACATCAAAACCAGTCAGCCACATATCTACAACAATGGCAATCTTAAAGTTTGATTTTGGGTTCTTGAATTGACGGTCGAATTCTTTCCTATCCTCTTTTGTGCCAAGCATATCAAATAGGTCTTTTTCATCATCTTTATTACGAGTCATAACCAACTTGATTTTTTCCATTGGCTTCAACTCTTTTTTATCTTTCTCACTCAGAACAACACCGTCATCACAAATCTTTTTTTCTGTCCATTCCGGTCTGAGTTCCTTTACTATCTTATAGAAATCGTATGCTATATTTCGGTTAGAACATACAAACATTGCTTTGCCTGCTACGGTTGCACCTTCTGCCACACGGGTTTCATAATGTTTGATAAAGTCCTCCGCAACAGCACGAAGTCTATCAGGGTCGCCAATAATAACTTCCATTTTGGCAACTGCCTTCTGACTTTCTTCTACTTGATGTTCATTTGCTCCCTCAAGCTCACACTGTGCATAGTATTCTTCTATCTGTCTTACCTTGTCCTGATTGAGCATAACCTTAGCTGCACGACCATCGTAAACAAGATTAACTGTAATACCGTCCTTAACAGCTTCCGTCATTGTATATGCGTCTACAACACCACCAAAGACTTCGATTGTTCCATCAACCGGAGTTCCGGTAAATCCAACATAAGTTGCATTTGGTAAAGAGTCGTGCAGATACTTAGCAAATCCATAGGTTTTCTGAACACCTGACTCTGTAATCTTAACCTTTTGGTCGAGATTGATTTGGCTTCTATGTGCTTCATCAGAAATACAAATAACATTTGTTCTGTCCGTAAGAAGTTGCAAATCCTCTGTAAATTTCTGAATGGTAGTCAGATAAACACCGCCACTCTCTCGTCCCTGAAGCTCCTCACGAAGTTTCTCACGGGACTCAATGCTTACAACAGTTTCATCTCCGATATATTTTTTTGAACCGACAAACTGCTTGGAAAGCTGGTCGTCAAGGTCTGTTCTGTCCGTAATAATAAGAATAGTCGGAGAAGAAAAGTATTTACTTTTCATCAGCATACGGGTAAGGAAAAGCATTGTATAACTCTTGCCGCACCCTGTTGCTCCGAAGTATGTACCACCTTTACCATCTCCTTCAGGGCGAAGATGAGCCTTGATATTCTCATACAATTTATTTGCCGCAAAGAACTGTGGATAACGGCACACTATCTTCAAATCCTTATCTGAGTTATCCGGAAAATAAATAAAATCTTTGATAACTTCAAGCAAACGGTCTTTTCGGAAAAGTCCTTTTATCATTGTTACAAGAGAATTGATACCGTCCAGCTCTTTATCGTCTGAGTTTATCTTCCTCCAAGCGTAGAAGAAATCATACGGGCTGAAGAATGAACCATATTTATTATTTGCTCCATCACTGATAACAACAAACGCATTGTATTTGAAAATCTCCGGAATATCTCTACGATAACGAATTGTGAGCTGCTTATATGCATCCATTATGGTCGTATTTTCTTGTACTGCACTCTTAAATTCAAGAACAACAACAGGAATACCATTTACGAACACAATGCCATCTGGAATACGCAACTGATTATTTACGCCTTCAATTTCAAACTGATTAACCACCTTGAAAATATTGTTTTCAGGAGTGTCGAAATCAATAAGTTCAATATAGAGGTCTTTCTGTGTTCTGTCCTCACGATTAAGAATAAAGCCATCGCAGAGCAACTTAAATACAGCTTTGTTTGCTTCATAAATCGTACCGGAAATATTACGCAGCATTAGAATGACACTATCCACCTCACTCGGTGTGATACCGTCTTTCGCATAGCGATTATAAAGGTATTGCTTCAGGTCGTCCGTAAGCAGAACCTCTGTCCTTTCTCTGTGTATCTGGTCGCCACTGACATAGGTATATCCCTCGTCTTTGAACAACTCCATTATTGACATTTCCAATGCGTGTTCATTAAAATTTGCCATTGCGTTCACTCCTTTTGCGTTAGCATTTCTTTCTTTTGCTCTTATTTTCGTCAACACTCACATAGTAAGTATTATAAAGCTGTTGTATTACCTCATAATACTTGTCCTCAAATGTTTCAGCTTGTGCATCTGTATATTCCAATGGTTTTTGATTTATTTCTTCATCAGGTTTCCTATTTCTTATTACAATAGCAATACCTTCAATCAATTCCATTAACCACATACACACTTTTTCTTCTTCGCAATTTGCAATATTTTGAGAATTCCATACATAATCCATTGGAGGAATAGGCACATCTTCATTAAATTCCATTTTCTTATCAATATAGTAATAAAAATACTCATCTACATATTCCCCGATAGAAAGTTGATTTATATTGAAAGTTCTTCTGAATTTATTGTTCTTATTTATGGGTTCAAACACGCTTGGCGTACCATTCCACTGCAAATCACGGTATCTCTCATAACTTCTATGAAAATACTTTGCTCCATCATACAGATAATCCCCACCTAAATTATATTGCTCAATATCCTTCTCCAAATCCATTATACATTTCTGTACCCAACGAGTTCCTTGTATTGAATTACTTTTATATCCTGCTTGATGCAATATTTCATTCTGAAGTTCTTCCGTACAACGGCAATATTCCGTATAAATCTTTCTGGAATGTCTTTCTAGTGGATGCACATTAGCAGCTACAACACACCACGGTAAATAATCTCTCTCAGACTCATTATCAATTAAAAACAAACGTGCTTTCGTTTCTAATTCTTTCTGTTCCTTTTCATCTTGTAGCTTTTGAATTTCTTTTTCGTGTCGTGTTTGTAACCAATATATCAAAAACGAAACAGCTATTGTTGCCACTAATGACAATATTCCAATGACTATCTGAATTATTTCTGCGGTTGTCATACCTACCACCTCCGTTAAATGATAATTTAGAAGCACAAGCTAATGCCATATTTTCATCATCAGCACCGGATTTTACAGATTTGCAACCAATCCATAACTTTGGAATGGTCATTACCGGAAAAACACCTCCAACATCAGTCGCTGAGTATTATGGTAATGATATTCCATTTATAAAAACACCTGATATGCACGGAAATGTATATATTACCAGTTCTGAATGTTCTCTTTCAAAAGCGGGAGCTGATAGTCAGAAGAATAAATATATTCCTGAAAATACGGTTGTTGTTGCTTGCATTGGTGCAAATGCTGGTGAAGTGGCATTAACATCATATATTGCACAAACCAATCAACAGATAAATGCGGTAATTTCAAAATATCCATGTTTCCTATATTTTTCGATAAAAGCTCATACCGCAGAATTAAGAACATTAGGCGAGGGAAGCTCAACAATGATAAACATTAACAAGACCTCTTTTGAAAAATATGAGATTCCAACACCTTCAGACAATACATTGCAACAACTTGAGCATAAGTTGAGTATAGTGTTTTCAACAATACTTCATAATTTGCAGGAAATTGATAGGCTTAATGAAACAAAGGACTTGCTGGTAACCCAATTAAGCCACTAAATTATCATTTATCTTCTGCTTCAATGCAATTCTGTCTGTAACAATCTTATATGCATTCACAATCTTTCGCTGTTTTTCAATAGTCGGTACTGGTAATTTCATTTTTGCAAATTCTTCCCACGGCATACTACCACGCACACCGCCAACTGCAATAAAAGCAGCTTCTCTATCAAATTCAGGTCTTTTGAACCACATCTCCAAATACTCTGGCAAAATAACATTCTTATCTTTTACTCTAAAAATAGGATATGCGGGCGACATTATTGCTTCTTCATATTCCTCTAATCTTGCAACCGGTATTTTTCCATCACGACTGACCTGCATTAAACTTACCGCAAAGTCATTTTTACGGATAATCTTATACTTTGAAAGGTCTGTTCCATTTGTATTTGCAACAGACTTAATGAAACATTTATCAATACTTACACCTATCAGTTCTGAAACTATTCCACCATTATTTCTTTCATCTACCCTTGTTACAAGTTCCTCAATGGTTTTATACATATCTTCTCCGCCTTATCCTATATATTTTCTATGAGCAATTTTCACATTGCTCTGCTTAACCATTGCATATTGCAATGTCGTATCTATTCTTCTATGCCCCAAGAGCTGCTGAAGCTGTTCTATCGGCATTCCTTTGTCTATTGCCATTGTTGCAAGTGTTCGTCTGAATTTATGAGGGTGTACCTTATTTAGTCCCAATCGTTTTCCAAGCTGCCGTAATCTTACTTCAATACCTCCGATATTCATTCGATTATACGGAGATTGCAATGATACAAAAAGTGCCGGATTATCGTCCTTGCGACTATTCAAGTAATTCTGCAAATGTATCTTTGTTCTTGCATCAAAATATACTATTCGCTCCTTATCGCCTTTACCGAAAACAACACATTCTCTTTCGTTAAAATCTATGTCCTCACGATTTAGTAACACCATTTCTCCGACACGCATACCCGTTGAAGCAAGCATATCAATCATTGCCAAATCCCTGAGTTCCGTACAATTATCCCTCATCAATTCAAGTGCTTCATCTGAATAAGTTTCTTTAATGCTCGTTCCGGTCTTAACCTTATGTATTCGCCTGACCGGACTTTTCAAAATATAATCCTCGTCCTCAAGCCAAGAGAAAAAACTGGAAAGTATTCGTCTTATATTATCTATCGTAACCTTACTGGATTTTTTCTTAGCCTGATACTCGGTCAAATAACAACGAATATCATCAGTTACAATGTGTTTGATACCTTTTCCAATGCCATCAAGCATTGATTGTATCGTTGCATTATAGTATTTCAAGGTTTTCTCAGAACAGCCTTCAATGTGCTTTGCCGATAGGAACAGATCTACTAAGTTCTGTTCCGAGATTTCCTTTTTTTCTTCGTTCTCGACTACCTCGTAGTCGGATAAGCTGTGTTGCAGAACCTCTTGCAACTTTTCTGTCTGTGCGTTGTTCAAGTATGGGAGCATAGCTTGGACAACATCGGTAATTAGATTCTGTTTCATTGTCGTTTCTCCTTTGGATTATTGAGAACCGACACGCAACGGCTGTTCTTTTTTTACTCCTGCCGTTGGTAGGAGCGTCTTACTATTTTCCTTTATTTCGATTTTTCCTGTTTTTAGCTGTTCTTATCATATCCTCAGCTTCGGATAATCTTAAATCGAAATGTTTATGCAAAAGACGAATTATTTCAGCATCTTTCAAATTTGAATCTACCAATAAGTTCATCATTTTCATCATACATAAATCAAAGCCTTGATAAAATTCATCATCCAGGTTTTCTGCATACTGATTATTCAGTCGGTCTGCGAAACTTCTTGTGGCTGATTTTATAGTGCCAAGCACTTTCTCTTTATCCATATATATCCTCCCTCGTAAATGATAATTTAGCGGCTTAACCGTGATAAAAGCATCTCTTGCAACTTGAAAAGCTGTCTGATTTCATCAGCGTTTTTTTCAATAGTAATCATTATAGGATTACAAAAACGTGCAAACTCTTTTTGAATATTCATTGGCGGAACGATGATAGGTACTTGTATCAATTCTGATTGTCGAATACCTGTAACTGTTGTTCCTGTTTTGCGAATATCAATTTGATGTTTTCCAATGGAATCTGTCAACTGAAAATACAATACAGTAGGTTCAATAATTGTTTTATTGGCTCTCATTGCAAATAATCGTTGGCTTAAGCAATATGTAGAAAAATCCGCAAGATAATAAAATTCTCCGAGTGGTGCTTCAGAGGTCATAAGAATATCTTGAGATTGTAATTTCTGCGGCATCCAGCGATTGTATAAATCATTATCAACATGATTAGCTATATCTAAATTCACAAGTTCGTGATTTTTAACTGACTTAGCTGATAATGCAATAATTCCTTCATTACTCCACTCACTACCAAGTTTAGTAGGAGTCAAACCTCGACGGTCAATGATTGTATCAAGAACATCTCCAAGAGTGAACAGAGTCCAGTCAATCGGATATGTACCAATTTCAGTTTCTTGACAGCATTCAGAGCATTGAACATATCGAATTTTATTAAAAAACATTATTGAAGCGGAAGCACGTAAATTATCATTTATCTTCTGCTTTAAAACAATTCTCTCCGTAATCGCCTTATAACTGTTCACTATTTCAAGCTGTTTTTCAATAGGCGGAATAGGCAATTCTAGTCTGCAAATATCGTCCCAAGTAATCCCACCACGTACACTTCCGTCAGTATGTAACCAACAAATACGGTCAAACTCCGGTCTGCGAAACCACATCATCAGATAATCTTCATTCAAAATGCTGTTATCTATTACCTCAAACATAAAATATGCCGGAGAAACAATAGCAGGTTCTTCTTCATCATACAATGCAACCGGAAGTCGTTCATCACGACCAACGTGCATTGGATTACATGCAAACTTTCCTTTTGTTATCAGTTTATATTTACTCAAATCCGTACCAATGACATTTGCAACCGATGGCATAAAGAACTTGTCTATGTTAATTCCCAAAACTCTGTCCGTTATGCTTTCTCTGTTCCGAGTATCAATTAGTCGGATATGGTTTTCTAAAATATCAAAATTCGATTTCATATCCCAACTCCTTAAATACAGCAAGCAAATCTGATTTGGATTTTTCCTCTTGAACAAGAAGTTCCTTGAGTTCTCCCTGCAACGACTTCATTTTTGTATCAAAGTCGATGTTCTCATCACGATTGACAAACTCAATATATCTGCTCGGTACAAGAGTAAATCCTTTTTCCTTTACTTCTTCAAAAGAAGCAGAATAGCAAAACTCCGGCACATTCTCATAAGTTTCCTCATAGCCTTCCTGCTGCCAGTTATGATATACACTTGTAACTTTGGCTCTATCTTCCTCTGTCAATTCAATGTACTTCTTCTCATAAGGACTGCCCATCTGTCGTAAATCCATAAAGAGTATTTCATCTTCTCGGTCACGATAGCGTTTGAGCTTTCCGTTCTGTTCCACAACACGAGCCTTTTTATTCTTATTGAGTACCCAAAGGGTAACGCTGATGTCCGTGGTATAGAAAAGGTTTCTCGGAAGAATAATAATCGCTTCTACCAAATGATTTTCTATAAGCTGCTGTCTGATTTTCAGCTCTGTACCGTCATCGGATAATGCACCATTGGCAAGCAAGAAACCTGCCACACCGTTTTGTGAGAGTTTGGAAACAATATTCAGTATCCAACCATAGTTTGCATTGCTTGTCGGCGGGACTTCATAGCCGTTCCAACGAGGGTCATCTACAAGCTCATTTTCGGCTCTCCACTGCTTCTGATTGAAAGGCGGGTTTGCCATAATGAAATCTGCTTTAAGGTCTTTGTGCTGGTCATTGGTAAATGTATTGGCTGCCATCTCTCCAAGATTTGCAGAAATACCACGGATAGCCAAATTCATTTTTGCCAGTTTGAAAGTGGTATTTGTGTATTCCTGACCGTAAATAGACACTTTCTTTTTATTACCGCTATGTGCTTCTACGAACTTGATGGACTGCACAAACATACCACCCGAACCGCAACAAGGGTCATAAAGTATTCCATCATAAGGCTCAAGCATTTCGGCAATCAGGTTTACAATACACTTTGGTGTGTAGAACTCTCCTTTACCTTTTCCTTCTGCAAGAGCGAACTTACTAAGGAAATACTCATATACACGACCTATAATGTCGTTCTCTTTATCATCTGTATTGATACGATTGATTTCATCAAGCAAAGAAGCCAACTTTGCCGTATCAATATGTAAGCGGGAGTAATAGTTATCCGGCAAAGCACCTTTCAGTGCCGGGTTGTTCTTTTCAATCGTATAAAGTGCTGTATCTATCTTTAGGGCAATATCGTCCTGCTTTGCATTTTCAATAATGTACTTCCAACGGCTTTCTTCAGGAAGATAGAATACATTTTCCTGAGTATAAAACGGCTTCATATCCGCATACTTTTCGCCGTGTGTAGAAATAATCTTATTACGGCATTCCTCAAACTTGTCACTGGCAAATTTAAGAAAGAATAAACTCAGAACAACGTGCTTATATTCCGCAGGCTCAACAGAACCTCTCAGTTTATCAGCACTTTTCCAAAGTGCTTCTTCCATTGATATTTCTTTCTTTGGTTTAGCAGCCCTTGCCATCTATAATTACCTCCGTGTTTTAATCTTCGTCTAAAATAACTTCGCATATATCTCCGATGTCACAATGAAACACCTGACATATCCTCATCAGTACTTCAAGAGATACTGGCTCATTCTTATTTATCTTCGTTGCAGCGTATGATGTAATTTCGGCTGCACGCATTAAATCCTGTCTTTTCATTTGATTGTCAATCATAAGTTTTTGAAGTTTGTTATAGCATATCTTCATCAGTAACACCTCTTCATCTTATAATTCTTCTTCGTTACAGTTAGTCATTTAACATTATATATTAAATTTTCAGGCATTTCAAGATTTCGGACAGAAATGTAACCTTTCAGACACTAAGGTGTCACTTTTTACAAACACCTAATACGACTCTTTTAAAGAATAATAAAAAAGAGATGCCGAAGCACCTCAATTATACATTCTATTATTAACATTCAATGCAATCATTGCTATGACCTTTTCTATCGGCGGCTCTTTTCCGTCCGGTGCAACTGCTTTCCAAAAAGCTATTGCTTTCGGTTCAGCACTTTTCATTGCTTCCCGAATGGCAAACTGCATTTCCTCTTTTACTGCTTTTTCGGTTGTTCCATTTTCTTTCGCTATTTGTCTGAAAATGTCGTTCACTTCTACTTCCTCCTATGTCTATTAGTATGTGTCTATCACTGACAGTTGTTGTTATAGCATATTCTCTCTGTCGAAGTCCCGAAAAATTTGTCGATAGCAGAAATTTTTTATACTGAAAAAAAGAAAGCTCGTCGATTAGGACGAACTTCTGTGTTTTATGGAAGTATTTGCTTTGATTGCTTCACAAGTGTATCTATAACTTCATAAATTCTGTTTCTATCTTCAGGAGCAAGTTTTTCAAGCTTCTCATTCAGCATAGAGTTCTTGACTGTATATCCCGTTTCTAGGACATCAGTAAGAACCATATCCGATGATACACCTAAAGCATTTACTATCTTTATGAAAGTTTCGAGTGACGGAATTTTCTCTCCACGCTCAACCATACCAATATAATTTGTTGTCAAATCTGTTTTCTCAGCCAAATCTTCTTGGCGTAATTTCCTCGCAAGTCGGAACTTTCTTATATTCTTGCCGATTGTATCGAGCTTCATCACATCACCTCCCTTAGTGTGTTTCCATAACTAATAGTATAGGTTAAGTCGATTTCAAATCACACGCACCCAAAGGAAGTCAAACCAACTATTAGTGATGATTCCCAACTATTTTTATGTTATACTATAAAAGTAGTAATTCACGATTGTTAATGGCGAAAGACAAATCACAACCCAAGAGCCAAGTTAAACAATCTCCATAGAATAAACTTAGGGGTAAAAGGAATGGACGAACAAAAGATAATATTCAGTAATCGGTTTGAAAAAGAGAAATTTGAGGATTACAAAACAGATTTGGGAACTGGCAACACAATCACTCCTGACTTTACGGAAGCTGATGATTTTTTAAAATTTATACAGAAGAACCGCAGAAGTGTTCCAAGTAAAGAGCGAATTGCTGACAAGGATAAATTTATCAAAACCGTTTACGAACTATCCAATAGCTTTGAAATTGACGCTGACCTGATAGAATTTGCCGAGGGATATATCGCCAACATCTATGTAGATTATGCCTGCTACACTGGATATATCAAGAAGCTGTTAGCAATTCTTTTTATCCTTGCCGATGATATTTCCTTTTTAGACGGCAGTAAAGAAAATGCCGATATGCTTTTCAGCTTCACTTATCACACACACCATATTTTCCTGAATAACAGAGAAACAACTGATTTCTCATAATGTACCCGATGGCTACTCAACTGAGCAGCCATCTTTTCAATTTTCCAGACACCGTCTGGAATTTTTAATATGCCGGAATACCGTATCCATAGATATTGCTGCTTCCGACTGCGTACTGTCTTTGCTTGCAGGCATCGCCTGAGTTGCCCTCTACGGTATAAACTGTGCCATTCTCACACTTCTCTACGATACCAACGTGGTCTGTTGTACCGTCGCCTTCCCAATCAAAGAAGATAATATCTCCTACCTTTGGTTCATAAGTGCGGTCTTGCCATTTCCCATTTGACTTAAACCAGTTTGCACCATCCACGCAACCTGCAAATTTCGGAACAAGTCCGCTTTCAATATACCCGCATTGGTCAGCACACCAAGATACGAAGCAGGCACACCATTCCACTCGACTGTTAAAGCCGTACCAACTCCAGTAAGGTTGTCCGCCCTGATTGCCTAGCTGTGTCAAGGCAACCTCAACAATCGCCTGATTACCTCCGGCAGTAAAGGCTCGCCCATACGGATAGTATCTCAGAACGTGAGCCGGATATTGGGTATCTCCATAACTGTCCCAACCAAGCCTTTGTGCCTGCTGAGTGGAAAACTCCACTGCATTGGCATAAGAATAACCGCCGTAATTCGTTTTTGCCCAAGAAATATACCCATTACCGAAGTTGTAGCCTTGCAAGGCAAGTTTGATATGCTCCATATCTATCGGACTTTCCACTTCTGCCGAAGTAAGAGCTGCTTTCAATTCCTGAACTCCACACTGGATAGAATATTCAGGGTCTTTAATTCCATTAGGTTCGTGCGGATACCTTGTATTGAAACTTCCCTCTGCTGCCTGCATAGGGTCAAGTCCTCTGCCACCGCTTTCCTGCATCATAACCGCCTTGATAAGTTCTACATACTCAGGAATGCCGTACTCTTTGGCATACTTCTGTATGATGGGTTCATAGGCTTCTACCTCTGCACTTACCGGAGTATAGGAATTACTGTCACTTCCTCCTCCAAACATTGCTACGGCAGCACCAAACAATACGACAATCATAATAATCAGCACCGCTATCCAACCGCCTGCTGCGATTGCTGCTACAAGTGCTTTTGTCCCTGCAATAATCGCTTTGACTGTCGCAACAGTAGCTTTCACTGTCGCTTTAACGGTATCTGCTGTGGCTTTCGCCGCTTTCTTTGCCGTTTGAGCCGCTTTCTGTGTTGCTTTGGCTGTTGTTTTTGCTGTTTTCTGTGCTATAATGGCAGCTTCTTTGGTGGTCTTAATAGAAGTCTTTGCCGTTTGTTCTGCGGTCTTGACCGACCTTTGAACAGTATTGGTTGTACCTTTCGATACGGTCTTGACTGTCGTATTTCCTGCTGACCTTGCAGACTGCTTAATTGTTTTCTCCGTATGTTCTAGAGTTCGGATACTCTGTTTTCCGACAGGATTGACCGATTGTTTTTGAAGCTGCTTCTCTGCACGCTTGGTCTTAAAATTCTCAATCCCCGTTTTGGCTTTCTGATAATTCTGCCTTGTTTCACGCACACCCCATCTGCCGACTTTATCCGCACGGTATGCAGTTTCGTGAACAGCCCTATCCGTTGCCGCTTCGATTTTATCGGAAGCATATTCCTCTGCGGAATGTTCCGAAGCATTGGTGGAATGTTCTGCCTTATCTTTCGTCATCACATAGGCTTTCTTCATTCGCTCCGTGGCAACTGCTGCCTTATTTATGGTCTTGATTGTACCTTTGCTTGTATCTCTTGTTTTTATATCAGCCATCGGTTTCCTCCTTTCTCGAAAAATAATAGAGAGTGGGGTTTAATCCACTCTCTTAGCGACAACAACAAGCCTGCCATTGTTTCTTGAATATTCACAAGTAGAAAGAGAAATCAGCTTGTCGCCATACTCTGCCGATACTCCGGTATCATACAAAGAAAGTTCCTTGCACTTAGCAACATACGCATCAAACTCTGCCGCATTTTCTGCGTCCGTAAACTCATAATACTTAAAGCTATCGGAGCTGTCTGTATAAACGACTGTCTTAAAGACTGCAATCACTTCATACTGGTGTCTGTCCGTCAGTGTATCAAAGGTAATCGTCTTATGACCTTCCCAAAAGCTCTTGTTTCTGTACTTCATCAGTCCCGTAAACATAGAACCGTCATTCATATGGTGTCCGTATATAATGATGTTGTCTGAAGGTTTCTGCACATCACAATTTTCCTGCACATATGGACAGCCATAAGCGGAATAGGTCTTATCAAACTTGTGCTTCAGGTAGAAGTTCGGCTCATTTACAGACTGCACGACCGGATAGTTGGTATTGGTATCCTCAACCTTTATCCAACCCACCATATCTTCATTCTGCCGATAAAGTTCAAAATATTCCGCAAGATAGTCCTTATCTTCCGAAAACGTCACGCCCTCATTTTCCTTTGGCGGCTCGTCCTCCACAATCTCCGCAAGGTTATCATAGACTTCATTCTGCTTGGCAGAGTCAATGTGATTACGGATAATAAAGAAGGTGCTTACAGACAACACTACTGTAAGCACCACCGCAATAATAATATAGATTTTTCTGCTCATTTTCTCTTACCTTTCCATATCTTTTCTCTTAGGTGGAGTCAAATCTCTGCAATACTCCGGATACCTCAACTTGATACCCTCCATGAAATACGGAGCATATCCACAACAGAACAGTTCCTCCGGTGTATAGAGATTTTCCCTGCCTTCTTCCGTAAATCCATTCCAGAGATTAAAGGCAAGGTGGCAGACCTTGACTGTGCCACTTGTCTGCCAACCGCCGTGCATACCTTCCGGTATGATGCAGTCCCTCTTAAAATCAAACATCTTTCCGATGTTCATTCTCGTTTCTTCTGAAATACCCATCACATAAAAAAATGCTCTGTGATAGCAGTCGTTGACTTTGCACTTATCCAGATTTTCCAATACAAAATCTCTGTGTGCAGCATTGCGAAATTGAATCTTAGACATTGTAAATCCCTCCTTACGCTTCGCCCGGCTTGGTCGTCATCAGTTTATAAAGTTTCGTGTTCTTAGGGAATTTGTTTGCAAACGGTACAAGCGAGCTTCCCACCTTGATAAGTCCGTGTCCTGCTTCCACATTCGTGATATAGGACATCTGAAGGTCGGAAATATTCAGAAGTTTTGCAAGCTCAAGCCTGTCTGTGGAAGCCTGATTCAGCATAATGATAAACTCTGAGTTTGCAAGCATTGTTCTCGCTGTGTGGCTCTGCAAAAGGTCATCGACGTTCTGGGTAATTCCGCTTGCGTATGCAGAGTATTTCCTCACACGCTTCCACAAGGTAAAGAGGAAGTTTGCAGAGTATTCGTGCTGGAACAGAAGATAAATCTCATCAATGAAGATAAAGGTGTTCTTACCCTTTGCACGGTTCTGTGTGATACGATTCAGGATAGAGTCAAGGACAACAAGCATACCAATCGGCATAAGCTGTTTACCCAAGTCAAGAATGTCATAGCAGATAAGACGATTGTTAGTATCCACATTCGTCTGCTTTGCAAAGGTATTCAGAGAACCGTGTGTAAAAAGCTCAATAGCAAGTGCCAGTTCCTTTGCTTCTGGTTCGTCCTGCTGCAAAAGTTCTGCCCTGAAATCCTGCAAGGTTGGGATATGCCCTTGATAATCATTCTGCTGATAACTGCGATACACGCTTGCCGTACAACGGTCAATGATAGACTTCTGCTTCGCTCCGAGATTTGTTCCACCGATAAGCTGTTCACAAAGGGACATAATGAACTCAGATTTCAAAATGACAGGGTTTGCACCGTCGCCGTAATCCTTATTCATATCCATTGCATTGATGTGATTGTCGGAAGTAGCAGAAATATTGATTACTTCTCCACCCATCGCATTGACAAGTCGTGAATACTCTCGTTCAGGGTCGATGATAATAACATCTGCATCTGAGGAAAGCACCTGATTGATGATTTCTCCCTTTGCCGCAAATGACTTACCACCACCGGATACACCGAGAATAAAGGAGTTACCATTCAAAAGCTGCTTACGGTCTGCGATAATCATATTTTTGCTGATAACATTCTGACCGTAATAGATACCGTTCTCGTGGAAAATATCCTGCACCCTGAATGGGATAAATACCGAAAGGCTCTCTGTTGTAAGTGTTCTGAAGGCATCAATCTTTCTTGTTCCAAACGGCATTACCGTGTTGAGTCCATCTACCTGCTGAAATCTCAGTGTTGCAAACTGGCAAAGATGTTTTCTTGCTGTGGTAAGCAATGCTTCCGTATCATTCTCAAGCTGTTCCTTACTGTCTGCTGTAATAACCATTGTGATAACAGCGAACATCATTCTCTGGTCACGGGTCGTAAGGTCATCGAGGAACTCTTTCATTTCTTTCTTCTGCTGCTCCATATCATACGGAACAGTTGCAGAGAAGTTGTTATTGGCATTCTGCCTACGCTGCCAGTTTGTGATATTGGTTTCCACACCAAGCAGACGGTTCTCTGCTTCCTTTACTGCTTCATCAGTTGGAACGGGAACAATATCAATGGACATCATCAGATTTCTGTTCATATCCGTAAGTTCCGCTACCATACTGTCTTTGATATAGGACGCATATTCACGAAGAAAAAGGACTCTTCCATAACGGTTTCCCATCTTGAAATAGTCCTTTTCAAATTCCATTGTGTCAGGGCAAATATAGTCCTTAAAATCGTGTCCCTTTTTTCTTGTTTCCTTAATATCAAAGTGAAAAGAACTTTCTTCTCCCACACGATAGAAGTCGTGGAAAATACGAAGTCTTTCGTCTGTTTCCAGTTCCACACACTTACTTCCAAGCCTGCCGAAGTGAGCAATCAAATCTGCACCGACACGGGCAAAATAAGTTCTTGCGTCCTCCACACTCTTTTTGTTGATGGAAATGGTAATATACTTATCCTGAACAATAGAGTTTGCCCCCGTTGCCTTATCAAGAAGCATTTTGTTATATTCCTCTCGATATTCGTCCAGATTATCTCCGGTTGTCGGAATAAGAATTGTCTGCTCAAAATCCAGTCTGTTGAGCCGACGGTTATTGATTGTGATTTTTGTCGTCGCACCACTGTCAAGTGAGTTCAGAAGTTCGGAATATTCAAGAAACATCGCTTCCTTATCTTCACGGCTTGCCACTGCATAGTTAATATCCGTAAATCGATAAGTCTTTGAATATTTATCCTTTCCCACTTTGAAAATGCCATCATCAAAGATAGCTGCCACGGGAATCACGTCCTGCACCCCTTTCGGTACAACAAATTTTTCTTTATCCTGCTTAAACAGGTTCGTAAGAGTCTTAATCATAAAAACTCATAACCTCCTTTATGGTAAAAAAATATCGCCACTAATTTTAGTGACGATACATCAAATTGGTTTTATTTAGTTCCAGTGCTTTCTTGAATTATATACATTATTGACTGCTTCAATATAGCAAATGAAAGAGGAATGATTGTAGTCGTTGGAAGTCAAATACTGATTTTTTATTCTCAGATACTGCTCTCTAACTAATGTCCATTTTTCTTTTTCTTTGACATACTTCGCTTTCTCTCTAATGTTTCTTGAATTAGGTGCTTGATTCCAAAAATA
>OOCZ01000870.1_pt1 | contig 21204 bp, 16 predicted proteins | sample 1671631 | NCBI WGS metagenome assembly OOCZ01 (sample SAMN06348176, study PRJEB24527) | human gut metagenome | reverse complement strand
AAATAACTCAGTGACGATGCGTGCTTCATCCGGAATAAAATCCGGAGAGGTGATAATAATCAGTTTCATTTTTCTATCCTTCATTTACCGGAGGCATCGGAAACGGGAAATGCCACAAAGGACCATTCCCCTGCCCTATACGTAAATTCTTCCCGGCTTCAATAGCACAGGAAATGTATTCTTTGGCCTGTTCCACTGCTTCATACAAGGATGATCCTTGCGCCAGAAAAGTGGCAATGGCGGATGAAAGCGTACATCCCGTACCGTGCAGGTTGGCGGAATGAATACGCCTGCCACCAAAAATATTCAGTTCTTTTCCATCATAAAGTACATCGCACATTTCATGACCGGTCAGATGACCTCCTTTAATAAGAAAAGCACAGTTATATTTTTCGAATAACCGGCATGCGGCATCCTCCATTTCATCAATCGTCTGAACCGGTTGTTGCAACAATACTTCTGTTTCGTGCAGATTAGGAGTTACGAGAGTTACTTTCGGAATCAACTTAGTACGAATGGCTTCCAATGCCTCATCCGTCATCAGACTATGCCCGCTGGTAGAAACCATCACCGGATCGAAAACCACTTTCCGGGGAGAATAGCGACGCAGTATCCGTACTATTTCATAAATAATCTCTACGTTTCCAGTCATACCTATTTTAATGGCATCCGGTTGCAAGTCTTCCATCACCGCCTGCATCTGTTGGCCTACCAGCTCTGCCGCAACAGGATGAACAGCTTGCACACCCAATGTATTCTGCACCGTAATGGCCGTGATAGCAGTAGCTGCATAACCTCCAAGTGCCGAGATAGCTTTTATATCTGCCTGTATGCCCGCGCCACCGGAACTGTCGGAACCGGCAACGGAAAGGACGATTGCTTTCTTATCCATAAGCCAAATTACAACTTTATAACATTCCCTGTACGGCTACTCTCCCATGCCGCCTCAATCAGGCGGATAACGCCAAGCACTCCGCACGCATCACTTTGCAACACCGCTCCATTCCGGATATGCTGATAAATATTCTCATAAAAAGCAGCGTAGTTTCCGGGAAGGGTCGGATAAGGTTTCCGCACCACATTACCATCTGTTTCCGTATGGAGTATTCCCCATTGGGATTCATCCTCTTCTCCCCAATGCGGAGTATCCGGCAACATACCTTTAGTCAGATCCGCCTCTTGAGGATCAAGACCATACTTCACATAAGAGCCTTCCGTTCCATGAAGAACAAAGCGAGGCTCATTCTCACACATCAGATAGCTGGCTTTCAAGGTGATTTTCACTTCCGGCATCCGGGCAGGTTTCATCAGATGGATGATAAAATAATCATCTACTTTACCACCGGTACGTAAAGTTGCAATATCAGCAAATACAGCTTCGGGCATACCAAATAGTTGAACAGCCTGGTCGATGACATGGGCACCCAGATTATAAGTCAGACCACCACCATTCTCGCCGGTTTCTTTCCAAGTATTCGGCTTGATGAAATTCCGATAGCGGGGAAAGGTTGATTCAAATTCGACCAGACGGCCCAACAATCCCTGAGCCAATATTTCTTTCACGGTCAGGAAATCACAATCCCAACGACGATTCTGGTAAACACTTAAGGTCAGTTCTTTTTCCGCAGCAAGGGCTACGAGTTCTTCACCTTCCTCTACAGTAGTGGTGAAAGGTTTTTCAACGATAACATGTTTTCCGGCTTCGAGAGCACGATGGGCATATTCGTAATGGGAACTGTCAGGGGTATTCACTACCACTAACTCCAGTTCTTCCATCCCTATCAACTCATCAAAACTACGCACAATACGGGATTGCGGATACTTCGCCCGTGACAATTCTTTACTACGCTCAGTGACAGCAGTCAACTCAAAATGAGGATTTGTGGAAATAAAAGGAGCATGAAATACTTGTCCCGACATTCCAAAGGCAGCCAATCCGGTTCTTATCTTATCCATATCTTTCATTTTTTCTTTCGGCAAAACTAATGAATTTATCGCTGATGTACCACACATGAAGGAATAAGGTTTTACGAAGAAAGATAATTTAATCCTTCGGAAGCTCCTTTTTCAGTACAATGAGAGCCTGATTCATCTCCCCCGCCTTGTTCCATATCTGCTGCAACTGTCCATAATATTCGGAAGGCACGACCGAGGAAGACAAAATGAATGTATAATTCACAATGACGTTGTTCCTGTTTCTTTGGATTGCATATTTGCATTGCAGCTTGCCGTCTTCAGTCTTTATCACTTGCGTGTGGGGGATTTCTTCCACCTCATAGCCTTCAGGAAGCGTCAGCGCACAAGAGAGAGTGACTTTTGACGGATAAGGGAACTCTACCGGAAGGATCCGCTCCGATTGTATAAACGGGTTCTTTGTCAATTGCGGAAAAAGAATCGGATTAATATATATATGGTCATCCGACTTTTCCGCCTCAAGTACAAAATCAAATTCTTCCTGTATAGTTGTGAAGTTATCTTCCTTATCTGTTAGCTTCAGATTAGTAACCGTCAGTTTTTCTTTCATCAATTCCTGTTTATTCACAAGAGAGTCTTTCGCCTGGTTCTCTTTCCGGTGTTCTAAAGCTTGATGTCCCTTCAGAATGGTAGTCCGACGTCCGGTTATCAGATTCTCCCGGGCATTAGCACTGATTTTCATGAAAACTTGATTGGTAGATATTTCCTGCAAGTTCACCCACTTTTGTTTTTCCGGTATATCGGCAGAAAGCATACGTGCTTTGGTCACCGACAATTCAATGGGCAGCACATTGAGAGCCGGTACCTCCATCGAACTATCCAGATAAACATACTTTCCTCTTGCCTCATCATAAATAGCCACTACGAAAGTGTTCAATTTCTGAAGAGAGGGAAAGTTAGACGGCAACATTCCCCCGGAACGCCGGCTCATGACCACAGGATAGGCCTTGATGCCGTAGCTTCTGAGCATACTGATAAAAATAAAATTCAAATCGGCATTACTGCCGGTTCCGGCTTTAAGTACCTTCTCCAGATTCTCACTGTAAAGTTTATACTCTCCATTCCAAGACAACTTTTGCTTCAGCAATTGGAAAACACCTATAACTTTTTGATTAAAAGTCAAATTGCCCGATTGGTTGAGTTGCCGAATCTCTTCAAGGTACGGACTTTTCCACAACAAGTGTTTACCAAAGCCTTCGTTCTCCTCCCGGGTCAGTTGTTTATCCACATCCTCCCAGTTCTGGCTGTAAGGTTTGTAGCCTTCATCCGGATAATTGGTTCCTTGCAAATCGAAACTAACCTGTATTCTATAATCTTCCGGACACCAGCAAAAAGATTCATCCTGGCGGATGGCAGGCAGATTTTGGGAAGTAAACGTAAGCTTCTGTGCCGAAATAGTAAAGTCATGCGACACTCTCGCTACGCCACTTGTTGTATGTTGTGCGGCTTGTACCGAACCTTTCTCTTCCAGAACATCTATATATTGGCGCCCTCTAAACTCTATGTTATATACAAATACATGAGGAATAGTTATTTCGTATTGATTGTATACTACGGGAATTTCTTCCTGCATCATCCAGTTGTCTATGTGTACGGAATAGTCGGAAGTCATTTTATAGTGATATTCGATAACTGTCCCGACCTTGACAGCAGGCAATGAAAACTTCAGTACTCTGTGATAGGTATTCAGCCTCTCATCGGAAACGAGCTCCCGCTTCAGACGGGTTTTAACAAGTTTCCCATTTTCCAGCCTATTTCTGCTCGGTACGAATCCGCCATTCCATTTACCTTCTCTCGCCTTCTGCTCACGCCCAGCCATTGTCTGCACTCTGATATTTTCCCGCTCCATCTCTGCTACTGCCGCAATGATAGATCGAAAGGCTTGTGAGCATTCTCTGAAATTGTCCAGAATCGTCCAAATCAAATTACACCATCTATTCTGCTTTCTGCACATAATGTTCTTATTCTTCTCGCAGATATTCCTCATCTCTTTGAAGTTCCAGATAAAGTAATATAATTATCCATTGAATATTCCCAAAACACCACAAAAACAAAGCGTCATGTGATATTTCTAATACTTTACGTCCTAACAATAGTAATAGCAGGTGTGTAAATCCGCTTCCGTCTGCTGATGACGGAAATCTGCCGGGACTGGGCTGAAAACATGCCCAGTCAATCTTTCCACCTTCACACATCATAAAGAATCCGGTGTCATTATCCAATACTTCAATACCCTTTTGTACATAGTCAGATAATGCCCATTCTCCATCTGCACGATCCATATCATAATCCATAGCGTCGGAATCTGCCAGATGCTCATCCATCAGAATAACCCTTCCATCTTCAGCCGTAACCGCTTCTGCATCAGCCTGTGTATAGGTAACCTTGTATCCTGCTTCCGGTCCGTCCAGTACTGCTCCTCCACGGTCTTCATAGCTATTGCTCGGAAGTGCCTTGACATAATCTTCATCTGCTATTGCTCCAAGATAGTCAGATGCTGCCTGAAACTGGGGATAGCTCATACCATCACCAATAAACAGAAAACATATTTCGGTGCTTTTGCTGTTTCTTCTTGCGTCTGCGTTTCTGCAGATACTTCTGTTACGATTGTTTCCTGCTCTGTTGCTGCTGTACTTTCTGTCTGTGCCGGTGACGGTGACTCAGAAGAAGTCTGGTCTGCTGCAGGTGCTCCGGAGCATGCTGCCATAGACATTGCCATTACAACAGCAAGCATACCCTTCATCATACTCTTAATTCTCATAATCGTTTTTCCTCTCTGAAACATGTTTTGTTTTTCCTCTGCTTCACTATACAATACCGTTGTAAAAACCAATGTCCAAAGTAGGAAAAATTTGAGTAAATTCCGACACTTATTTTATGCAGTTCTATCTTTATGAGATTTCATCAACATCATAATACTTAAAATCCCGGAAGCAGGCACTTCCTCCTGTTTCCTCTGCCGCATAGCAGAACAGACCAAACCGGCAACCAGTAAAATGATCCAGTTTGAAGTACAGCTTATGCACGGTTCCGATGGGTAGCCAGTCTCCCTTATTTACCCGGTAATAGCAGCGTGCTTCATCCTTCATGTTACAGAAATCTGCTTCAAGACGAAAATCCATCTGGTGTGATTCAACAACAGTTCCTTCCGTCATATCCAATATACCATCTTCTTTTTTATCCAGCATAAGGACTTCATATTTTCCATGATGTTTTGTAATGCCAACTGCAGCATAACAGCCCTGCAACGCACACAAACCTGCGACATCGCCCTCTTTCAATGCAGAAGCATCAACAGTAACCTCAGCTGCGCAGGACGGATAACTCATCCTTTGCGTAAGCGTATTTACTGCCTGTGTAAGCTCTGTACAAACTTCCCGTGTTGTAATTGTATAGGTTCCCTGCAATGCATCCAGATGATAGTACCGTGGATCTGGATCATGATTAAACTGCCAGCGCGGAAGCAGCCCATTACGGAAATCATCACTTCCCACTAATGGCTGATAAATATATCCTGGTCTGGTACTGTGAACCTCTATTTCTTCCGGCACATGTCCGTTCTGTCCAAAAAACGGAAAATGATCCTTCCAGGTAACCGGAAGCAGAATAGGAATCCGTCCAACTGCTCCGGAATCCTGAAACAGCATTGCATACCACTTTCCATCCGGCGTATCCACTATTCCTCCCTGTGCCACGCCCTGTCCACAATATCCACGATCATCACAAAGTACATCTCCACCCGTGAATTCTCCTTCCAGAGAATCACTGTAAAAGCATGCTTCCGTCCGCATCCAGCGGTCTCTCAGGGAATGAACCAGAAAAATATAATAATAGCCGTTTATTTTTTGAATATGAGAACCCTCATAGCCTAGCTCCGGGTTCTTATGATCACTGACTAAAAGACGATGTAATCCGTCCTTCTTTGGTGCAGTCAAATCTTCATTCAATTCTGTAATCCAGATTTCATCATTTCCATATACAATATAGTTTCTGCCATCCTCATCAAATAATAAAGAGCCGTCATGATAAAAGCCTTCTATCAGCTGCTTTTTCCATGGACCATCTATTTTTTCCGAAGTATACAAATAAGTCTTACGGGTATCATTTGCCACAAAGCAGATATAAAATCGGCCTTCATGATAGCGCAGGGAAGCTGCCCACATGCCCTGTCCGTAAATATTCTGACCGCTTTTCAGTTGCTGCGCATCCGTATGATCCAACGTCTCATAGACATAAGTCACATGCTCCCAGTGCACCAGATCAAAAGACTGCAGAATCTCACAGCCCGGCATAAAGTGCATGGTTGTGGATACCATATAATAGGTGTCTTCTACGCGGATCACGTCCGGATCTGGATAATCCAATCTTGTTATAGGATTTACATTCATTGTTTATTCCTTTCTGTTTTATCTCCATATTCTTTCTTTGTTCTATTCTATTCAAGAACCACCGCATTGTGGACGGCCTCCTTTGCATCCTTGCCACGGGAAAACAGTGTTCACAAAATATAATCTGTATTTAATTATTTAAACTGAGCCAGACGTTCCTCTACCTGAGCCATCATCTGCTCATACTTTGCAAGCTTGTCCTTTTCCTCCTGAACCTTTTCAGGCTTTGCATTGTTTAAGAATTTCTCATTTGAGAGCATGCCCCTTGAGCGTGCAAGCTCCTTTGTAAGCTTATCCTTTTCTTTATTGAGTCTTTCCTTTTCCTTCTCGAAATCAACAAGGTCCTCAAGCGGCAGGTATGCAACCGCATCAGGTATCACTACTGATACAGCGTCATCTCCAATACCGGCCTTGCCCTGCTGTACTGTAATCTCGCTGGTAAATGCAAGATTTACATATACCTCCTTGTTGTCCTCGAATACCTTTCTAACTGCCTCATCATCACTTGTGATGAAAAGCTTTGCCTTTCTTGAAGGTGGAACATCCATCTGTGTACGGACATTTCTGATACCCTTTACGAGGTCCTTGCAGTGCTCGATTGCTGCTTCCTCAGCCGGGAAATTCCACTCTTCCTTGTACTCAGGCCATTTAGAGAGCATGATAGTCTCCTCGTCTGACTGAAGTGTGCAGAAGATTTCCTCTGTGATAAACGGCATATATGGATGAAGGAGCTTCAGTGCATTTACAAGTACTGTCTTAAGCGTCCAAAGTGCTGCATTTGCTGACTCTGGGTTTTCATCCTTCTTGTAGGTACGAACCTTTGCAATCTCGATATACCAGTCACAGAACTCGTCCCAGATGAAGTCGTATACCTTTTGTACTGCAATTCCAAGCTCGAACTTGTCCATGTTTTCTGTTGCATCCTTTGCAAGTGTATTTACCCTTGAAAGAATCCACTTGTCTGCTGCATGAAGTTCATCAAGCTTTGGCTCTCTAAGCTCTACACCTTCAAGGTTCATCATGATAAATCTTGATGCATTCCATACCTTGTTGGCGAAGTTTCTTGAAGCCTCAACTCTCTCCCAGTAGAAACGCATGTCATTTCCCGGTGCATTTCCTGTGATAAGTGTCAGACGAAGTGCATCTGCACCATACTTGTCGATAACCTCAAGCGGATCAATTCCGTTTCCGAGTGATTTACTCATCTTGCGGCCCTGAGAATCTCTTACGAGTCCATGAAAAAGCACTGTGTGGAATGGTGCCTTGCCCATCTGCTCATAGCCTGAGAAAATCATTCTGATTACCCAGAAGAAAATGATATCGTAGCCTGTTACAAGCACATCGTTTGGATAGAAATAATCCAGATCCTCTGTCTTTTCAGGCCAGCCGAGTGTTGAGAATGGCCAGAGCGCTGATGAGAACCATGTATCAAGTGTATCAGGATCCTGTGTCCAGTGCTCCTTGCCACACTTAGGACATTTGCCAGGCTTTTCTATTGAAACTACCATCTCTCCACAGTCATCACAGTACCATGCAGGTATTCTGTGTCCCCACCAGAGCTGACGGCTGATGCACCAGTCGCGGATATTGTCTGTCCAGTTGAAGTATGTCTTGTCCATTCTTGAAGGAAGAAGCTTGATTTCTCCGTTCTTTACTCCCTCAACTGCAGGCTTGATCATCTCGTCCATCTTGACGAACCACTGCTGCTTGATCATTGGCTCAACTGTTGTGTGACAGCGGTCATGCACACCTACATTGTGTGAGTGTGGTACAACCTTTACTAAAAGGCCCTGCTCCTTAAGGTCCTCAACCAGTGCCTTTCTGCACTCGTATCTGTCCATTCCGGCATATTTTCCGGTCTTTTCATTCATTGTGGCATCATCATTGATTACAACGATTTCCTCTAAGCTGTGGCGTTTTCCTACCTCGAAATCGTTAGGGTCGTGTGCAGGTGTAATCTTTACACAGCCTGTTCCAAATTCTTTATCTACGTATGAATCTGCGATTACAGGAATCTCTCTGTCTGTGCATGGAAGCTTTAAGGTCTTTCCGATGATATCCTGATAGCGCTCATCATCAGGGTTTACAGCTACGGCTGTATCTCCGAAAAGTGTCTCCGGACGTGTTGTTGCTATCTCTACAAATCTGCCTTCCTCGCCAACTACAGGATAGTTAATGTGCCAGAAGAAGCCGTCCTGCTCCTCATGCTCTACCTCTGCATCTGAAATAGATGTCTTACATACCGGACACCAGTTTACGATTCTTGAGCCCTTATAAATCCAGCCCTTCTTATAAAGCTTTGTAAATACCTCCTGTACTGCGTGTGAGCATCCCTCATCCATGGTAAATCTCTCACGCTGCCAGTCTGCTGATGATCCAAGCTTACGAAGCTGCTTTACGATACGTCCGCCGTACTCTTTTCTCCAGTCCCAGCATTTCTCCAGGAACTCTTCTCTTGTAAGGTCTGCCTTGTTGATTCCCTGCTCTTTAAGTGCCTGGATGACCTTTACCTCTGTTGCGATGGATGCGTGGTCTGTTCCCGGCTGCCAGAGTGCATTGTAGCCCTGCATTCTCTTGTATCTGATAAGGATATCCTGCATGGTGTTGTCAAGGGCATGTCCCATGTGCAGCTGTCCTGTGATGTTTGGTGGTGGCATCACGATTGTGAATGGTTTTTTGCTGCGGTCTACCTCAGCATGGAAGTAGCCATTGTCTTCCCACTTTTTGTAAAGACGGTCCTCGATGTCCTTTGGATCGTAGGTTTTGTTTAGTTCTTTGCTCATGTTTTCCTCCTTTTATATGAATGACGCAAAAGCTTTGGGGGCTTTGTTGTGTCAGGTCGCGCATTATGTATGGAATTATGTTCATGATTACGCTGCCAAGACACTGTAAAAATTATGATTAGGGATTGCTTAGACCATGACGCAACCGGCTTTTAGCGCCGTCCATGGCGCTAACGCCTCGCCCGCACGTCCATGTGCGTGCGTTGCTGGGCTGTGTACATAATTTTAACAGTCTCTAGGCAGCTCCATAAATCACATAATTCCATACATAATGCGCGGCCTGATAATTCAGGCTGTGAGCTTTTGCTGTTTTTCTTTTCATTTAGCTATGGGCGACCGATTGGATTGCATGCGCAATCTTCCGGTCTGGGTACATAAAAAGACCCTCCCGATCATTGACCGGAAGGGCGAATTAGCGCTGTACCACCTTCGTTTACATCGGAGCATATATATGCATATAAACTCGAATGCCTCTTGTCCTGTAACGTGGACGAATCGGAAGAACTTATGCCGCTTGCGGCTTTCTGGGTTCTTCAGCTCAAAAGCTACCTTCCATGATTTCTGTCTTAAGCACCTTTCAGCCTGCCCAAAATGTATCACCATCTTACGGACCGGATGCTCTCTCTGAAAGCTTTCGTCATGTACTCCTCTTTCTTATGCCTTTAAATATTTGCCTGTTTCTTTCTACAATATTAAAGTGCATTGGGTGATTTGTCAATATGATTTTTCAATCATCATAATGACCTTTACATGAAACAATATAAATTATCTCATCTTTTTCATAATAAACAATTCGATTAGTGTCATCAATGCGTCTGCTCCACATACCACTAAGATTTTCCTTTAATGGTTCCGGTTTACCTATACCCTCAAACGTACTTCGCTGAATATCCTTGATAAGTCCATTAATTCTTTTCAGTGTTTTCTTATCCTGCGTCTGCCAGTATAAATAATCGCTCCATGCCCTATCTTCCCATAGTAACCTCATTAGTCCTCCTCTATCAAATCATGCTCTGCGAAGTGAGCTTTGCCATCCTTAATATCGCGCACGATATTTTCCAAATAACGGATATTGCTATCAGAATAAAACGGATCTACCGATACCTCAAAAGGAATACGCTTTTCTCTGCCTACTTTTTTTGCAAAAACGGTGAACGCTGCACTCATAGAAAGACCTAATTCCGAACACACCTGTTCCATGCTTTTTTTTACATCTGCATCCAATTTAAAATTAACATTAACTGACTGTGACATATACAACACTCCTTTCTTGCTTATAGTATATGCAACAGCAAAGAAAATATCAATAAGATTTCTTTATTTTTTCTTTACTTATATTCAACATTCTTAGTTGCGACTATATCCACACCGGTTGCTGCAACATCGCTTAGCAGTACATCACCTATATGCACCGGTGCCTCTACCGTGATTTGGTTGATACACTCCATCACATCCATTATCTTTTCCTTTGGAATATCCTGTGCCGTCTTTACGGATACCATCGGTATTGTGCCATTTTTCACACAGACTGTACTTGTCACAATTCGTGTCGGATGTGTCACTTCCTTTGCTCCGTAGTCTGCTCCGCGCTTGCAGGTATTTCCAGTTACACCCACTACATTTTCTCCATCTATTGTCACCTTAAGGGCACAGCCCAGAGGGCAGCCTATACATGTCAAATTTTTTTCTTCCATGATACTATGCCTCCTCAATCTTTATCGTAATTGTGCGGGGATTGTCTGTTTCGATGAGCTCCTTCTTCTTAAGCACTACCTGCTCCATCTCACCCGGTGCCATAACAGGACGCTTGCGGTGCTGCAGCTGTTTATCATCCAGATATACTGCAATATAGCAATTCTTATACACAGCTCCCACTCGAAATCTTACCGTCACAGTATCATCCATCTGTGCAGTATTTATAGTACTTGGAACAGTATATCGTACTCCGTCTGTAGCGGTTATCGATATTTCTTTGCCATCGCAACTCTTATCACCACCATTTTTTACATACTCTGCGGCATGGCGGCCTGCTGCTGTCGCTTCCTCTGACACATAATCCACGAGGTCATGCACATGAAGCACATTTCCGCAGGCAAATACACCGGGCACATTTGTCTCAAGGCTTTCGTTTACGACCGGTCCGCTTGTTACCGGATTGAGCTCTACACCGGCTGTTTTTGAAATCTCATTTTCCGGAATGAGTCCGCATGAGAGTAAAAGCGTGTCGCACTCGTAAAACTCCTCCGTTCCCTCAATCGGCTTATTGTGCTCGTCAACCTGTGCAAGAGTGATGCCCTCCACACGCTCCCTGCCCTTTATATCAACCACTGTGTGGCTGAGCTTAAGCGGAATTACAAAATCATCAAGGCACTGCACGATATTACGCTTCAAGCCTCCCGAATACGGCATGAGCTCTGCAACCACCTGCACCTTTGCCCCCTCCAAGGTCATTCTCCTGGCCATGATAAGACCGATATCTCCTGAGCCGAGTATTACTACCTTTCGTCCCGGCATGTAGCCCTCTATATTCACCAGTCTCTGAGCTGTGCCCGCCGAGAAAATTCCTGCCGGTCTGTAGCCGGGTATGTTAAGAGCACCTCTTGCTCTCTCCCTGCAGCCCATCGCAAGTATTACGGTCTTTGCAGCAATATGGAAAAGTCCGTCTGTGCGGTTCATAGCTGTAACTATTTTATCGTTCGCCTCATCTTTTATCTTTACATCATGCCTGTCATCTGCCCCGTTTTCGAACTCGTCACCTGTCGAGATGTCCATGACCATCGTATTGAGCCTGTACTCTATGCCAAGCTCTTTGACCTCCTTGATAAATCTGCCGGCATATTCAGGGCCTGTGAGCTCCTCCTTAAAGGTGTGCAGGCCAAAGCCGTTGTGTATACACTGATTTAATATACCGCCAAGCTCACAGTCTCTTTCCAGTATAAGTATTTTATCTATTCCATTTTTCTTAGCGGAAGCTGCTGCCGCAAGACCTGCCGGGCCACCTCCTACTATCACAATATCGTAAAATTCCATATTGCCCCCTATGTTAATCTGATATTAATCCAATATCAATCTATCGTTACCTATCTCTTTGAAGTAAGACAGACTATCCTCGATTCTTGCTCATTCCAACAACTATCTTTGACTTTCCACCGCTTTTGGTGATGTCAAGCTGCGAAATTCCCTTCTCTCTGGCGATAATCTCCATAGTTCTCGGAGAACAGAAGCCTGCCTGACATCTGCCCATTCCGGCTCTGGTGCGTCTCTTCACACCATCAAGTGACTTTGCGCCAAGTGGTCTATTTACCGCATCCATTATCTCGCCCTCCGTAATCATCTCACAGCGGCAGATTATATTGCCATACTCAGGCTTTTCTTTTATCAGCTTTTTATACTCATCCTCTGAAATCTTCTTTGGATTTAAAATACCTTTTCTTGTCTCGATGAAATCCGCATTTTTAGAAGGATTAAAAAGCCCCTCAACTATTGCTGCCACTCTCTCACCGATAGCCGGCGCACTTGATAAGCCCGGTGACTCTATACCTGCGCAGTCAATAAAATACGGTGCGTCAGAAAGCTCCTCGATGATAAACTCATGTCCGTCCTCATGTGCACGGTTTCCTGCAAACGATGTTATGACCTGACGCATAGGAAGTGACGGCACCGAACGTGTGCCGGATGTCACAACATGCTCTAAACCTGCTCTCGTTGTATTTGTACCATCCTTGTCCTCATGGTCATCTGCTGTAGGTCCGATTAGGATATTTCCGTGTACTGTCGGGGTTACAAGCACGCCCTTGCCGTATTTTCCCGGAAGCTGGAAGATTGTCTTGTCAACGATACCTCCCGCAGCCCTGTCTAAAAGCTCGTACTCTCCGCGCCTTGGTGTGATATGGATTTTGTTTTCACTCACCATGTTGTGAAATACATCAGCATATACACCGGCTGCATTTACAACGCAGCGTGCATGAATTTCTCCATTTTGAGTAATGAGAATATAGCCTGCCTGCTCCTTTTGAATCTCCTTCACCTCGGTGTTAAATAAAAACTCCACACCGTTTGCCGCAGCATTCTCAGCAAATGCAATATTCATACCAAACGGACATACAATGCCTCCTGTCGGGCAGTAAATAGCTGCCACCACCTCATCAGACAGATTCTGCTCCATCTCATGTGCTTTCTTTGAATCAAGAATTTCAAGTCCCGGCACGCCATTTGCGATTCCCTGATTGTAAAGCTCCTTAAGCCTTGGCATATCGTCATCGCTAAAGCACACTATCAGTGAGCCGTTTCTTCTAAACTCAAAATCAAGCTGCTTCGAAAGCTCGTCCATCATCTCATTTCCACGGATATTCATCTGTGCCATAAGTGTACCGGTCTTACAATCAATTCCGGAATGGACAATAGCACTGTTTGCCTTTGAGGTGCCACAGCACACGTCCTCCTCCTTTTCCACCACACAGATGGACAGGTTATATTTCGAAAGCTCTCTGGCACAGGCGCTTCCCGATACTCCCGCTCCTATAATTACTACATCATACATGTTATTTTCTCCTACCAATTTCCATGCATTGTTTAATTGCCGTATCACTAAGCTCATTTAAAACAATGCAAGCATAAGCTATTATTCATCCTTCGCCCAGTTAAATGCGCAGGCGACAGCCTTTTTCCACATTTTAAGCTTCTTTTCTCTCAAATCAGCCGCTATCTCCGGCTCAAACACACGGTCAATAGACCAGTTTCTCTTTATATCATCCATGCTTTCCCAGTAGCCCACCGCAAGCCCTGCGAGGTACGCTGCGCCCATGGCTGTTGTCTCCACGCACACAGGCCTGTTGACCGGTGCATTGCTGATATCAGCCTGCATCTGCATGAGCAGATTATTGGCACTGGCGCCGCCGTCCACCTTAAGTGATGTGAGATTGATGCCCGAATCAGCCTTCATTGCCTCAAGCACATCATTTACCTGAAATGCCATTGATTCCAGAGTCGCTCTTATAACATGGTACTTGTTTACACCTCTCGTAAGCCCCACAATGGTTCCTCTGGCATACTGGTCCCAGTACGGTGCTCCAAGCCCTGTAAATGCCGGCACCACGTAGCAGCCGTTTGTGTCTTTTACCTTTCTCGCCATGTATTCTGAATCTGTTGAAGAATCGATAAATTTCATCTCATCGCGTAGCCACTGGATAGAGGCTCCTGCCACAAATATTGATCCCTCCAGCGCATATACCACCTTGCCGTCTATGCCCCAGGCTATAGTGGTAACAAGTCCGTTCTTTGAGGATACCGGCATCTCACCTGTATTCATGAGAAGGAAACAGCCTGTACCGTATGTATTTTTTGCTTCTCCTGCCCTAAAGCAGGTCTGGCCAAAAAGCGCAGCCTGCTGGTCTCCTGCCGCTCCTGCGATAGGAATCGGACCGCCGAAAAACACAGGATTCACCTCACCATACACACAGCTTGACGGCATAGGCTTTGGAAGCATGCTCTTTGGTATGTCAAGCTCCTTAAGTATCTCATCATCCCACTTTAAGGTATTGATATTAAACATCATGGTTCTTGATGCATTGGAATAATCCGTAACATGCACCTGCCCCTGAGTGAGCTTCCATATAAGCCACGTCTCGACTGTTCCAAACAAAAGCTCGCCTCTTTCGGCTCTCTCCCTCGCTCCCGGCACATTGTCAAGGAGCCACTTGAGCTTAGTTGCCGAAAAATAAGCATCTATCACAAGCCCTGTCTTTTTTCTGAAGGTCTCGGTAAGCCCCTTTTCCTTCAGTGAATCCGCATACTCTGCCGTGCGTCTGCACTGCCATACTATCGCGTGATAAACCGGCTCACCGGTATTTTTGTCCCATACAATTGTGGTCTCTCTCTGGTTAGTAATGCCTATCGCACATATGTCGGCTGCCGTAGCCTGGATATTGGCCATTGCCTCCTTTGCCACCTCAAGCTGTGTGGCCCAGATTTCCTCTGCATCATGCTCCACCCAGCCCGGCTTTGGAAAAAACTGCGTAAATTCCTTCTGTGCCACACTGCACATCTCGCCCTTCTCATTGAAAAGTATACATCTGTTGCTGGTCGTGCCCGCATCTAATGCCATAATATACTTTGCCATGTAAAAATCCTCCAACTCTCTATATTTCCAGCTTTTTTCCTTCTATCCTGCTACAATTCTTCCTCTACCATGCTCTTCTCTCTGTTGAACGCATCATAGATACATGGAATTACTATAAGCGTAAGGATGGTTCCGTATACGAGACCTCCTATTATTGCGATTGCCATCGGCCTAATCATATCTGAGCCATCTCCGATACCTATCGCCGATGTAAACATTGCGAGTATGGTGGTCATCGCTGTCATCAGTATTGGACGAAGCCTTGTACGGCCTGCGTCTATGATTGCCTCATGCTTGCTCATGCCCTCTCTCCTGGCCTGATTGATGTAATCAATGAGCACGATTCCATTATTTACAATGAGACCTGCCAGCATGATAAAGCCAAGCATTGAAATGATTCCGAGCTCATTTCCCGTGATGAAAAGAGCTATAAATCCTCCTGTAAACGCAAGAGGTATACAGAACATGATAATAAACGGTGAAAGCAATGACTGGAACTGCGCCACCATGATAAGATAGATAAATATCACTGCTAGCACAAGCATAAGTACAAGCTGACTCATTGACTCATTTATTGTCTCATCCTCGCCCTCCATGTCTATTGAATAGCCATCAGGAATGCTAAGTTTATTAATTTTTGATTTAATTTTATCGCTTAGTAATGTTACATTATGGTTTTCATCAACCGCACCTGATACTGTAATATATCTTGTCTGAGCATCTCGATGAATGGTACTCAGTGTCTGTTCCTGCGAAATAGTGCAGATATCACTGAGCGGAATCTCCTTTTCACTGCCATCATTATCCTTATAGGTAAATGTAAGGTTTTTGATGTCGTCCACAGTCACATCAGACTGCTCTGCAGATTGTAAGTATACCTCATAGTCCTTTATGTCGGTCGTAATGGTTGTTGCGCTCTTTTGAGATGATATCTCACCGGATACGAGCTGGTATACCTGAGCCACCGTATAGCCATACTTTGCTGCTTTTTCCTTATCCACAGTTATCTTAAGCTCATTGATTGTATCTCCAAGACCGTCATCTATATCTGTCACTCCATTTGTGTCCTTAAGGATATCTGCCACATCACCTGCAAGCTTCTGCAGCTTGTCTATATCATTACCCTTAATCCTGACAGAGAGACCACTTCCGAAAAACTCTGATGAGTCCATAGCCTGTGAAGATGCTGTTACCTTGCAGTCCAGATTCTTTGTGCGTTTTTCAATTTCATCTATTACCTTATCCGATGAAACATCCGACTTCTCATCAAGCAATATATACATGCTCACACTGTCGCTTCCTGAGCTCATCAGGTTCATAGTCGAGCTGCCGCCTGCTGTAGCTCCTATTGTGTCTATTCCCTTTATATCAGAGATTTTGTCCATGACCTTATCAGACAGCTCTGTAAGCTGCTTGAAATCAAGCTTTTCGTCATCCTTTGCCTCTATGGTAAGTGAAATCTGATTTGACTCCATGTCCATATCCATAAATGTCATTCCCCTTGACATGCAAAGTGCGCCACTGCCGACTAAAAGCACTACTGCCGCAATAAATACCACCGGCTTAAATCTAAGACATGTTCCGAGCACATTTCCATACCAATCCTTAAAACGGTCAAACCATGGATGCTTTATATCCTTAGTCTTTTTGAGCATGCCTGAAGCAATTGCCGGTACAAATGTGAGTGCCACTACAAGAGATGCCATAAGAGTAAACGCTACCGTAAGTGCCAGGTCTACAAAGAGCTGTCTCGTGATTCCATCAGTAAAAATGATTGGCGCGTACACACTTACCGTGGTGAGTGTAGAGGCAAAAATGGCTCCTGCCACCTGATTTGCACCCTCAACAGCCGCCTTCTTTACCGAATATCCCTCTCCCCTTAATCTGTAGATATTCTCTATTACTACGATTGAATTATCCACCAGCATTCCTATTCCAAGCACAAGTCCCGACATTGAAATGATATTTAAGGTGATATCCGTAAAATACATAAGCACCACTGCCACAATAACCGATAGCGGTATAGATGCTGCGATAACAAGTGTTGGCTTTATATCCTTTAAGAACAAAAGCAATACAAAAATGGCAAGTATTGCTCCCACTATCATATTCTGCATCACACTTTTTACAACCATGTCGATGTATACGCCCTGGTTCATAAGCACTGTGGTGTGTAATCCGTCATTTTCCTTTTCCAGCGAATTAAGCTTGTCTAAAAGACGGTCTGTGACGTCTCCTGTAGAGTAGCCGGTCTGCTTCTCCATGGAGAGCATTATTCCGGGATTACCGTTGACTATCGCATATGTCTCATCCGAGTTGTCAGTCATCTCAACATCTGCCACATCACCGACATGAATAGGAGCTATTCCATCAAGCTTCATATCCATAAGCACCAGATTTGTTAAATCATCAATTGATTTTATCTCATCTCCCACCTGTACTATGTACTGCGTGCCATTTGAATCATTTACATAGCCTGCAGGCATATCAAAATTCTGAGCGACGAGCAGCTGCGAGAGTGAGTCAATTGTTAAAACTGCATTTAAGTTTGACTTGTCAAGTGCATCATCCTTACTCTTTTCAAGCTCCTTCTTTGAGCTGTCAAGAGATGCCGCTGCTGTTGCAAGCTGTGCCGACTGCTGTCCTATGCTTATAGAGCTGATGGCTGCCTGACTGTTTAGATTATCATAGGCATCTAAAAGTGCTGTCTCTCCTTGTGCTATCTGGTCAAGTCCGCTTTGGCACTGCTCTATACCTGTATTCACCTGAATGAGAGTCTGTGCTATCGCTGACGCTGCCGCAGGCAGATCATCTGCTGTGTTTACGGTGATTCCAAGCGCCGAGAGACCTGAAAACTGTGCTGCAATCTGCTTATCAACCTGCTCAAGCTGCGCTTTGAGTGCTGTGCCCGCTTCACCCGGTGCATTTGCGCCCTCTTTGAGTGACGGAATTGTCTTTGTATATGTATCACTATTCATGAAGTCTGAAAGAGCTGACTGAATTGTTTCAAGCTGGCTCTTCTGCTCATTTAAGCTTGCAAGAGTACTCTCTAGCTGAGTCTTCTGCTCTGCAAGCTTTGCCTTTTGCTCCTTTAGCGTATCCACTCCCGCGCTCATCTGATCCGATGCAGATGTGATTGCGTTTTGTCCGCTCTCTATCTTTGCGCTTGCATCATCCATCTGACTTTTTGCATCGTCAAATTTCTTTGAAACGGCATTATTTATTTTCTCATTGAGCGCATCTATCTTGGCCTGATTCATCGTGACCTGTATCTGCTCGGTGAGCTCACCTGTCGCAGTCACTGATGCGACTCCCTCTGTACTCTCAATTGCAGGCTTAAGTGTGTTTTCCACAAAGTCAGTGATTTCCGACTTACTTTTCCCATCCATATCCACAGCAGTCATCATGATTGGAAGCATGTCCGGATTTATCTTCATAATGGTCGGAGTACCCACTCCATCCTTCCAGCCAGCCTCGACCTGATCTATTTTCTGCTGCATCTCTATCACTACAGAATCCATGTTGGCATTCTGCTCATACTCGCATGTCACCAGAGAATAGCTGTTATATGACATTGAGCTTACGTTTTTGATATTGGACGTAGTTGCCATAGCTGCTTCAAGCGGCGCGGTGACATCGCTCTCCACCTCCTGTGGACTTGCTCCCATATCTGTTGTCACGATAAGTGCATACTGAAAGCTCATATCCGGCAGCAGATCTGTCGTCATCCTGCCAAGTGATACAACACCAAGTACTATTACCAGCAGTACTCCTACAAGTACAGTAAAAGGCTTTTTTACACTATATCTTGATATCATCTGACCCCTCCTTCTTCTTTTCCTTGATAATATCCTGCCTTAGTTTGATAGACATTGTGATTACTACGATTTTCACAATAAATTTAATTCGCTGTTATACTTTTATTATACAATGTGGCGGATTGCAACTCAATTGGTTTATACTTTTTTAAGAGTTTTTAACAATAAAAAAGACACCCAATTATACGATTAATATAATTCGATGTCTTTAAATGTCTTTAAATATCTTTTATTTTAGCTTCAAATGCCCTCTTCCTCAATCTCATCCTCATCATCATTGATACCTGCAACAGCACTTGTAACGGCTCCGATTACAGCGACAAGCGCAAAGATGATAACTAAAAAAATAACTATAAAGAATGCTACTAAAAAACCTGTATCTGTCATATAATTTACCCCCATAGCTGTCTCACAGCTTCTTTAAAATATAGTTTTAGTTTAACACACTTGTCTGTAAATAACAATATCGTAAGGGGCTAAATTATTGACTAAATATTGACTAAAATATTGATTTATGAAATTGCTCAGTCCTTGATCTGCATCCCGTTTGCATCCATATGATAGCCTTCAGTCATGATCAGCTTTGATACCGGAACTATCTCATAGCCCATACCCTGCAGCTTTGTGAGCATCTCATCGAGTGCCTGCGAGGTGTATTTTGCGCCTAGATGGCAGAGTATTATCGAGCCACAATCCAGGCTTTTGTGATTGCACACTGTATCTATAATGTTTTGCACACCATAGTTTTTCCAGTCGAGCGAATCCACATCCCACTGGATTGGATAATAGTCACAGCCATACACTGTGTCAATCAGTTCATTGTTGTACGAGCCGTATGGCGGTCTGAATACCTTCATATCCTTTCCGGTCAGCTCCTTGACCTTTTTGTGCACATCCATTATCTCTGTCTTCATCTCGCCTGCCGTGATTGTTGCCATATCATAGTGGTGCTCACTGTGATTTCCGGGCTCATGCCCTTTTTCAACCAGCGTCTTTACACATTCAGGATTATCACTCACAAACCCTCCTGTCATAAAAAATGTAGCCTTTACGTTGTGCTTGTCAAGTGTCTCCATCATACTGTCAAAATCCTCTGCTCCCCAGGCACAGTCAAATGAAAGGGCTATCTTTTTTTCTGTTGTCTGAACCGAATATACAGGCAGCTTTCTGTCCCCGAACTGACTCACAGCACTGCTAAGTGTCTCCATCACCTCTATATTTTTCAGCTGCGATATGTCATACTCTCTGCCATATAAAGCGCCTGTAATAAGAAGCGCCGACAGCAGCACTCCAAAAAGGAATCTGTGTCGGCGTTTCTTTCGTTTTGTCCCATTATGTAGTTTTGTATTTTGCATGTATGCTCTGTATTCACTCATGCTATATACTATTCTTTATTATCACAAATTATGAATAATGAAATAACTCTATTTCAGTTCTTCTGCCCTTCCGATAAACTCAAGCACTACCTCAATCGACTGATGCGCAGCCTTCTCCGCAAAGGTCTGGTAGTCTGTCTCGCCGCCGTCGCCGTCTGATATTGAGCGAAGAATGGCAAATGGCACCTTGTTCACATAGCACACATGACCTATCGCCGCGCCCTCCATTTCGCAGGCTATCGCGCCGAAAGTTTCGGAGATATATTTCTTCTTCTCCGCGCTGTTGACAAAGCAGTCGCCCGAGGCAATTTTGCCCTTGACGCATCTGATGCCGCCGACGCCCTCGGCTGCAGCGCAGATTTTATCGGCAAGCTCGCCGTCGGCGGGGATATCAACTATATTTATGCCCGATATCATGCCGACCGGGTCGCCGAGCGGACTCGTGTCCATATCGTGCTCGACAACGAAGTCGCTGACCGCGATATCGCCGATATTGAGCTTCGTGCTCAGGCTTCCGGCAACGCCCGTGTTTATTATCCTATCCGGTGAATAGAGCAGGATCATAGTCTGGGCGCACATCGCCGCGAACACTTTGCCTATTCCGCACACGGCGGTCACTACTTCGCGCCCGCAGAGCGTGCCGCTCGTGAACTCGATGCCGCTGACTGTCTTTGTCTGCCTGTTCTCCATCTGCGCGTTGAGCGCCTCTATCTCGATTTTCATCGCTCCGATTATTCCGGTCATGGC